>Ga0302250_1001040_pt1 | contig 22593 bp, 23 predicted proteins | sample AAG_RA_Asp_MG_FD_193536 | JGI IMG/M metagenome (GOLD analysis project Ga0302250, IMG submission 193536) | Enriched activated sludge microbial communities from anaerobic digester in WTTP, New Holstein, Wisconsin, United States - AAG_RA_Asp | ecosystem: Engineered > Bioreactor > Anaerobic >... | reverse complement strand
GTTGCTTTTGGCCACCCTAACTATTTCCAACTTCGTAGGTTGGACAGGTTATTACCTCTCACTTTTTTTCCTACCTGCCGAAGCCACTTCAGCATATAGGCAGGCGGGTTGTATTGGATAATTATAAGTTTTTGAACCAATACTTTTAATGTGCTACAATATTTAATATGGTAACACGCAAAACCTCTATTTCCCGATTCGGAGTTTCGCTTGAAGCAGATTTGTTGAGGAGATTTGATTCTCATATTGTAGCAGAAGGTTATACTAACCGTTCCAAAGCAATAGCTGACATGATTCGCAAGGAGTTTGTGTCAGATACATTTAACAGGGGTGGAGTCATCGCTGGAGTAATTACTATATTTTATGATCATCATAAGAGAGAACTTGTGAACAGGATAATGGATATACAGCATGATCACAGCGGGATAATAATTTCTGCCCAGCACATTCATATGGACCACGATAATTGTTTAGAGATAATAGCTGTTAAGGGACTGTGTCCTAAGATAAAGGAATTAGCTGATTCTTTGAAGTCTATAAAGGGTGTTAAACACACTACACTAAGCGTGACCACAGTTGGTAAATAATTTTTTTTGTCCTAAGATAACACGAAATTAAAATAAGTGTTACTGGAGAAGGTGATGAAGAAGTTTTTTTTGCCGTTTTTGATAACATTGCTGTCAGTGTTTCCTTATAGAATTTTGGCTGAAACAGAGGTTTGGGCTGGGCAAGTTGTGAGTGTATCTGCTAAGAAGAAGAGTGTGGCTGAAAAAACCCCTGGTGCCGTCAGCGTAGTGGTTAAGGAAGATATTAATGCTAAGACTATTTTTAGTGTGGATCAGGCGGTTAACGCTCTGCCGGGAGTTTTTAATCGTCGTGGTAAGGGTTTGATGGATGCTTCATCAGCTGTGACATTGAGAGGTGTTCCCGGACAGCAGCGTACGTTGATTCTTTTTGATGGAATTCAGCTCAATGATGCCTATACCGGGTCAGTTTCATTCGGTGGAATACCTGTGGATGATTTGGAGAGGGTGGAAGTGGCAAGAGGCCCTTTCTCAGGACTCTATGGTGGGAATGCTATGGGAGGTGTTATAAACTTTATAGTGCACAAGCCCAAGAAAAGGGAGTTTTCTATTAAAACTGGTTATGGAAACGCTCTCGGTCATTCGCCATCCTTGAATAACATGATCAATGATTATTTTTCTTATGGAGACCGTTTTGGTAAAAAACTCAGTCTTTTGTTTGCTTATGGTTATAAATATACTTCTGGCTATGCTTCTGACCTTAATGTGCAAAAAAAGGCTCCATCATCAGGACTTACAGGCTGGGAGAATACCACTGATAATACTGGTTTAGCGTCTTATCTCATAGGTGACAAAGGGGATAATGGGTGGCGAGAAAAAAATATTTCTTTCCGTGGCTGGTATGATATTTCAGATTTTGATAAACTAAGTTTTTCCTTCTTTAGAACCGAATATGATTATTTTTATGACGATCCTCATACCTATATAAGAGATCTTTCAGGAGCAGAGGTATGGAGTTATAGTGGAGTAACAGAAAGCAGTTTTCTTACTGGAGACGGCGGACGATTGCATGATTTTTTCTCCGCTTCGTATTCAAAAGAAACAGAAGACTTGGAACTTAAGGCATCTTTAGGATATGTAGATACCTTAAAAAATTGGTATGTTACCCCTACTTCTGGTCTGGCCACGAGATTTGGAGGAGCAGGCAAGATTTCTGATACCCCGTCCACTTCGCTCAATTCAGAACTACAACTGACTCTACCTGAGTTTTTTACAGGGCAATCTTTTAGCATTGGTATGTCTTATCGCTTCTCGAAAGCCATGACCAGTGAGAATAATATTTCAGACTGGAGGAATGAAGAAGAAAAAGGTTTGCTTTCTTACTCAGCCGGTGGAAAGGGAGAGGATATGGGTGTCTATCTTCAGGATGAGATAATCTTGAGTAAAGATCTGTTAGCCTATCTTTCAGCCAGAATGGATTGGTGGTGGACATATGATGGGTTTGCATATCAATCTGGTGTAAGTGGGTATCCTATTTATTATCCGAGGCGATCTGATTCTGCGTTAAGTCCTAAGGTTTCTCTTGTATATAATCCATACACAAAAACGACTTTGAGAGCATCGCTGGGGCGTTCTTTTCGATCACCGACCGTGTATGAGATGTATCGCACATGGACTTCTTATAACAAGGTTTATCAGGGAAATCCAAATCTGAAGCCGGAAACTATAACTTCATGGGATGCAGGAATAGAACTCAGACCATGGCTTGGATTTAAGTTAGGAGCGGTTTATTTTGAAAACATAATGAAAGACCTTATATACAGGCATAGCGTTAATCCAAATCTTCTGATAAATGAAAACGCTGGTGAAGCTTTTGGTAGTGGATGGGAATTTGAGGCAGAGCATGTTTTCACTAATGGTGGTCGGTTTTTCTGTAACCTTACTCTTAACGATGCTAAAATTACCAAAAATTCTGCTAATCCCGCAAGCGTTGGTAAAAAACTTGCAGACATGCCATCCACTATGTATTCCTTTGGAAGCGATTTCAATGTGGGCAGTTTTTATTTTGCTGGTTTAGGTCGTTATGTTGGTAAGAGATATAATTCAGATGCAAATACCGATACAGTAAATGGAGTATATGGATCCCGCGATCCTTATTTTACAATGGATTTAAAGGTGACATGGAAACAGTCTGAGAATCTCTTTATTTCTATGGCTGTTCAAAATGTTTTTGATAAAGTTTACTTTGACTATTATAGAGCTCCAGGCAGGAGCTGGTTTACAGAAGTGTCATGGAAGATATAGAAATATATGGAATTTAATACTCAATTATACAGGGCGTTGGTTGACGGATCACTATTTCTTGTTAGAATAGTTCCTATTTTTGCAGTCTCAGTTTATCTCGCACATTTGCTGGAAAAAATGGGATGGCTTTGGTATTTAGATCGAATAGCTGTTCCACTTATGCGTTTAGGCAATCTCAATCCAAACTGTGGAGCATCTTTTATAACCAGCATAGTTTCACCTACTGCAGGACATTCAATGTTAGCAGATCTGCGAGCCCGTGGAAATTTAAATCGGTGTGAGCTTACTATTGCTGCTATAGTCAATAATTTGCCGGGTGAGATATCTACTGGCAAGAGTATTTTGCCCTTAGCTGTGCCTGTGCTTGGTATCTATGGAGTGGTTTACTATGGTCTTCTTCTTGTTGCTTGCGGACTTAAAGCTACTATCATGCTTTTGGTAGGACGAATAATCTTTGATAAACCAAAGACATTTACTGCAAGTGTTAACAATAGGCAGAGTGAGTCTTTTTGGGCTGCTTCCCGTCTTGTTATTAATCCTTCTGTTAAGGTGATACTTAAAACCTTGCGTACTATGATACCTGTGGCATATCTCGTTTATTATCTTATAGCAGCGGGTTTCTTTGACAAAGCAGCTAATTATCTTTCTTTTATAACTGCTTACCTACCCTTAAATCCTTTGGTCATGCCTGTCGTTGCTTCCCGTCTTTTAAGTCCAGCCGGAGCTTACACTGTGGCTGGTGGTTTGCTGGCTTCTGGAACAGTTTCTGGATCTGAACTATCTTTTGCTTTATTTGCTGGGGCTTTTATTTCTACGCTTACCAGTTTACGTTATACCATACCTTACTATTGTGGAATTTTTGGGGCATCTGATGGAGCAGTGATAATCGGTGTATCATTGCTTTCTCGAACACTGGCCTATGGCATTGTATTGTTTGTGACATCATTTTTTATTTGTTAACTAATATTCAATAAGGAGGAAATATGAAAAAATGTTTAGAAGAAAAAGATAGCTATATAGAAGGTAGAATATCTGAGTCACATGCTAGAAGGAAAAATTCTTTTTCTACTTGGTTAAAATATGCAGAATTCAAATTATTAAAAGGGAGTTATGCTTTATCTGCCTCTGGTTTTCTTAATGCAGGGATAGCGATAGAAAAAACAAATCCATCTATTGCCTTAAAAACTTATAGAAAAGGATTTGAAGCGTGTATAAAGGGTGGACTGGTTGAATCAGCTATTTTTCTGGTTTCTCGCATGGCCTCTCTGTTGGAACGTAGAAAAAAATTTCTTTCTGCATCAAAAGTTTATATAAAGATGGCTGATTTCTGTGAAAGCCGTTCAATGTTCTTTCTTGCTGCGGACTCAGCAGAACATGCTGCTGAACTTATGAGAGCGGCTGGTAAAGATATATCAAATTATCAAAGACCTGCTGAACTGTGGCTAAAGAATGCCGATTATTGGGCAGGGCAAAAAAATAAAGCAGATGAGGCATGGAGCCGTCGAAGAGCTGCGCTTTATATGGAGTATATATCCAAATGATAGGAATTCTTTTTCACGGACCAGAAGTTTTTGATAGTGGATGGGCATTACGTTTGATTAATGCCTTTCCTGATGGACGGTTTATGCTGGCTGGAACAATGTCTCGCACAGCTCTTTTTGACTCTAAAATAAAAAATGTGGAAAGCCCGAGAGAACAACCATCTAAATGTCTTAAGATTCTTGCATCATCCTGTTCATCAGTGCTGATAGCAACGAAGGGAAAAGATCAGATATCTGGTCTAGTTTTTGGCAGAATGGTAGCAAACAGAGCTGCTGTCGATATACCTGTTATTTTTGCTGAGTGTTCAGGACCAGTCTATGGAATTCTTTCTGGTTTTTGTCCATCAACTATCTCTACATCGCTGCAAAATCTCGGTTTTAATGAAGTCTCTGTCCCAGAAGTTGAAATGAAGATATTTAAAGAGGATAATTTACTCTGTCGTCGTATGACCACAGCAAAGAAGGATGAATTTGTACTCGTTAATGGCATAGTGATCGGACGCTCATTGGGCAGAGAAATAGTCTTTTATACTGATGGGCGTTCAATTAAACAAGTGCATGGAGTTAAAATAAAAAAGCATGGGCTTGAAAAGTTGGAGAGGTTGGGTGGGGTTGACATAAAAACAGCCAAATTAGCATCCACATCCATGTTGCGTAAGCAGAGGATCTCAGTTCGTCAAGAACATTCTTTTGGAAAGGGTGTTGTGTTTATAGATCATGCTGGGATGTATATCTATGAACTTGCCGCTAATTCTGCCGGTGCTGTTACTGTAGGCGATGATACTACAGCCATAGCTGGAGATATACTTAGACGATTCAATATTCCTGTTATAGGTATAACAGATGGAGATGGGGATGGTTTGCATAAAGGTGGTTTTGCTATCGGGTCAGTTATTCTTAGGGTAAAAGCCGATGATAAGGAAGGGCTTCGTGTATTGAAAAAAATATTCTGTGGCAGGAAAAGGACTACTGCCCCTTTTAACGAAGTAAAGAAAAAAATTCTAAATTTTTTATCTACAAGAATACTTTCCTTTAAAGAGTTCTAAAAAAACCAGAAGTAACCTCGTAGGTTACTTCTGGTTATATGTTTTATCAACCTAACTATTTCCAACTTCGTAGGTTGGAGATATTATTAAAAAGAACTTTCGAAAGTGGGTAGATTGCAGGTGTATTTTGTTTCAATGATTGCTCTTTTTGGTATATTAATATTATGCATAATATTAAGATAACATATTTTGGGATTGTGAGAAGCATATCAAGTTGGTCAAAGATTTCAAGAGAATTAATAAATTCACTTTTAAAAAATGGCGTGGATATAAACATATATGAAAGAAAGGGTTTTCTGTATGATAAGAATTTTAAACTTTATAACGAGGAAAGGCTTAAATTTAGCAATAAGTTTGTTGGGGATATTGTATTTACATTTGAACATCCGATAAATTACAAATACCTTCCTGATAATATTACAAAGATAGGATTTCTTGTTTATGAGTTTACACAACTTCCTGAACTCTGGGTTGAAAACATAAATAAGCATTTAAATCTTGTCTTTGTTCCTTCTCATTTTACATATGATGTTTTCCTTAGGTCTGGGGTTGATGAAAAAAAATTAAGGATTTTAAGATACGGTATAAACCCTGATTATTACTACTTTGATGGTAGGATGATAAACAGGGTGAGAAGGTTCTTATGTGTTGCAAGCCCTCAGAAAAGGGAGGGGGTTGATATTCTGTTAAAGGCTTTTTATGCTGCATTTAAAGACAGGGATGATGTAAATCTTACACTCAAACTTTCATACAATACAGATAATTCAAAACCTTTTGAGATTCCTGAGTTTAAAAAAATGATTTCATACTATTCTAATCTTTTTGGTAAAAGACTTGTTGTAATTGATAAAAAATTATCTGAGAAAGATATGGGGGATCTTTACAGGAACTCCGATATATATTTTTCATTGACGAAAGCGGAGTCATTCGGATTGTGTTTTTTAGAGGCTATTGCCTCAGGAAGATGGGATATATGTCTTGATTATAGTGGACAAACGGATTTCCTTGATGAGAATAACTCAATTTTTATAAATCACAGTATCATTGAAACAGACTCTGATTTATATGAAAAAACAGATTATAAACAACATATAGCAATGCCAGATATTGATGATTGTGTAAAAAAACTTAAATATCTTTATAATAATCAGATTGCTCATTTGCCTCAGATAAAAAACGGCATATCACATTATTACTGGGATGAGATATCAAAGGAATTTATCAGTATCATAATGGGAGTTAATAATCACTACTAAATTTTTTGTTCATGTTATTTTTACTTCAGTCTTCTCAAATTCCATACGATCGTGTCAGAATGAAGGAAAACTTAATCACCAATATCTAAAAGATTTAATCATTGTTTAAACAAATAAACATATATGTATTTAAACATTTACCCAAATTTTTCATTTGTAATAAATCTGTGTTGTCAAATTAAATAATAAAATCATTAAACGGTCTAATTGTAAAAAAAAGTAACAGGTAATTTTTTTTGTTCTTGTTATTTTTGCTTAAGTCTTCTCAAATTCCATACGATCGTGTCAGAATGAAGGAAAACTTAATCACCAATATCTAAAAGATTTAATCATTGTTTAAACAAATAAACATATATGTATTTAAACATTTACCCAAATTTTTCATTTGTAATAAATCTGTGTTGTCAAATTAAATAATAAAATCATTAAACGGTCTAATTGTAAAAAAAAGTAACAGGTAATTTTTTTTGTTCTTGTTATTTTTGCTTAAGTCTTCTCAAATTCCATACGATCGTGTCAGAATGGAGGAAAACTATTTTAGATTTTATATAAACTTTTTATGTATAAAGTTTTAGGGGTCACTGAAAAACTGCAGGTTAAGGTTAAGATTAAGATTGAGGTTAAGAAGAAAACGACAAATCTCCATCAAAACAGGGGTCAGAAGTCAGAAATCAGATATCAGATAAATAAGGAGTTCCTTTAAGTTCTGCCTTCTGTTTTCTGTCATCTGACTTCTGACATCTGTTTCCATTAAACAACCAGATAACCAGATAACTAAACAACCAATTAGTCCGTCTTCATCTCGATGAATCCGTTTACATCTTGATTGCATCCGTCTTCATCTAGATAATTAAATAACTAATTAATCTATCTTCATCAGTGTATTTAATCCGTCTACATCTTGATGAATCTGTTTTCATCTGGTCTTTTTATGCATGCTTCGTAATTTCTTGCCAGTAGTTATAGTTAGGGATATTGTGTAAATTGAAAGTTGAAGTTGCAATTTGCACAGGAATTTTGTATGATTTATTTATGATAAAAAGAGATATTGAAGAAAAATTGATGAGGCTTTCAAAGAAGTATCCAGTGCTGACAATCACTGGCCCGAGGCAGAGTGGAAAGACAACGCTTTGCAAAAAGATATTCAAGAATAAAAAATATGTAAGCCTTGAAGAACTTGATAACAGAGATTTTGCTATGAATGACCCACGTGGGTTTTTAAAACAGTTTGGGAATAATGTTATTATAGATGAAATACAGAGAGTTCCGCATCTGCTATCTTATATACAGTCTATTGTGGATGAGAAAAAAAATTCAGGATTTGTTCTTACAGGAAGTGCCCAGTTTGAACTGATGAATGAAATATCACAGTCACTTGCCGGAAGAAGTCTGGTTGTAAAATTGCTTCCATTCAGTTTAAAAGAGGTGAAAAGAAAATATAAGAAAAGGATTGACCCTTTTGAAATAATAATAAAAGGTTTTTATCCAAGAGTTTATGATAAGAACCTTGATCCCTCGAGCTTTTATAGTAGTTATGTATCCACATATATAGAAAGAGACTTGAGGATGCTGATAAATATAAAGGATCTGTCTGTTTTCCAAAAGTTTTTAAAGATTTGTGCTGGTAGAACAGGTAATGTATTAAATCTTATAAGTATTTCAAATGATATCGGTGTTTCTCATACTACAGTAAAAAAATGGATAAGCATACTTGAAGCAAGCTATATAATTTTTCTTTTACCACCGTATTCTGCTAATATTAATAAAAGAATTATAAAATCACCAAAGCTTTATTTTTATGATGTTGGTCTTGCCTCATATCTTTTAGGAATTGAAAATAAAAAGCAGGTTATTAGAGATCCTATGAGGGGTTTTCTTTTTGAAAATCTTGTTATTTCTGAATTTATAAAATACAGATATAATAATCTAAAGTCATCAAATCTTTATTTTTATCGTGATTCGCATAATATTGAGGTTGATCTTATATATGAAAATGGTTCAGAGCTAACCCCTGTAGAAATAAAATCAGGTGAAACGATTTCAAGCGATTATTTCTATAACTTAAAAGAATTTAAAAAAATATTTAGTAAAAAAGTCAGATCGTTAGCTCTTGTTTATGCCGGTGAAAAAAATCAGTTCAGAACTGATACAGACATTTTTTCTTTCAACAGTATTAACAGTTTGATAGATAGATTATAAAATTATCTTAAACTTTAAAAAAAATTATTCATACTTTTGTCTTGAACCTGTCTACGCCAAAGTGGATAGATATGGCGGTCCAGACTACGCGTGGCAATTGCTTCGTATGTCGGGCCTGCCCGCCGAAGATATATCAGTAAAGTGGCGAATAGCCACAGTCGTTTTGCTGATATGTTTATCGTAGTCGGGCCTGCCCGCCGAAGATATATCAGTAAAGTGGCGAATAGCCACAGTCGTTTTGCTGATATGTTTATCGTAGGCGGGCAATTTGAAACTTCAAGTTGCAATTTGCACAGGAATTCTTAATATCTAAAAAGAAGCTGATATTAGATCAAACAATCTAAGACAGACTGTTAACTAATTTACTTTCCAAATCCTTACAAATGAGTCGTTTGATGCGGTTATTAGTTTATTGTCATAAAACTGAAGAGAGTAAACCTCATCGCTGTGATTTTCATTTTCTTCTATGAGGTTTAGGTCTTTGTCAAATACTGATATTATGTTTGCATTTGCTATAAATATTTTGTCATTTTTAAATGTCATATCATTTATCCAGCTCTTTAACTTTAATCTTTTTTCAAGATTAAGTGATTTTTTGTCCCATACCTCTAAATACTTTTCCATTGATGTTGATATGTATATTTTATCTTCAAACTCCTTTATAAGATTTATTCCATAGATGTAGTTATCATTTGTTTTTATCTCTCTGAATTTTTTGTTATATATTATTAATTTTGATCCACCAGCAAATATATAATCATCTGTTATTTTAATTGCATTTATGTCCCCTGCATTACTCTTTATTTCTTTATATCCATTTGATCTTATTTTGTAAATCCTCATTGTTGAGTCATCTGATGCTGAGATAAACTCTTTTTCATTCAAAAAATCAATCATGTTTACATGTGATTTATGAGATTCATATTCGTATATGAGATTCAAATCAATATCCCACTGCTTTATAAAACCATCGTTTGAGGCAGAAAAAAGCGAATTTTTATCGGGTGAAAGCTTTATTGATGATATATCCTTGCTATGTGCCTCTACCTCTTTTAATTTCTGGTAGCTGTTTAAATCCCATATTCTTATATAATCATCCTCGCCAGCTGTGTATAAATTGGTGTTGTTAATCTCTGTTGTTAAAATCCCATCATTTCCTGCTTTAAACTCGTATATTTTATTAAACATAAAGTCTCCTTTAAATGAATATAATTAAGATTATATAAAATAACTTATTTTTGTAAAATATCTATATGTTTAACTTTAAAGAGGATATAAAAAATGTATTTGAAAAAGATCCTGCAGCAAGAAGTGTTATTGAAATTATCTTTTGCTATCCCGGTGTTCATGCTATATGGGCGCACAGGATAAATCATTTTCTATGGGATAAGAAGTTTTATTTTTTATCTCGATTTCTTTCCCATATTTCAAGATTCCTTACAGGTGTTGAGATTCACCCTGGAGCAAAAATAGGTAGGCGGGTTTTTATAGACCATGGTATGGGGGTGGTTATAGGCGAAACTGCTGAGATTGGTGATGATGTGCTTATGTATCAAGGGGTTGTGCTCGGTGGAACAAGTCTTAATAAAGGCAAAAGGCATCCAACTGTTGAAGACCATGTCGTTATAGGAGCTGGGGCGATAGTTCTCGGTAATATAAGAATAGGTTCAAGGGCAAGGATTGGAGCAGGTTCGGTTGTGCTTAAAGATGTTTGTCCTGATTGTACAGTTTTTGGCGTTGAGGCAAAGGCAAAGGGCAATGGTATAGAGGATAATGAATCTGTTCTTGATCACAATAAGGTTTCAAGTTTTTATGATAATGAGATAAAACTTTTGTGGAAGGAGATAGTTGAGTTAAAAAAAGAGGTAAAAAAATGAGATATGCAGAAAATATGTCAGAGCTTGTGGGAAGGACCCCCCTTGTAAAGATAAACAGATTAAACAAGAGTAGCAATAATATATTTGCAAAACTTGAATACTTTAATCCGCTTCACAGTGTTAAGGATAGAGCGGGGCTTTTTATAATTAAAAAGGCTATGGAGGATGGAAAGATAAATGATAAATGTGTTGTGGTTGAGGCAACAAGCGGTAACACAGGTATAGCACTTGCATGGCTTTCAAGGATATATGGCTTTAAACTTATAATAATTATGCCTGAGAATATGAGCATTGAGCGTGTTAAGATATTAAAGTTTTTTGGGGCTGAGGTTATATTGAGTGATAAAAGGTTGGGCATGGAAGGTGCTGTTAAAATGGCAAAGGATATGGTCAGAAATAATAAAAATTATTTTATGGCCTCTCAGTTTGAAAATAATCAAAATTTAGAAGCACATTATAAGACCACAGGACCTGAGATATGGAGCGACCTTGATGGAAGGGTTGATCTCCTTGTAGCTGGGGTTGGAACTGGTGGAACACTCAGTGGAACAGGAAAGTATCTTAAAGAAAAAAATAAAGATTTAAAAATAATTGCTGTTGAACCATCATCATCTGCTGTGCTTTCTGGAAAGGAAAGAGGAAGTCATGAGATAGAGGGGATAGGAGCAGGATTTGTTCCACCTGTTCTTGATAGATCTATTATAGATGAGATAATTTGTGTAAGTGATGAGGATGCAAGGGAGTTTTCAGTTGAGCTTGCAAGAAAAGAGGGGATATTTGCTGGGATAAGCTCTGGTGCTGCTATGAAGGCTGCAATTGAGGTATCAAAAAAATTTGAGGGCAAGAATATTGTCGTTATACTTCCTGATACAGCAGAGCGTTATATAAGCTCGTATCTTTTTGAGGGAATATGAAAAAAAATTATTCAAACAATATATTAGCTACCCTCTGCTACATAGTTTCTGGAGACAGTGTTCTGATGATTCACAGGGTTGGTAAGAAGTATGATATACATCATAACAAATACAACGGGCTTGGTGGTAAGTTAGAAGAGGGAGAAAGCCCTTACGATTGCGTTATAAGGGAAATAAAAGAAGAGAGTGGAATAAAAATAAAAAATCCAGTTTTTAAGGGAATACTTAACTTTCCGTGCTTTGATGGTAAAAATAATTGGATTGTTTTCGTTTATGTTGCTGAGGTTTCATCAAGAAAATTTGAGAGTGATTCAATGGAAGGAGTTCTTGAGTGGGTTAAAAAGAAGGATCTCTTGAAGCTAAATCTATGGGAGGGGGATAAAATATTTTTGAAAAGGATATTTGATAAAAATTTTTTCTATGGAACATTCTATTACAAAAACAACAAACTTCTTAAACACAGTTTCAGGCTCGTCAAGAGTATATGATATATATCCTTTCAAGCCCAGTCAATTCTGGTAAAACAACATTTCTTAAAAAACTTTACACAAAAGCTAAAAAGAACAAAAAAAATGTTTTTGCACTTATATCAGAAAAAGAAAATGTAAGAGACAGTGTCTATTATTATGCTTTTATGAATGAATTAAAATTGGGGAGGGCTGTTGAGGTCGTAAAAAATGAAGGAAGGATTTTTCTCAATGATGATATATTTAGCCTTGTGTACTATGTTGTTAAAAAAATTTTGATGGAGGAAGACTTTTTTATAATAGATGAGGCAGGGCCTGTTGAGCTTGCTGGCAAGGGACATTTTAAAACAATAAAATTGCTTTTAAAAAATGATGCTGATTTCGTTGTGGTTGTAAGAAAAAATCTTCTCTCTGATTTCATAGATTTTTTTAATCTGAAGTATTATCTGATTGCTGAGAGATTTGATATGAAGTTTTTTGAAAGGCTATGGAAATAAAAAATCTTAGTTTTTCTTATGACGGGATAAATAATATATTTTATGATGCATCATTAAGCCTCAAAAAGGGATGCTATGCTGTTACCGGTAGCAATGGAAGCGGAAAGACTACTCTCGTAAGGATTATATCAGGGGTTGCAGTTGATCTTTATAAGGGAAAACTTTCGGGAGAGATATCTATTGATGACGAACCTCTAAAAAAACCTGTTGTTATACCGCAGGAGCTTGACTCATCGCTTTTAGCTGAAACAGCGTATGACGAGGTCTCATTCTTTTCACTCAACAAAAACTTTATGTTTAAAAATCCTGATGAGTTTTTTAAAATCTGGGGACTTGATGAGATAAAGAATAAAAAAACTGACAGACTTTCATCAGGTGAAAAGCAGAGGTATATAATATCAGTCAATCTTAGCTTTTCAAACAGAGCAGCTCTTGTTATTATGGATGAGCCACTTGCATTTCTTGATGATAACAATTTAAATCTTTTAATAGAAAGGGTTGGTGAACTTAAAAAAAATTTTACAGTTCTTATTGTCGGTCATAGATTTGATGAGATGAACGAGGTGATTGACGGATATTTTGAGATAAGGGATAAAAGGATAGAGCCTTTTGTTCATAAAAAATATCAGAGTGAGGTGTTCATCAAGGGTAATGATTTCAAACAAGAAAAGAATATTGTTGCTGTGAAAAATCTTTCTCACAGATTTTTAAAAAAAAGTATTGATTTTGAATTAAAGAGCGGGGAGATAAAGGTTTTATATGGCCCAAATGGAAGTGGGAAAACAACTGTTACAAGGATACTTGCTGGTATGATTGATGATTATGATGGAGATATATATTTTTGTGACAGGAAAGCTGACAGGAGTTTGCTTTATAAAAATGTTTCCCCTGTTATGTCAAACCCTGATGTTGAGATTATGGCAAGAAGAATATCTGATATGTTTAATGGTTATAAGAGTGATGTATTAAAAAAATATATGGAGGGATTAAAGATATATGAAAAGTTAGGCAGCTATGCATCACACCTCAGCTATGGGGAGAAGCAGAAATTTTTGATGGTCAATGCAATTCTTTCAGACAAAAAACTTATCATAGTTGATGAACCGTTTCTAAGCTTTGATATTGCATCAGAAAAAGCTATATTTTTATTAATGAGAGAATATCTTAAAAATGGAGGTTCGATTATTGTTATAACTCACAGAAAGGATATAATTAAGAGCATAAGCTGTGATGTGATTGAGATATGAAAGAAAAAAATGAGATATCAGCATTGAAAGCAACAGTCTTTCCTGTGGTATTTGGTGTTATGTGGGGGCTTTTTGAAATGGTTTTTGGCTCGTATCTCCATATGATAAACTTCCCGTTAAGGGGAGCTGTTATGGCAGGCTTTGGTGCTATTTTTATGTGTATATCTAGAAGCTATGCCAACAGGGTTGGAGTAACTCTCCTTTCATCTGCGGTTGCTATTGCTGTCAAGCTTTTTTCTTATGGCGGTTTTAAGTTGGGGCCTGTAATAGGTATTTTCATAGAAGGGTTTCTTATGGAGCTTACATTTTCAGCATTAAAGTTTAATATGCTTTCGGTATTTATTGCATCATTTCTATGTGTTCTTGAAGGGGTCCCTCATTTCTTTATAACGACATGGATTATGTATGGAGGGAGCATATTTGATGTTTATATAAATGCTCTAAATAACATATCAAAGCTCTTCGGGTTTAAAAGTAGTTTTTATATATGGATACTTGCACTCTGGATATTATGTCATATTGTTATATGGATTTTTTCAGCGTTGATTTCTTTAAAGCTTATAAGGTGGCTTAAAAATGAAATTCCTTGAGATATCAGCATTTTTGCTTTTTATCATATCATCGTTTATTTCTAACTGGATAGGATATCTCATGCTTTTAATTATATTTTTAATAGTTCTTTTTATATCAAAAAAATCGCTTAGGTTTATGGGTGGGTTTAAATTCTGGATTTTTCCTGCAATCTTTCTTTTTATTATGTCATTTGATTTTAACACATTTGGGCTTTCAAGCGAAAAGCTTATTTCAAACACAAATATATTTGTTCACCTCTATATATTTGGAGTTTTGATAAATCTTATAAACGATACAATTAAAATGAAGGATTTAACTATATTTTTTGATAGATACAGGTTTTATAAGCTTAAGTTTATATCACTTTTTACTCTTTCTGTTATGAGGCGGATGAGCAGTGATGTATCAGATGTCTTCTATTTTTACAGGAGGGAGAACAGCGGTTTTAAGTTTTTTAAAAACATACATATGCTTGTTTATGTTTGCGTAAGAAATTCGGTTAAGATATCATATGATCTGGTAGAACTTTTATACACAAGGGGTTTATATGAAAAATAAGATTAAATCAATAGGCCTAATGTCTGGGACAAGCTCTGATGGGCTTTCAATAGCATATACAGAAATTGATTTCGATAAAAAAAAGATATTTATTCCTTTCTTTAAGACATATCCGTATGATAAAAGGCTGAGGAAGGAGATAATGATGGCAAGGGAGCTTCCATTGTCTGATATAGCTGGTTTGAACTATAAACTTGGGATGTTATGGTCAGATATGATTGAAAAGTTTATTACTGAAAATAAAATTAAGTTGAATGGAATTGATGTGATATCAAGCCATGGTCAGACAGTCTATCATAGCTCAAAGGAAAGGGTAACACTCCAGATTGGTGAGCCTGAGTTTATATCAAGAAGATTTAATTTACCTGTTGCCTATGACTTTCGGTGTGGTGATATCATTGCTGGTGGTGAAGGGGCACCGCTTATTCCATTTATGGATGAGTTTCTATTTGGTGAAAGAAAAAAGCCTGTCGGACTTTTAAATATTGGTGGAATAAGCAACATATCTGTTGTTGGAAAAGGGGTCAAGACATATGGCTTTGATATCGGACCTGGCAATACGCTTATGGACTGGAGCGTTGTTATAAAAACAAATGGCAGAAGAGATTATGATAAAAATGGAGAGCTTGCAAGCAGGGGAAGGATTGATTTTAAAAGAATTAATAAGTTTATGAAAAATAAGTTTTTTAAAAAAAGACCACCGAAGTCGCTTGACAGAGAGGAGTTTGGTAAGGATTTTGTTATAAAAAATTTTGATTTCAAAAAGGAAAGGATAGAGGATATTCTCGCCACGCTTAATTATTTTACGGCTGTTGTAATCTCTGACGCCATAAAAAGATTTGTAAAAGAGAATATGGATGAGCTTGTGATAAGTGGTGGTGGGGTTTATAACAGAACACTTGTTAAAAATATTTCAGAGCTTATATCGCCAGTAAGAGTTAGCTCAATATCAGATTATGGTATTGAGCCTTTGGCAAAGGAAGCGGCGGGATTTGCACTTCTCGGGGCTGCAAAGATTTTAAACATACCATCAAACTGTCCTTGCGTAACAGGAGCTAAAAAAAGGGTTGTTCTTGGGAAGTTAGTAAATGGATGAAAAGGAAATATTAAAAAGGATACTTTTAGGAGATAAAGAGTCCTTTGGAGAGCTTTTTTTAAAGCATCAGGATTTTATATTCAAGATCATTTTCGGCTATGTTAAGGTTCAGGAGGATGCTGAGGATATATTGTCAGATGTGTTTTTAAAGGCCTATGAAAAGATAGAGGATTTCAGAGGGGATTCAAAGATCTCATCTTGGCTTTACAGAATAGCATACAATTTGAGTATGAACTGGCTTGAAAGAAAAAAGGATAGAAATGTTGATATAACACCAGAGATTGAAAATTCTGTTAAAGAGGATTCATATGAGAAAATTTTTGAGAAAGCAATCATATCAAAGAGTCTTGGCAATGTGATAGAAGGGATGCCTGATAAGTATAAGATTATAATAAAGCTTTATTATTTTGAGGAAAAATCATATGATGAGATATCAGAGATATTAAAAATTCCTATAAACACCGTAAAGGTTCATCTGTTTAGGGCCAAAAAAATTATAGAGGAAAGTATAAAATAAACAGGAAGCACTGAAAAACTGTAGGTTAAGGTTAAGATTGAGGTTAAGAAATAACCAGACAACCAGATAACTAAACAACCAAACAACTAATCTATCTGTTTACGTCCTGATGAATCCGTTTACATCAGCGTATTTAATCCGTCTACATCTTGATGACCAAATAACTAATTAAATGTGCCACTCTATCTGAAGAGGATTTGATTCAATCTGATTTGATGAGTTAATTCTTTTTGGTATGTCATAAAGCATAATTTTTTCACCATCAAGTTTAAATTCCCATATTTCATCAGCCAGTCTTTCGGTTTCATCCAAAAGCATTATACCATTTTTCAAAAACTTACCTTTTATTGAAAATTTTATTCTTGCAATTATTCTTTTTATGTTCTGGGAAAGATCTCTGTCTATATTTAAAAAATCTATACCTGATATGATGATTTTGTTTATTTGAAAGGAGACTGTAGGATCTGTTGTTATCTTTTCTCTTGCTGAGATCAGTTTCTGCTTTAATTCATCAGAGATATCCAGTTTTATAACAGAGTCAGGTTTTTGCCACCATGTATAGAGATTAAAAAAATATTCTGCAATTTTGAGCTGGGCCTGCTGGAGTGAAATTTTTTTAATATTATCCTGTCGTAAATTTATTCCACTGACAGGGATATCTTCTTTTTTGCTGGACTGCGGATAATTCTTTACAGCATTTTCGATTCTCATTACATATGATTCTCCCTTTCGTTCTATAAGTGAAAGTTTCCATCCATCATCGAATATAAATGTTAAAAAAACATATCTTGAAATCGGAGTTCTATCACCTGATATAAAGTTTTTATTTATTGCATCAGCATAGTACTGTCTTGAAAAATATTTCACCATAACAGAAAACGCTTTCTCATACTCAGTATATCTGAGGTTTACAATTTTTATATCCTCTATTCTAAAATCTGATATGATATTTTTGATGGCCTTATCATAAAGCTCGCTTATAGGTTTAAGGTATTTAGTATAAAATGACTCTGTTGAAATTCTTGATATATCATTTTTTTCTCCCTGCTGAAAAAGGATAAACTGTTCAAACGCGTATTTGCAGTGTTCAATTATCTTTTCATAGGTTAAATCAGTCTGTGGTAGAAGTTCCTTTATTTCATTTTCTTTCTTGATTATCTCATTATCATCAAATTCATAGTATTTTTTTTCAATTTTTTTGGATGCAAGTCCCAGTATTGCATCACCCAAGGTTGAGGCAAGCGAGGGATTGAGTGGTTCGCCCATCATGCGTTTTCTTCTTGCAGAGTATTTTGTTTCTGCTGGCAAAAACAAAATAGCAATAACCATAAATAATATAATGATCCATTTAGAACTATCGCTGTTGCTATCTTTATCATCTGAATCACTGCTGTAAGAAGATGAGTATCCTGTGTCATCTACAAATGGACTTGCAAGTCTATCAACGATATTGAAGCTTCCATATGAAAACACAGGAAGAAGAAGGAGAGTTAAAATAAAAAAAAATTTTAATCTCATCTTATTATTAAAAAGCAGATAATAAGAACAACTGAGAGTATAATACTTATCCCTATTATTGTTGAAGAGACAATCCTTGAAAAATACTCAGCCACAGCCACATTGCCTCTTAGAATTTCTTTGACCTCATCTATATCAGGTGTTATCTCATTTATTATATTAAATCCTCTTCTTATTATAGTCATAAAGAATGCTACAACTATAACAGCCATTATTATAAGTATTATTAAAAACTCAATTATTTTTATTATCATACTTCCTCCAACTAAATTTTCTCTTCTGACAAAATTTCAATATCCACCGTCCACTATTGCTTTTTGTCTTTTCTGTCCTCTGCTTTCTGACCACTGCCCACTATTTAAAAGTGCCTAAAATGTCTTTTAGATGTGAAGATCATTGCAATATTTTTTTCATTGCAGAGTTTTATTACATCATCATCTTCACTGTTGCCACCAGCCTGTATTATAAGCTTTACAGGGATGTTTCCAAGCTCTTTAAAACAATTTATACTGAGAGAACCATCAGTAGCTACCGTAAGTTCATTCTTATCTAATTTTATCATATTTTTCTGGTGCATCTTATATACTGCAAGTTTAAGAGCAGCAGCTGTAGAACTTTCGCTCTGAGATACTGCTGCTATGTGTGTTGATGATAGGATTACCGCATTGAATGTTTTTAAATGCTTGGATAATGCCATAGCTGTTTTAATCAGTTTAAGATCGTCCATTGAAGCCTTCTTCCTTGTTACAGTGTTTAGAGTTTGAGTCTCGTCAAATATATCCTTTGACTGAATTACACATATACCATTGAGATAAAATATTTCATTTTCTTCAGGCGGATTTATTCCTATATTTATCTTTATTAACTTCGGTTTTATTTTTTTGACCTTTATAAGCTCATATACGTTAGCAGAATATGAGATAGCAACAATAGCCTCAGCGTTATAACCCATCAATATCTCTATAATTTTTTCATTTACCTCACCTGTAAAAACATATATTTCATTTTCCTTTATTCTTTTGTTCTCCATAAGCTGCTTAAAAGCAATATTTATGTCGTCGTTAAAACTAAGATCTGATATATTCCCGTGTTTTATAGAAAAACAGCAATTGCAGTGTAGATCATTAATGAGTTCAATTGCCTTGTTTATATCAAGTATATGGTTAAAATTCAATCTGCCATTTATCTCTTCTATCTTTTCCATACTCATACTCGATCTTATCAGGCTTGAGTAGATAAATGATTGCTGGTGGGGATTTTCACCATATTCTAATTTCCTTACCATTCTTAACGGAATGCTTATTTTTTCTGATTTCGTGTTTATGTATGGGAATATGGAATATAGATTTTCAAGCATGTTAAAAGCTATTTCATTAAAAAAGTTTGAGAGTAGCTCTTTCTTTAAATCTTCTGTTATCTCTTGAAAAAGTGTGAGTGATGATATAACCTTCTCATAATACTTCTTTCCTGTTATTGTTGTTATATCATTTCTGGCTGCTGAAAAAAGAAGTATGCTGTTGTAAACATCGTTTATATCATCAGGGATGTCGGCTATTACTATCTCAGGCTTTATTATTGATACATCCTTTTTTTTACCCATAATGATGTTTATAATCAATATGTTTGGATGTTCGTTTTGAGCATAGATCTCAGTTGCATCTATGCCATTGTCTATTAAATATTTGTATGTTGAGCCGGATGAATAAATCTGATATTTTGAGTTCAAAAGAACTCTTGCTACTTCCTCAATCTTATCCTTGTCATAAACATTAAGGTAGGCAGATCTCATAGCCTTTTTATCAGTTTTAAAAATTCCTTTTCATCTATTATTTTTATCCCAAGCTTTTTTGCCTTATCATACTTTGAACCGGGATCATTCCCTGCTACAACATACGACGTATTAGATGATACAGATGACATAACACTTCCTCCGGCATCCTCAACCATTTTTTTTGCTTCATCCCTTGCCATAGTTTCAAGCTCTCCAGTGAAAACAAAGCTCAAGCCTTTTAATCTTTCATCCTTTGCTTCATCTCTGTATTCTGTGTTGATGCCAAGCTCTTTTATCTCTCGTACCATTTTTTTAACCGCTTCTTGATTAAAAAAATCTGAGATTGATCTTGCTATCACAGGGCCTATTTCATTGATCTTTGAAAGTTCATCAAATGATGATGTGGATAAATTTTCTAAATTTTTAAATTTGCTGGCTAATATTCTGGCAGTTTTTTCGCCAACATGCCTTATTCCAATTGCATATATGAGCTTATCAAGGTTCCTGTTTTTTGATTCCTCTATTTGTTTTAATAAATTATTAGCCTTTTTCTCCTTAAAAAGGCTCAGCTTAAGAAGGTCTTCTTTCCTTAATTTATATAAATCAGTTATTTCTTTTATCATTCCCTTCTCTATCAACTTATCAACGGTGCTTTCTCCCATACCCTCAATGTTCATAGCATCCCTTGATGCAAAGTGTATTATGCTCCTTCTTACCTGTTCAGGACAGTTAGGATTTATACACCTTATATAGATCTCATCATCCTCCTGTATCAGTCTTGAACCGCATACAGGACATGAGTCTGGAATTTTTATTTCCCTTTCACTGCCATTTCTTTCCTCAGCAATGACCCTGACTATCTTCGGGATAACATCACCGGCTCTTTCTATTATTACAGTATCTCCTATCTTTATTCCTAACCTTTTTATCTCATCAAAGTTGTGAAGTGTTGCGCTTGTTATATTGACACCACCACATCTCACCTGTTCAAGCTCCGCAACAGGGGTTACAATACCGGTTCTACCAACTGAAAAAATAACATTTTTAAGCTTTGTCCTTGACTGATGTGCCTTAAATTTGAATGCTATCGCCCAGCGAGGACTTTTTGATGTTGAACCTAATTTTTTTTGTAGTTCAAATGAATTGATCTTTAAAACTATTCCATCTATTTCAAAATCAAGCTCATCCCTCTTTTGAGCCATTTCTCTATAAAAATTGATTGCATCATTTTCATTACGACATATCCTTTTTACACTGTTTGTTGGTATCTTTAAATCTTCACACAGCTTCAAATATTCCATGTGTGTTGCTGGTTCAGGTATCCCTGATATCCTTCCGTATGAGTGTGTCATAAACCTAAGATTTCTTGATGCTGTTATCTCAGGATTTTTTTGTCTAAGAGAACCACTTGCAGCATTACGTGGATTGGAAAATAGTTCCTCATTATTTTTTATCTGATTATGATTTATCTGTTCAAAATCCTTTTTTGTTAGATAGACCTCGCCCCTTACTTCAATAAATGAATTTTTTGGCAGATTTATTTTAAGAGGTAATGATTTTATTGTTTTAACATTATAGGTAACATCCTCACCAACCTCACCATCGCCCCTTGTGGATGCTCTTTTAAATATTCCATCCTCGTATTCTATGGCACAGGAAAGGCCATCTATCTTTGCCTCTCCTATCATCTCAAAGTTAGCACCGCACAATCTTTTTGCCCTGTTATACCATTCTATAAACTCTTCCTCACTGTAACAGTTATCAAGCGATAACATTGGTGGATTGTGTTTTACAGGAGTAAAATCCGAGGCAATATTTCCACCAACACGTTGCGTTGGAGAGTCAGGTGTTATGAGATGTGGATGTGAGCTTTCAAGATCTTTAAGCTCTTTCATAAGAGCATCAAACTCAAAATCACTTATCTCAGGCTGATTCTTTACATAATAAAGATACTCATGCCTTCTTATCTCATCCCTTAAATAGTTTATTCTGTCTATGACTTCTTTCTCAGTCATTTTCTGATTGGATTATTTTTGGCTATTGTATCAAGTATCCCGTTGATAAAATCAGGCCCTTTCTCTTCGTTTGGAGAATACATCTTTGATATTTCTACAGCCTCATCTATAACTATTGGAACCTCATTGTTAAGGTATATCATCTCAGCTGTTGACATCCTGAGTATTGCTTTATCTATTGGGAAAATACCATCAAAATCCCATTTTTTTGATGCTGACCTTATTATCTCATCTATCTCATTTAGATGCTCTATGGTTGTGGTAAGCAGTGATTTGTAAAAGTCCATTGTAGGAGGATTTGACATAATCCCGATGTTCTCTGTGTTTTGAATATAGTTATCAAGTATCTCTTCAAGAGGTATTCTCCCCACATCATAAAGATAAAGGGAAATAAAACAGTTTATCCTTGCAAGTCTTCTTTTTCCTATGTTCATATAACCTCTTTCATTATCACAAAAAGAACATTTATCAGCCCTAGGCTAATATATTTAATTATAGCAATTTTTTATATAATAGCGTTTTTTTATATCTCACTGTAGACAATTGGGTAATGTCAAGAGTTTTGTGTAATTTCATATTTTATCTTTAAGGGTGTATCCTTCCAAATATTATTTTGTCTGTTGAACACAGCAAAGATTATTCTATCTACACTTTCTGTGTTAGTAAAACAACT
>Ga0302250_1001039_pt1 | contig 22597 bp, 25 predicted proteins | sample AAG_RA_Asp_MG_FD_193536 | JGI IMG/M metagenome (GOLD analysis project Ga0302250, IMG submission 193536) | Enriched activated sludge microbial communities from anaerobic digester in WTTP, New Holstein, Wisconsin, United States - AAG_RA_Asp | ecosystem: Engineered > Bioreactor > Anaerobic >... | reverse complement strand
AGCCCTCAAAGCTAGGATTTATCGGCTCCAGATCAAGGAGATCAAAATCAAAGTTATCCTCTACAACATCTCACGAATGATTACAACTTTGTCGTTTCTTGTTCTCATTGAGGAATTCTACAGAGCCAATTTTTTATCCATTCATTATCATCAAATAATTAAAAATGGACTTACTTAAAGGATAGGATTGCCAAATCTTTGAAAAATGAATCCCGTTAAATTGTTAATTCCGTGAACAAATTGGTATATCAGGGAAATATTCAGACTATTTACGGTGTGAGAGATTGTCCTGGGTATTGAGACGCTTCAGGAAATGTAATATTAACTCCGCTTTTTCAGATAATATCCAATGGCAACCCCGGTAAGAAGCAGCAGGCAGAAGGATATCGGATTGATCCCGCCCTGTACTCTTGTTACAGGCATTACCGCTTGAGTTAAGGAAATATTCCCAGACACGGTCGGAGTGGTGTCCGTATCCTGAACTAATCCCGGTAGTGGCATGCTCCATATGTCACCAGATATCCGGTAATTGTCCGTGCCACCAAGAACCCAGATCCCGTCCTTGAACACAACGACTCCCTGCAAAAAGCGTGGGCTGAACCCGGGGTCTTCATTCTCGAGCGTCCAGTTATTACCATCGGGCGAAGACCAGACTTCGCTGAATGCGTGGGGGGAAGCATATTTTGTATGTTTTGCCAGGGTTTCCCAGTTTCCCCCGCCGATAACCCAGATCTTCCGGTTCGCGGAAACTACTGGAGTAAATTCCTGGTATTTGAACGGAGCATCTGCTGTGACCAATGTCCAGTTTAATCCGTTTTTGGAAGACCACACATCTTTCGATCCACCTTCGCTGATATACGTATAATCCGTGACGGGATCCGTGTATGTACTGTCTCCGGTACCTCCGACCAAATAGAGCCGGTCATTAAATACCACAATTCCCTTTCCATACCTCGGGCTGAATGACGTGCTGTTCGTGATCTCAGTCCATGTTATCCCATCAGGAGACGACCAGACGTCGTTTTTCAGATTGTCAAATGTGCCTCCGCCGATAACCCAGAGCCGGTTGTCAAAATCTGCTACCCCCATATCGCTGCGCGGACTGAACCCGGCATGCCCGGTTTCCAGCGTCCATGTTACCCCATCGGGAGATGACCAGACATCATTCGTTCCGGATCCTCCTATGACCCAGAGCCGTTCATGAAATACCAGTACACCATGACCGGAACGCGGGCTGAAAGCTGCGTGATCGGTCACCTTTTCCCATGATTGCCCATCGGGAGATGACCAGATGTCATTCATATCGCAGGTCGAATTACCGGAACAACCCCAGAAGTATCCATTGCGGGTATGACCGCCAATCACCCAGATGTGGTCGTGGAATACTGCCGTACCGAAATCATATCGTGGCCCGAATTCAGGGGATATGGCGACATTACTCCAGTTTCCCGTATGAGGTTCTTCTGCACCGACAATCCCGGTACTAAAAATGAGCAACGAAATAATCAGAATATGGCGGGCGTTCACTGGTATTCCTCCCAAAAAAAGAAGGGGGTTAATTGTTGCCGGTATTCAGTGAAATCGATGCAGGCCATGATGAATTCGTTACCGATAAACCGTAAGCAGTCGGACTCCAGTTCGCCGTATTAACATATCCGGGCATAGATGCCGGTATCACAGAATTCCCATATATATCATTGATAATAATATTAGTAAATGTTGTGTTTCCCGGCAGGTAACTGGAGTTGTAGGATTGCGGGTTTAAGGCAACGGTATTCCATCCCTCGAGTACAGTATATGCTTGAAGATTGCGATAGGTCAGATCTGAAGACTGAGATGAATTCAGGAAGAGTGTCGAACTGATCCCCAATGTCAGGTCAGTAATCGCGCCACTCCAGATTGCTCCCGAGTGGTAAAGATTTCCCTGGATGAGATCTCCCGATTCAACCAGTTCTCCGGTCGAAGGGATTCCGTATCTCCGAGTTGAGTGAATCCCATTCCCGTTATTCTCCTTGGGAGAAATCCACCACGATGCGATGCTCCAGTTCGCTTCAGTGGGATAAGGATCACTTGCTTTGCTTCGTACATACCATTCAAGAACCGGCTGAAGGAGGTAGGTCCCATTGGTGTCTTCTAGACCATTCCAGACAGTGCTTTGCGATCCATCGATAGAAATTCCCGGAGTGTAGGGAGAAACAAGGACAGGTTCTTTTGGGACATTCCACCGGGCAGAGAATTGTCCAACCGTTGAAATTCGCGCTGTTTCACCGTATTCAATCCATTGCGGTGACAGTGTCTGGGGGCTGCAGGTCTGCAATGATGACGAAACGAATTCGTGTACCCCGCCGGATTTTCCAACTATCGATACTATCCGGTTATTATTGAAGAACACATGGGTAATATCGCCTTTGTCAACGATCAGGGATTGATCCGGGACTTCGAATACGAATGTTGCCGGCAATGCTCCGCCAACAATATTGATCAGTGGTGCAGTTGCATCGTCAACAGCAAAGAGTTGGATCCCGTCAGAATCAAATACCGTTGTTACCCCGTTGTTGGAATGCTCGACAATAGCACCAAATGGAAGATTTGTCACAATGGGGACTGCCGATTCAGTTACCCTCATGGCAACCTGCGAGCTCTGCGTACTATCGCTCATCCTGAATTCTCCATTGATTATTGCTTTCTTCTGGGTCTGGAGGTATTGTAACCGAGGTAATTGAGTATTACTCTGGTTGAGGGAAGCAGCGTTCAGTTCTGATATTTTTTCACTATCGGTAGCACTCAAAGCATTCGCACTCACCATCGGTACCATCGCCATCGCCGCCACCAGCAGTGCCAGCAGGACGACCCATGTTTTAGGTATGTTCATTTTTCTTCAACTCCATTTTTTCCAGAGGCTCCGCTCACCGGCACAAAGAAAACTCCTCAGAGAATCAGAAGACTATCTTCACGTGCATTCGGGCAGGATCCGGGTCCAGCCGCACTTCGATCCGGGGCGGGCCCGTCCTCAGGTTCTGGGACAACCTCCGGCTGTCCACGGGTTCAAATTATAGTTTATTATAAATACGATTTGTCGGTCAAAACTTAACACGTCCGGACACTTGCATACAGGAAACCCGGTTTCTTATCCACTGCAATGAAAAAACTGAAAAAATACAACCCGGAGAGAGAAAGGATGTGATACCATGGTTTCTCCCCGGATCGGCGGAAAAAACAACAACCGCCATTCCACATAACCTGTTTTTTTATAAACGATTTGTCGGTCAAAACTTAATCTTTGGAAAAAACGTGTTAAGTTTTGGCCGACAAAAGGGATTATCCATCCCGCTTCATGCTACCCTGTGATACCATGAAGGTTCACTGGCTAGCACTGTTGTTCATTATTGGATTGGCACTGTCCATTCCATCGGTATCGGCAAAGGTAATCGAAGAAAAGGACGGGTATACTGTCACTACTGTTGAAAATGCACCGTCACGGTTCGCCGATGTTTTTGCATTAACATCGTATACCATTACCCAGGGCCAGACCCGCTGGCACACGACATCCGTTCCATCGGGTGCGACAAGGTTCTTTTCCAACCTGAACTGGGGGACTTCCGCAAACTCACTGGCGTTAACCCTCTATACACCGGATGCATCGGTACTCGGACCGTATTATGATTCTGCCGATGGAGTCATCGATGGTCGTATCTACCTGATGGTAACCCGTTCCGGTGGCCTTCCCTCAGGAACCTGGTCATCGAAGGTGTACGGAAGCTCGGTAACCGGAACACAGACCTATTCGTACTCTGCATCCGGGTATTGACCACAACCCTTTTTTCATAACGGGGAGAAAAATTATTGTCGATGAATACTTCACGATTCCTGGTATTTTTCATTCTTTTATCCATCTGCCCACTCATGGTTGGCCATGCCACCGCAGAGAATTTTGGCGGATATATCGTCTCACCGGTTCCTTCAGGAATGGATCCGGGAACCCCATTTGCGACAAAAGAGGTCAGTTTCTGGGAACTACCCCTCCAGGTTGTTCTTCTGTCCCTCGCCCTGTCCGTTTCGCCGCTTCTTGAACTGGTAACTCAAGTGGTCCTGTTCACAAAATTCTACCTGTATCTGGGCTATCGGAAAGTTGCCAGAAAAAACCTCTTTTTTAACGATACCCGGGTACAGGTTTATCAGTGCATCCAGGAAAATCCCGGTATCTTTTTCAATGAGATCGTCCGGAAAACCGGTGTGAAACGAGGAACACTCCGCTACCATCTGCTACTATTGCACACAAACAAAAAAATTTCCATCCTTGAGTCTGAAGGAAACGCACGATATTTTGAAAAAACCAAAAAATATTCCGGCCGGGAAATGATCGTTTTAAAATTCATCCAGAATACAACAGACCGGCGGATCCTGCTGTTGCTCATGAATGATCCTGAATTAAACCGGAAGGAGCTGGGAAACAGACTGGGGATTTCCGGATTAATGGTTACATGGTATACGAAACGACTCAGTGACGCCGGTATAATATCTCTTGAAAAGTCTGGAAAAAATGCCAGGTATGAAATACCGCCGGAGGTACGGAATTATCTGGAAAAATACCTGATCCAAAAGAGTGACATTATGCAAACAGGAATGGCCGACAACATTTCTCAATCCGCATGATGCTATAATTCCATATACCGCTAACCACATCTGCCGATATCTGATATTCCCTGAAAAAGCCGATCGAAAAATATCCTCTTGGGCACTCACCACAATACTTTGTCTTCCGGAAGCTCGAATGCTGGAATTATGAGATATGAGCAGACCGCAGGGCTTAGTGTATTCCCCCTGATTTTGGAAATAGGAACAATAGAATAATCCGATTACCGAGCCGGATGGAGAGAACTACCGCATACGATTCACCCTGCCTGCTCACCATAGTGGCAATTTATATTAATCGAAGGTAATGATCCTCATTGTATACGGGATCTGCGATTAAGGGCTTTCGTCATATCGCCACCATTCACTTCGGGAAATTCATTGCACGGTGCCGCCCCCAAGAGCAGAAAAGACAGACCAGGAGAGATGTATGGCTGATGTATCGCGTATTGCTCTGATAAGTATCATTCTTGCATTTTGTGCAATTATCGGGATCCAGATCATTGGGAGTGTCACTATCGCTGATCATTCCCGGGAGATCCTGGATCAGATTGGATCGCTTCCGCAGGACCAGCTTGCCAGTGAAAAAACAAAACAGGAGGTTGTTGCCCTCAAAATAGAATCTGAGACAAAAGCCCTCTTCTGGACCAGCCTTCTTGGAAGCGTGGGAACATTTTTGGCAGTGCTTGCAGCATTGATCGGGCTCTGGCAGGGGCTGCGGGATTACTGGTCGAACCGGGAGAAAGAACGGCTTGACCGGGCAGCAACCGATCTGAATGCGATGTGGGAAGGACTCGCAAATACCGATTCCCGGGTGAGAGCTGGTGCGGTTGTGGGCCTGCAGCACTTTTTTACTCCGGATAAACTCGACTACCATTCCCGCATTTTATCCGCACTGGCAGTGACAGCCCGCCTTGAAAAGGATCCTGTTATCGAAAATGTCCTCACAACAACGATCCAGCAGGGGATGCGTCAGGTACCATGGGAGATCCTCCATCAGATCTCGTGGCAGGGTGTGCGGTTGAAAGGGATCAACCTTTCAAAAACCCCGTTATGTAAATGCGATTTCCGGGATGCTTACCTGGAAAACGCCAATTTCCAGGAATGCGATCTCTCTGACACTGTATTCACTGCCGCCAACCTGAAAGGTGCCAGGCTCGACAACTGCCGCCTTTCTCATACAAACCTCGAATATGCCGATCTTGCCGGCGCAAGCCTGGCGGGAGCCGCGCTCCCCGGATGCAACCTGAACAATGCGCAGGTACTGAATCTCGACCTCAAAAAGACAGATCTTCGCGGGGCTGTATTGGATCCGGATGAATTTCCCTGGAGACTGACAAAGAACTGGCGCCATGCGGCCCTGCCTGAGGGCATCAGGGAGCACCTGGTAACACAGTACGGTGGCGATGTGCGCGGAAAAAAAGTACTGATGATGATCTGGGAATTTCCGCCCTTTGCTATCGGGGGGGCCTGGACTGCCGCATACCATATCATCAGGAACCTGCGGAGACAGGGTGCGGATCTCGTAGTGATGGTGCCATGGAAACGGTCGGACCTTAACCTGGACCTTTTCGGGAATGAGGTCGAGCTGGTCACCCTGGAGATCGTTCCACCCGCGATCGATGGCGCAGCACACGATCGTACATCACCACAACCGTACCTCTCCTATGGTTCACCCTACAGCAGGTTCCCGGAACACTATGCCTATTCCCCCTACGAATCATACTCCCAAAGGCAAAGGTATTCGGCGTATGGACAATTCTCACCATACACGGGATCAGACCGGACAACTGGCCGGCATACTTCGCAACCCGGCAGGGAAATCCCTGTCTTGAGAGAAGGGCCAATAAGTGGTCTGGTAAGACAGTTCCAGCGTGGTGCCTTACACTACCTTCGCCAAAACCCGGCACAATTCGATAGTATTTATGCTGCGGACTGGCTCACGTTCTGGGCAGCGGAAGAGGTGTCCAGAAGATCAGGGAAACCCTGGATCGCTCACTTCCATTCAACGGAGTTTGACCGCCGTCCCGATGACCCGGATGAGGTTATTGTCGCCATCGAACAACGCGGCGCCCGGTCTGCGGACAGGATCCTGACTCCCAGCCACAGTACTGCGACAACAATCAGCAAGCACTATAAAATACCGGATCCAAAAACAGCACCGGATTCAAAAATAACCGTTGTGCCAAACCTGGTATCTGAGGAGATCATTCCCGTCCCGGAGTTTGGATCCTACGAGACCAAGCGGGTACTTTTTATTGGAAGACTTACCCGTCAGAAGGGCCCGGATCTCTTTGTAGAGACATGCGGGGAACTGAGCCGGCTTTTGCCATCTGCGCACTTCGCCATACACGGTTCAGGTGAAGAAAAGCGAGCTGTCATGGATCTGGCAAACCGCCATGGTATCGACATTGCGTTTTCAGAATTCACTGAATGGGAATCACGGGGTGGTGCATTTGGTACTGCTTCAGCCGTGCTTGTCACATCCCGTTCCGAACCGTTCGGCATGGTGATCCTGGAGGCTATGGAACGGGGTGTTCCTGTACTGTACCCGAAATATGCCGGAGCTGCAGAAGTGTTAAAATCCGGTATCACGATCAACCCGGAAGATCCACGGGGCACCGCAAAAGAGCTCAGATGCCTCCTGACAGACAGGGACCATTGGAGCGAGGTCGTGAAGTCCCAGAGCGATGAAATCAGGAATTACTATTCCCGTAACTATGCAGATAGACTAATGGACATTTTCCAGACTATGCCGGTGAGCGCAAATCCTGCGGATCATTCTACCTCCTGATGGTTTTGTGTATCTCAGAAAAACCATTTTTCCCATGCCATCGCCGTTTACCAAATCCCGGGCACGGATATCATCCTCTCCCGTCAGTTCCCCACCCTTAATAAGCAATCACAGCCGTCCCATTCTTCGCCTTCTTTTTTGATGGTTCAGGAAAGCAGCTCTTCTCTCCTCACCATCTTTTCCCATAATTTCCACCCGATTCTTGCATCACTCATTTTTCTCCAGGGATTTTGCCCGGATCTCTTTAGCGGTATCCATAATTTTCTCAACCGGGAAATGTCGTATGCACCGGATCTCACGGGTATCCACTCATTGCATCAATGCAACGCCGGTTTTATCGATATAGACAAAACTATCGGTATCACACCCCTCCTTCACCCACATTCCGTCATTGATCAACAGGGCGGGTTCGCGCTGTTTCCGTGTATCCGTTTGGTCTTTGTTCTTCTCGTTCAGGTAATAATCCGCAATAGGGGTATGGCCAAATACAAGCACTTCGGCGTTGTAGTTATATACGTCCGCTTTTTTGGCCCTCCTCCAAATTTTCACGGGCCCCATGTGGAAAAATCAACCGGAATGAAACCCAGGAAAAACGAATCCCGCAGTTACCACGACGATCGTTTCAGAGGAAAGAGGAGTTCAGGACCGGCTCTCCCCGTTACGCTCTGCCCATTCGCGGCCGTACACCAGGTTGTTGCGGAGCGCTGCATCGACGACCAGCCAGAAAAATGCCGGCCCGACAACCATCGCCCAGAAGAGGTTGTTGCCGAGGTAACTGAGGACCTTGGCGAGGAACGGCCGGTCAAAGAAGACGGTGCCGCACGCGGCAAGGAGCACCATGCAGGAGCAGACCACGATAAGGCTTGTGGCAAGGAAACAGGCGATGGTATGATAATCCCTGCGGATCGCCTGCCCCCGCATCAGCTGGTGAAAGAAGCGGTAGGAGAGATAGGGGATGAGGACATTGACGAGAAAGCCGAAAATACTCATCGCGGACCACGAGCCACCAAAGAAATCCCCGGCAATGTTTCCGATCCCAAGGCCCCAGGCTGCCGCCGGGCCAAAGAGGATCCCGAGGGTGACAAGCATGAACGCGGCAGGGCGCAGCGAAATGCCGAAGATATCGATGCCGGGGTAATTGAACGGGATGAGGACGAGGACGTAAAAGAGTGCGGTTGCGCCAATCCATATCCGCCCGTTCCGGTCGGTCCAGACACCTGCAAGCTCATGCATTCTTCATATCTAGGATGAGCCCGAGTAAAAACCCTGCGGGAGGATGGTTCCGGGACACCGGCCCGGTCCAGTTTCCTTGTGAAAATCACCGGTGACCAGGATCCAGCAGGAGCCATTTCCAGAGCGGCATGCTAATTATCGGCCCGGATTTGGCCTCATAATCTTTTGTCAGGATCAGGAGCCGGTGTACCGGGTCCTTAAATTCCCTGGCAAATTCTCGCAGCCCTTCGTATTCACTCTCCGGGACTATCTCGCTGTAGCAGACATTGATCGCGGTAAGGCGGTTATCTCCGGATTTGATGACAAAATCCACCTCCCTCTCGCCTTTCCAGTAGTAGGGAATATGACCGGACCGCAGGAGTTCGATGAAGACGAGGTTCTCGGCAAGCTTTCCTTCGTCTTTACTGAACCGGAAGGAGACGGCGTTGCGCAGGCCGTTGTCGATGCAGTAGACCTTCTTGTTCTGCCGTGCCTGTGCCGGAAGCGAGTACGAGAATGCCTGGACCTCGAAGAGGATCCGTGCCATACCGGCAAAGTGGATGTAATCCCGTACGGTATCGATGTCGATCCCGAGTAGTTCCCGGAGCCGGCGGTACGAGTACGGGGATGCAATGGTGGAAAAAAGGTACTGGAGGAGCCCGGCCAGAGCTTTCTGGTTCCGTACCACATTCATCCGGATGATATCGCGGTATACGATGCTGTCGTAATAGGCCCGGAGGTAATCCTGCTTCGTGCGCTCATCCTGCTGGAGCACGACAATGGGAAAACCGCCTTCCTTTAGGTACTGCTTCAGGTGTGTGGTGATCGTGTATTTCTGTGCTGCCCGTCCGGCAGCATCCTGTGGCGGGGTGACACCATGGAAACGGAGGTATTTGGAAAAATCGAGCGGGAAGACAGAGACAGTGAAGTACCGGCCCGAGAGCAGGGTGGATACCTGCGAGTCCAGCAGGCAGGAGGAGGACCCGGAGATGATGATCCTGCAGGTTTTCTTGTCATAGAGGGATTTTACCTCCCGCTCCCAGTTCTCCACGGCTGAACTTCGTCAAAGACAAGCCAGATGAGGCCCGTTGTCGCAATCTCCCGGCGGTACGTGTCAACGGTTTCGAGCAGGGCACCCTTCCGGCTGGCAATCTCCGGCTCATCGCAATTGACAAACAGGATATTTTTTGCCGGCACGGTACCTGAAGTAATGAGCATATTGATGGTCTGGTACAGGAGCGTGGTCTTGCCCGAACGCCGGACACCGGAAAGCACGACAGCGGGTACTGTGACATTGTCATGTGCGCCGTCATGGTGAACCAGGACCGCATCGGGCAGCTGAAGTTCACGGACCCCTATGTTGCCATCCACCTTGCGTTCGTTGTCCCGGACGGAAAAAGAATGAGTTTGCGGATCGGGAGAGCGTACAGAAGATGGACGGGCTCAGGGTGGTGGTCTTCAATAATACGGGGCTCGTCGATGTTGCCCGCACGCGGCTCACCTGTGCAACGATCGTCCCCATTGACTCGCAGGAGGAGTTCTTCGAGCAGGGCAAGATCCCCGGCACGGAAGAGCCCCGCTGGTCGGTTGCAAGGAACGTGCTGCACTGGGTGAACTGAACAGGTCTGGCGGGAGACTCCGGGTTCCGTCCTTCCCCTGATAAAACCGTGATTCTTGCAGCTGCATGCGGGATAATAAAAAAATAAATCCGAACAGGGCAAACGGGGAGATTGTATGACACAACGGGGACGACTGGAGGGAAAAGTCTGCATCGTGACCGGATCGACATCGGGCATCGGCAGGGGCATAGCGGAGCTGTTCGCACAGGAAGGGGCAGGCGTGGTCATCGCTGCCCGTCGGGCCGATGCCGGGTCCGAAGTCGTGAAAGCGATAACGGAGAAGGGTGGTACGGCCTCCTTCTTCCGGCTCGACGTGGCCGATGAGGTGTCCTGGAACGCGATCATCGACTATACCCTGAAGACCTATGCAAAACTCGACGTGCTCGTGAATAATGCCGGTATCGGGTTTTTAAAGCCGATCGTCGAGACAACGATCCCCGAGTGGCGCAATGTCATGGCAACCAACGTGGAGAGCGTCTTTCTGGGCACAAAGGCTGCGGTCCCGGCCATGAAACGGAATGGCAGAGCCGGCGGCTCCATCATCAACATCTCCTCGAATATCGTGTATGTGCCCAGCGCCATGAACGCGGCATACTGCACGAGCAAAGGTGCGGTTGCATCGTTCTCGAAGGTGGCGGCCATCGAACTTGCCAGGGACGGCATCCGTGTCAACACGATCTTCCCCGGGTTTGTCCGGACCGCAATCCTCGACGTTGCCTTCAAAAAAGCGGAAGAGACCGGCAGGACAAAAGAAGAACTCCTTGCCATGTTCGGAGAATCCAATCTCGTGGGCCGCGTAGGTGAGCCCATTGACCTTGCGTACCCGGTCGTCTTCCTTGCATCGGATGAGTCTGCCTTTGTCACCGGCTCCGACTTTGTCATCGATGGCGGCGAAGTCTGGAAGCGCGGCGGGAGTACCGGCGATGCCCTCGCGGACGATGCACGGGCACCGTAATCCTTAACGGATCACCCCCATCCCTGCCGCTCAGGCCTGCTTCCGCCGCCCAAACTTCAGGGCACCGCTCACCGGGCAGGCATCCGTGCACCGCCCGCACAGGTAGCACTCTGCCTTCCGGTCATCCCGTTTCGCCTCATCGACCGGGCAGGCACGCTCGCAGTTTCCACACTCGATGCATGCGCCGGTCCTCTGCAGGGCAAGGAAACTTGCGCTGCCGGCAAGAGCAAGGAGGACCCCGTACGGGCAGACCAGCCGGCAGAATGGCCGGTAGAAAAATACCGACACGAGGAGCATGGCAAGGAAGACAAGGCTCCCCGTTGTCAGGGCAAGGCCAAAGAAATCCCGGATCCCGAAGTAATCCAGCAGTGCGGACGAGAAGACGAACGCGAGGATGAGGAAGATAAGAAAGACGACCGCGTGGACTGCCATGAACGTGTGCTTCTGACGTGGCTGGAATTTTTTCACCGGTACAAGCGAGGCCAGTTCCTGGAGGGCTCCCACAGGACAGAAGTACCCGCAGAAAAATCTCCCGGACACCAGCGTGAGGATGATGATGACGGTAAGCCCGATCGCTGCAACCATGAGGGAGACGCCAAGCGCCGATACGTCCCGCACCACGAGTTCCTGGAACTGGTGCGGTGCAACGGGCGCGAAGATGAAAAATCCCAGCGCAGCGGAGACCAGCAGGAGGAGGATGCCGGCCTTCTGTTTCCACCGTCCGGAATACCACAGGTACGTCAGGACAAGGATCAGGATGATGGCGTAGAAAAATCCGAAGGGTCTGATGAGGGAGTATCCGGGCATGAGCCATCATCGGCTCATGGGACGATAAACCTGTTCCCTTTTTCAGGCAGCGTTGTCCCGCTTCACTGCCCAGCTCGCGAGACCATCGGCAAGGATACCGTAGATGATCCCGAAGATGAGGAGCATCGCAGCGCCGAAATAATTGTGAGCGAAGAACGGGACGATGCAGAGCAGGAGGCTGAAGAGTGTGCCAAAGCCGGCGCCACGGAGGACGGGACGGATGGCGATCCCGTCGGCAAACCCGATGACAAGTCCCTGGAGGACGCGGGCATAGAAGATCATCAGCATGAACCACGGCTCGGGCGTGATCCCCGGCGGCGCCATAAAAAGCAGGCTCCCGGCACACCATGCACCGGTCAGGATGCCGATCGCTGTTGTGATCGCGATCCGTTTCTTCTGCACCATTGCAGATCGAGAAGATGCGGGAATCGGGGATAAGCGTTTCTTTGTTTTTCTCAGGAAAAAAAGAGGTTTTCTGCCGGATTCCCTCACTTCAAGTACCTGGTGATCGCACTGCGGATATCCGTCACTCCCGCCTGCGACGTCCCCCCCATGCCGTTCAGGTTCCAGGTGACGTACGTATCCTGTTCCGGCAGGTAGTACCAGAAGGTGAACGACCCGGGATAGCCCCCGGTATGGCCAATCACGGTGACATTGGCTGGTGGAATGACAGCCTTCGCATAACCAAGACCATAGCCGGCCTTTTTGGACTGCGGCGTTGGCGTCTCCATCAGGGCAAGGGATTGCTTGCTGATCAACTTGCCGGTGCGGAGCGCCCGGTGGAAGCGGTTCAGGTCGGCGGCCGTGCTGACAATATCGCCTGCCCCGCGGTCGAACTGGATATAGCAATCGGTATAGTCAAGGAACGTCCCATCGCCTGCGGGCATCGTTGCCCGCATGTGCGGCCCGGGGATATGGTTGGTGTGCTGGAAGAAGGTCTCGTTGAGGCCGGCCGGGACAAGGATGTTCCGGGTGGCATAGTCCTCGTACGGGACACCGGCGGCCTTGTCAACGATGAGCGTGAGGAGGATATAGTTCACGTTCGAGTACGTGTAGTTCGTGCCCGGGGGATAGAGCGGGCTGTCCTTGAGTCCCATGTCCAGGCCCGCCTGGTACGGGACCGGTGTGTCAGGGTCATTTACTTCCTGAAGGTTGATTGCCGTCTCGTTGTAATCGGCAATGCCGCTCGTATGATCGAGGAGCTGGCGGACAGTGATTGCATGGCCGTTCGGGATGCGGGCCACGAGACCGGGCTCCAGCCAGCGGTCGATGGGGTCGTCAAGCGAGAGTTTTTTCTCTTCGGCAAGTTTCAACACCGCCACGCTCGTGAAGGTCTTCGATACGCTGGCGATCAAAAACCGCATGCCGGGCTGTGCCGGCTCACCGGTAATGGGTGATGCATTTCCGGCAGCGGAGTTCCATCTCCACTGGGGTGTCAGGACCTCGATCTGCATGCCGGGGATGCCGGCATCCTGGATCGCATTCCCGCTAAGGTCCTGGAGCTGGGAACGGATATAAGCCGGTGGGAGGTTCTGCCGGGCATCGGGTGTTGCCGGTGAAGGCTGTTGCAGCTGAACGCATCCCGATGATACCAGGCAGAGTATCAGGATGAGTGCGGCCGGGAGGGAAAGATAGAGGGATCTCTGCAAAATTGTCCACCGGAAGATTATCTGGATCCACCGCCATTAAAGGATTTTCGCATCAAAAAAGCCGGCATCCACAATCCCTGTTGCCCGGTTGCCACAAGGAAAACATTCATGGGATCAAAAAAGAGAGAGATCATTTTGCCTTCGGGCAGGATCCGGGTCCAGCCGCACTTCGACCCGGGGCGGGCCCTCCTCTTCTTTTGCATCATCTAGGGACAGTGCACCGCCAAAAGGGAGATATCTTTTGTATCCCCCGCGGCCGGCCACGCCAGCAATACGGACAGCGACCCATTGGGCGGGGGCCTGCACGATACCGAGGTTTATATTCCCCGTTGATCTACTCCCTACCGGGGCACTCTACATGACAACATGGCGATGCAGTGTTTGCGGGTACCTGTACGATGAAGCGGCCGGCATCCCGTCCGCGGGGATAGCAGCGGGGACACCGTTCTCCGGCCTTCCGGATGACTGGACCTGCCCGGTCTGCGGTGCGGCAAAAAGTGTCTTTTCTCCCGTGGCGGAGACCGATATCCATGCCCGTGCAGAGAGCACGGTCTCCGACGTGATGGCGGCTGAGCTTGCCGCGTTCGGGGTCCGGTATGTCTTCGGGCTCCCGGGCACATCCTCGCTCGGCCTTGTTGAAGCAGTCCGCAAAAACCCGGACCTCACCTATATCGTGTTCCGGCACGAGGCGAACGCTGCCATGGCGGCATCGGCGTATGCGAAACTGACCGGACAGGTGGCCGCCTGCCTCACCATTGCCGGCCCGGGTGCAACGAATCTTGTCACCGGGCTCTATGATGCAAAGGAAGACCATGCGCCGGTCATCGCGCTGAACGGGCAGTCGGAAGTCCAGTACACCGGCCCCGGGGGTGTGCAGGAGATCGACCAGGACGCTTTCTTCCGGCCGGTCACGGTGTATAACACCACGGTCGCCGACAAGAGCAGGGCCGTGCTGCTGTTGAGCCGGGCGTTAAAGTACGCTCTCGTGGAGCGGGGCGTATCGCAGGTGTCGGTACCAAACAACATCCAGAAGCAGCCGCTCGATGCATCGTTCTGCTCCCGCGAGTCCTGCATCCCGGGATTTTCCATCATCCCCACGGAAGACGTGATCCGGCAGGCCGCAGACCGGATCAATGCGGCAGAGCGGCCGGTCATCCTTGCCGGCTGGGGGGCGTACCCTGCGGGGAGGGAGGTCAAAAAAATGGCAGAGAAAATCGGCGCCCCTGTCCTCACAACCTTCCGGGCAAAAGGTATCCTCCCCGAGGGCAGCGGCTGGGTGCTCGGGATCCTCGGGAATGTCGGGTCGCCGCTTGCCCGGAAGACCGCGGAGGAAGCGGACCTCCTCATCACGCTGGGCGTTGGGTTCTCGAAGTTCACGAATGTGCCAGCGGACAAACCGATGGTCCAGGTCGATATCGATCCCACGAAACTGGGCAGGAACGACAAGACCCTCGCGGTCTATGCCAACTGCACGCATCTCCTGCCCCGCCTCCTGCCCCTTCTCCGGCAGCGGGAGACCCTCACCCGGAAAGAGGAGGTCTCCCGTATGCAGCGCGAGTGGGATCTCCAGCGTGACCGTGAGGCCGACAGCACCGCGGTGCCCATCCGCCCGCCGTATATCATGAAGGTACTCTCGGGACTCATCCCCGACAATGCGGTCATCTCGCTCGACGTCGGGGAGAACCAGTGGTGGTTCGGCCGCAACTTCCGGATGAAGCAGCAGCGGTTCGTGATGTCGGGATACCTCGCAACCATGGGATTCGGGTTCCCGGGAGCACTCGCCGCAAAGCTCGCGTTTCCGGACCGCCCGGTCTTCTGCATCACCGGCGACGGGGGCTTCTCGATGGCCATGGCGGATTTTGTCACCGCTGTCAAGTACAAGCTGCCCGTCGTAGTGATCATCCTGAACAACCGGCAGCTGGGCATGATCCAGGTCGAGCAGATGATGGAGCATTACCCGAACTTCGCAACCGACCTGCTCAACCCGGACTTTGCCCGGTACGCGGAGACCTGCGGGGGCACCGGGATCCGGGTAAGCAAGCCGGAGGAACTCGCGCCGGCAGTTGAACGGGCGATGCGGCTTTCCGGCCCGGTCATTGTTGATGTCGAAACGGACGCAAAGCGATTCTGAAAGGACCGGCTGGATTTCAATCGGGAAAGAAACAGGATCCCCCTCCTTCCCTCACGATTAGGCAGGAGGATCCCGTACGGGATCGGCATCCTCCAGGTATTTCTCCAGGATGGGGAGAACGTCCGGGTTCAGCTCATACCGGGCATTCCTTCCGTCCTTCCGGACCTCAAGGATCCCGTCACCCGATAACCGGTGCATGTGCCAGTTGATCCCGGCCCCTGAGATATGGAGCGCTGTCTCGAGCTCGTGGCGGGAGAGCCGGGGTTCTCCTTTACCATGAGAAGGAGCCTCCGTGTCGGATCAGTGCGGAGATACCTGATGACTTTCTGCTTTCTGCTCAATAGGGGGATATTTTTCCGAGTTCTCGTAATACCGGGTGTTCCGGGAAGTCTCAAGCACGGAGACCTTGTTCATCAGTTTGAGGACAGTAAGATGGTAGCGGAGAGAGTTCTCACGCACTCCGGTCTCCCGCGAGATCTCGGTAACATCCGCACCGGGGGACTCCCGGATATAGTGATAGATCACGCTCCTCGATGAATTCCCAAGTACGTTCTTCTTTTGCAGCTTCCGGTACCCCAGGTACAGGCCGAGCTTGACGATGATCAGGATCTTGAGGATCGTAAGGAGGTCAGGGAAGTTGTTGAGAGTAAAGAGCCGGAACTGATCTACCGGCGTTGCCGGCGCCGGTGGTTCCACCTTCACGGTATCTGCCGGCGTCCCCATCTCCGCGCCGGGCGGGAGAGGTTCGACAATGTAATCTCCCGGCAGGGCGTTTGCGGGAGAGACGATGAGCAAGGAGGCAGCCAAGCGCGAACAGAACGGCGTGCAGGCTGCCCCGGCAGAAAATCATATCCCGTTAATATACCACAATTCCGTTAAAATTCTTTTTATTTACTCTCAACTGAGCGAGGTCTGGTACGAGTAGGTCTCAGTCCCGCTCACCCGGTGACCGTACACGGGAGAGCGTGCGGGAAGGGGGCATATACCTTTTATCACCGGGTACCTTTCGCTTTGCTGCTTCGGAGCGCAAATTACCGAGATCGTGCACCGGAGCGCATAAACCGGAAAGAGCTGGCATTCTCCCATGCTGCATGGCACTCCTGATGCAGTACATCCTGCCGACACTTCTTTTGGCGTGTGCCACCGAAAGCCATGAAAAGAGAGGTCATCCGGTAATTCCCTGATCGGACAACCGGGTCGGCCGGAAAACAACGGGGAATCCGGATATGCCCGGAACGAATTTAAGCGAGAAGGGGCGACAACTAGATCCTATGACATTGACAAAAGCACAGGAAGAGGAGATTATTGCAACCATTGAGCAGTACGCCACGGCATACCGGAAGAAGGACATCCGGGCGTTCTCAACGATCTTCTCGCCGGAGATCAGCGGGTTTGGCAGCGGGGCGGACGAGGTGATCCACAACCATGCAGACCTCATCCGCCAGATCCGCCGTGACGTGAGCCAGGCGGACGTCCACGCAGTCGCGTTCTCGGACCGGCAGATCATCGGCGATGGCAGGATTGCATGGGTAACGTCAAAGAGCACGATGACGTTTTCCGTTGGCGGATCAGCTAAGCAGACGCTTTCCGGAAGGTCGACGATGGTGCTGAAAAACACCGGGAGCCGGTGGGTTATTGCACAACTCCACTTCTCGCTGCCATTTGGCGGCCAGTCAACAGGCCAGTCATTTCCCGGCGCGTAAGGTGCCGGAAGACCAGTCGTCTTTTTTCCCGTTGTAAAACCGGGGTCAGCTCCCTGTTTTTCCCTGTACTAGTTTTTCGGCACGGCGGACCCATGCAAGGCCCGGCCGGCAGAGGACAATGACAACGGTACACGCGATCAGTCCAATGGCCCCGATCTCCCAGCCTGCTGATGAGGGTGGCAGGAGGAGGATACGGAAGATACTCCGCCAGTCAAAGACAAAGAATGCGGCAAGAAAGAGGATGGCATACCGGACCGGCTGGGAATCGCCGGCAATGATCACATTTGCCCGGGGGAGAATCCGGAAGAAAAGACATCTCAGGAAGATAAGGATGAGGAGTGTCCCCGGGAAGAACAGCACCCAGGGCGAGAGCCCGAGCCCGTGGTTGATGTTCCCGATGTCGCCATTACCGGCAAACGCCCGTAACGGCATGTACGCGATAAGCTCCATCAGGTTCACGATAATGAACCAGAAGAAAAGATGGAACGACCATTTGTTGTTCGCCAGTGCCGGGGAGAGGAGGAGGTACATCCCTGCGGTTACGACAACGGCATGGAAAAGAAGCGGCATGACCGCGATGATCGCCGCATTAGTACCAAGCCCGGCGGTATAGAGTGCGGAATACGAGACGCCTTCATCCCAGCCGTCAAGGGTCAGCGGGTTTCCCCAGACGATCGCGAGCGGATCCTGCATCCTCCCCAGGAGAAAAGCGGTCGTGCTGTGGATATGCTCGTGGATGACAACGATCACGGACTGGAAGAAAAAATACGTTGCCGCTGCAATCATGGCATAGACGATGCCTTCGCGGAGCCCACGCTGCCCGTACACAGATACCGTCACCAGCGGAGACACAATAATCATTGTGGTTTTATCCCGCAGGCATTCATCAGGCCCGCAAAAAGACAAAGTAGTACACCTGCATACATCACTATCGCAATTCCATGGAACCAAAGTCCATCCTCATTGTCGAAGACGAGGCTGTTTCGGCGCTTGACCTCTCGAAGATCCTTAATAATCTCGGGTACCTGGTGGCGGCTATTGTCTCTACGGGTGAAAAGGCAATTGCGGCCGTAGACGCACAGCAACCGGATCTCATCCTGATGGACATCCACCTGGCAGGCAAGATGACCGGTATTGAGGCAGCAGTGAAGATCCTCCGGAACCATGCCATACCGATCATCTATCTTACGGCGCACTCGGAGCCGGACATTGTCCGGGAGGCAACGATCACCCGGCCCTACGGGTATATCATCAAACCGTTCACGGAACGCGAGCTCCAGACCGTAATCGAGATTGCCCTCTATAAAGCGGAACTGGACCGGGAGTACCGGAAGGAATATGCCCGTCTCGAAGACCGTACCCGGCAGCAGACAAAGAATTTGCAGCAGGCACATGACGCACTCCTTGCAAGCGAGCGGAAATACCTCGAGTTCATCTCCCTCCTTCCGGAGATCGTTTTTGAATGCGATCTTGCCGGGAACCTGACCCTCGTGAACGAGAACAGCCTGCAGTTCTTCGGATATACAAAGGAAGACCTGAAACGCGGGCTCAACCTTTTCGACCATATCGTTCCGGAGGACCGGGACCGGGTCAGGCAGGGCATCGGGAGGATAGCCGGCGGCGGTAAAACAGCCGGGAGCGAGTATACCGGTATGCTGCGCGACGGCACACGGTTCCCGCTCCTTGTATACACGACACGGGTAATCGAGAATGGACGCTGCACGGGGATCCGGGGGATCCTTGTCGACATCTCCGAACAGAAAAAGGCCGGGCAGGCAATGCAGCAGGTAATCGAAAAACTGGGGATCCTCAACAGTATCACCCGGCACGATATCCTCAACAAACTGACATCCCTCTCCGCCTTTCTTGACCTGATCGGAGAGGGCCAGTCCGGCCCGGAGAAAAAAGCCTATGTTGCGCAGTGCACCGCGATCATTGCAACCATCAACCGCCAGGTCGAGTTCATGCGCGATTACCAGGAGATCGGTATCAGATTGCCGGTCTGGCAGGATCCGGCAGCCATCATCCGTCATGTGGCAGAGGTGAATTATGCCCCGGACCTCACGATACGGGTCCCGGATCCGGGCTGGGAGGTCTTCACCGACCCGCTCTTCGAGAAGGTGATCGATACATTCATCGACAATGCCATCCGGCACGGGGAACACGTAACGACCATGACGTTCTCTGTCCGGGAAGTGGGGAGCGAACTTCACATCACCTGCGAGGATGACGGTGCCGGCATCCCTGCCGGAGACAAGGAGTATATTTTCGAGAAGGGTTTTGGCAAAAATACCGGCCTTGGCCTCTTCCTTGCCCGGGAGATCCTTGATATCACCGGCATCACCATCCGTGAGACCGGAGCATACCGGAACGGTGCACGGTTCGAGATTATTGTGCCAAAAGAGTCGTACCGGAAGGGATCTTTGCCATCCTCCCGTTCCGTTACCTGAGCCGGCTACCCCCACACAACACGGGATTGCAGGTTTTCCTGCCTTTTTCCGTTCCGTTCATTTTCACGCCCCGTGCCTCACCTATATCTCCCGCGTGGCAGACACAGAGAGGAGAATCCATGCCCGTGTCAGAAATCCTCATCGCAGTTGCTGCATTCTTCTCCGGCATCGTGGTTGCGTACCTTTTCTTTCGTGCCCGGGTAGTCATATTCAAAGAGCGGGCAAGAAACGACCTCGATCGCTGGAAGCAGGAATGCACAGAGGCAATCCGGAAGGACTCCGTTAACCGGTCACGGTCAACGCTAAAGGGAAAGATCGCGGAACAGATGGCACCGTTTCTTCCCGGGTTCCCCTACTCTGCTGCGGACGCCCGCTTCATCGGGAGCCCGGTCGATTTCATTGTCTTTGACGGGTACTCAACAGCAAAAGACGGAGATTTTGGGGAGGTCAGCATTGTGCTGGTCGAGGTGAAACAGGGGAAAGGGAAACTGACCCGCGGGGAGTCGCTGGTCCGGAGGGCTGTCGAGGGGGGCAGGGTCAGCTGGAAGACAGTAACGATACAAAACGAGGATGCCGGGCCTGACTAAAAAAACCGTGAGGGGAGAGGCTGGGTGATCACCGGAAAAACCGGGGAGATGGGCCCCTCATTCCGGCTTATACCGGAGTCATGATGTTCAGGCGTGTCCTGCAATGACGGCAGGAGGCGACCCGGGACTTCTTGAAATGATCGCGGGGCGAGTTGTTGACGATGATGCTTTCGGCTGCACATGCGGGGCAGGTGAACCGGATAACATAGCCGGTGCGGGTGCCCCGTATTTCGGGATACGGTTTCTGGATTGCCATAGTCTTGAGGTAACAAAGATGAGTATTCTCTCCGGTTCCCAAATGTCAGGGATACCCGGAACGGTTATCAGAAAAGGTCTTGCGGAGTACAGAGCGGGCAGGGGATCTCTTTTAGTCCTGCACGGATCGCGGGTGTCAAAACCGATAATGACTGTATAATATTGGGTGTTCAAGGTAAATACAATGATGGGCGGAATCCTGAGAGCGGGTCCTGAATACATAGATTCAACAGCTCAACCGCCATTGAGACCTGTATCACATGGTTGACGGTTTAACGGCATTTTCCAGAGACTCCCGCATTTTTCCAGCGATGGATACGATATCCAAGGGTATCCTGAGGTCTTTTTTCTCCTGCCGGCCGGAGAAACCATTCCCCGGGCGGAAGGTGCAGGCAGGCCGGCACCTGCCGGGTCGTGTGCCATGACATCCCTGTGGAACCGGCTGCTCGGCAGATCGGAGATCCTGCGTTCCCGTCCCTGGGACCTGACCGAGATCGTCCCCCTTTCTGAACGACTGTGGTTCCGGCTGCTTCTCATCGCGCTGGGCATACTTCTGCTTGCCGCGGTATTCGTGATGCTATGAGGGGAAACGTAAACCCGGCAGCCGGAATAATGCAGGTTGCCCAAATACCGGATCAGTTAAGGTAACAGCAGGTCTGATTAAAAAAAAGGGATTATCGCCGCACACAGAAGAACCCGCCACGGAGGTGGTTCTTTATGTAGATCTCGCAGGCCTGGCAGAAGCACCCCATCATCTTCATGGATGTTGCCGAAGAGGGGCCGCGGGCACAGAAGAGCTCGGTGGGCTGGTGCTTGTCCAGGCAGTGGTGCTTGGCATTCGGGCACCGCGTACAGTAGTTCCGGCAGATCTTCCGGTTCTCTTCGGTATCTTCGATGACAGGTTTGCTGGATTCAAACATGATGGAAAAGGTGGGAATTTATGGATAATAGATCTTTTTATTTTTCCCTCCCGTCATCCGGCATGAGGGGAGGGTATCAGTCCTCACCTGGGGCGATGGGTACGGGGCTTATTCTCCCTGGAGCGATCCGGCGTCGTGCAGAAGGAAACACCTATGTGCCATTCCCGTGAAGTAACCCGGCAGGGTGAAATGATCACGGTTGCACTCAGCAGCGAGGTTAAGGAGTCCCTTGAAGGGACAAAGATTGTCTTTTTTGCAACGGCGTCAAAGAGCGGGATCCCCAACGCGGTGCCGGTGGGGGCGTTCAAGCTCCTTGACGAGGCAACGCTCCTCATCTCCGACCAGTTCTTTAACAAGACCTTAGCGAACATGAAAGAAAACCCGAACGTGGCGGTCACCTGGTGGGGGGACAAGGGAGGATTCCAGGTGAAAGGGACCGTGACCATCCACACGGACGACAAGGTCTTTTCAGACGACGTTGACTGAATGAAGGAGCTCCGTCCCCAGCTGAAGCCCAAGTCCGCTGTTGTCCTGAAGGTGACCGGGGTCTACAGCATCAGGCCCGGGGCGGATACCGGCAAAAAGATCCTCTGATCCTTTTTTCCTGTCCTTTGGCAGGTAGGGTGGAGATCCTGTCCCGGATCACCAGTTTTATTATTAGGCACACCCTAACTAATTTCGATCGGAGCATGGACGAGACAGAGGAGCAGCTGTACAATGCATTAGGCGGGCTGCTGAAGATCAAGAACGAATGTTCCTGCTCTGTCTTCTCCGAATGCGGCCTCTCCGATATGACCGTAAAGCAGATCGCGTACCTGAAAGTGATCAATGAACAGGGCGAGGTCACGTTCAGCAGGCTTGCCGAGCTCACCGGGACATCAAA
>Ga0302250_1001037_pt1 | contig 22624 bp, 20 predicted proteins | sample AAG_RA_Asp_MG_FD_193536 | JGI IMG/M metagenome (GOLD analysis project Ga0302250, IMG submission 193536) | Enriched activated sludge microbial communities from anaerobic digester in WTTP, New Holstein, Wisconsin, United States - AAG_RA_Asp | ecosystem: Engineered > Bioreactor > Anaerobic >... | reverse complement strand
CCCCCCGCCTCGGGTCGCCTGCCCATCCCGCCACGCGCCGCCGTCCCTTCCCTGCTCCCGGACCCGCCGGCAGCGGACAGGCCGGAGATGGCGACCAAGCCCCGTCGTGAAATCCTATTCGCCGATGATCTTCACGAGGACCCGCTTCCTTCGCCGCCCATCGAACTCGCCGTAGAAGACCTGCTCCCAGGGGCCGAAGTCGAGGCGTCCGCCGGTCACCGCGATCACCACCTCGCGGCCCATGATCTGCCGCTTCAGGTGCGCGTCCCCATTGTCCTCTCCGGTCCGGTTGTGGCGGTAGCGGCCCACCGGCTCGTGGGGGGCCAGGGTTTCGAGCCAGTCGTCGTAGTCCTGGTGCAGTCCCGGCTCGTCGTCGTTGATGAAGACGCTGGCCGTGATGTGCATCGCGTTGACCAGGCAGAGCCCCTCCCGGATGCCGCTCTGTTCGAGGGCCCGCTGGACCTGGGGCGTGATGTTCACAAAGCCCCTCCGGGCCGGCACCTGGAAGGTCAGTTCCTCGCGGTACGACTTCATCGCTCCTCCCCCCTCCGGCCGCGGCACTCAGTCGCAGTGGAGGTAGTCGCAGGTCACGCGATCGAAATAGCAGATGTTGATCCCGTATTCCATGCAGTTCTCCCGGCATTCCCTCGGGGCGCACTGGTCCGAGTAGCAGACCAGGTCGCCTCCGCAGTCCTCGTCGGAGGAACAGGAGTCCCCGCACTTCGGCTCGCACCCGGATCCAAGGTGGCCGAGGGCCAGAGCAGACAGGACGACCATCCAGAGCACCCGGCGAACGCGGTTCCTTCTTCCGTTCATCGCTCGACCTCCATGACGGGATGGACCCGATCCTGGCCCGGACGGGTCGTTCCGGTCAAGGCCTGAGGACCCGGGGAGGGGAGGGTCTGGACGGTGGCCCCGGTCTCTGTCTTCTGGGTGCGGGGAACGGGGTCCTGGGAACGCCCGGATCACTCCCGGTTCATTCCTTGTTCCGATGCCAGGGGCGTTCCCAGCGGGGGATCCGGGTGTAGGCGGGGATTTCGGACAACTCGCTGTCCCCGTCCAGGGGGCTCTGGATCGGCAGGCCGTAGGGGGCCGACTGGCAGGCGACGCCGTTCACCACCTCCGGCTCGCCCCCGGGGTCCCGGGAGGCCCCCCGACGGGAGGCGTGGCGGAGCATGCTCGGGCGCGTCTCCCGGGGCGCTTCCACGGGCGCGCTGAGTCCCTGGCCGCTGCCACGGGACCCCGACCAGGACTCGGAGGGAGTCCAGGAAGGGTCCTCCTCCTGGGCGTCCTCGGCGTCCAGGGGCTCGATGTCGTCGATTCCCGACGCGATCACGGTGACCCGGATGCTTCCCGTCAGGGAGTCGTCCCGGGCGAGGCCCGCGTTGACCTGGCCCTCCCGGCCCAGGGCCTTCGCCAGGCGCTCCCCGATCACCTTCTGTTCCAGCATCTTGCCGTCCTGCCCCTGGACCACCTGGACCAGCACCCGGTCCGCCCCCTCGATGGAGCAGTCCTGGAGGAGGGGGTTGTTCACCGCCAGGTCCAGGGCGTGGACCGCCCGGTCGGGCCCGGTGGCCGTCCCGACCCCGATCACGCACCGCCCGGCCTTGCTGAGCACCGCCTCGACGTCCCGGAAGTCCCGGTTGATGAACCCGGGGCGGGTGATCAGTTCCACGACGCCGCGGACCGTGTCGCAGAGCACCTGGTCGATCCGGGCATAGGCCTCCCAGGTGGACACGTCCTCTCCGGCCACCGAGTAGATGCGATCGTTCGGGATCAGGATGTAGGAGTCCACGTGCTGCCGCAGCTCTCCCAGGGCGTCCTCGGCGACCTTCTTCTTGCGGGCGCACTCCCATTCGAACGGCATGCAGACGACGGCCAGGGACAGGACGTTCCGGCGGGAGGCAATCTCGGCCAGGACCGGGGAGGCCCCGGATCCGGTCCCGCCGCCGAAGCCGGTGGCGATCACCACCATGTCGTAGTCCGCCAGGATCCCCTCCAGTTCCTGCATCGCCTGGAGAGCCGCCTCCCGGCCCAGGACGGGGTTCCCGCCGGTCCCGAGGCCCTGGCGGCCCGAGGTCCGCAACAGCATCCGCTTCTTCGACCGGCTCTGGCGGAGGCTCTGCACGTCGGTGTTGATGGCCAGGTAGTCCACGCCGCGGACGTCCTGTTCCAGCATCGTGTTCAGGGCATTGACCCCGGCGCTGCCGATCCCCACCACCAGGATCCGCGCCTCCTCCTGGACGTCCTCCATCAGGTCCTCGAAATCGTCCCGCACCAGTTCGAATCCCCCGGCCATCGCGCACCTCCTCTTTCTCTTCTTCCCGGAATGCCCCCGACCGGTTCCCCCGGTCGCCCGTCCCCTCACATGCCGAAGAACCGCATCACCCGCATCCACCAGCCCGGTTGCCTCTCGGTTTCCGACACCGGGCGCATCGAGTAGGGAATGTCCTCCCTCCAGGCCAGGCTCTTGAACAGGGCCAGGCCATAGGCCGTCGCGTACACCGGCGATGCCAGCATCTGGCCCAGGCTCCCCGGGTCCCGGGCCGTCCCCTGCCGCACGGGCAGGTTCAGCACCTCCTGGGCGAACTCCACCACCCCGTCCAGCTGGGATCCCCCGCCGGTCAGCACCACGCCGGCCGCCAGCATGTCCTGCCCCTGGGCCTGCTGGATCTCCCGTTCCACCGCCTTCAGGATCTCGATCACCCGGGGCTCGATGATTTCCGTCAGGACCCTTCGTCCCATGTTCTGGCCGGCCCTCGGCCCGTAGGCCGGCAGAGAGATCTGCTCGCCGGCCTGCACCAGTTCGGTCCAGGCGTTCCCGTGGCGGACCTTCAGTTCCTCCGCCATGGAAACCGGCAGCCGCAGTCCCAGGGCGATGTCCCGGGTCACCAGTTCGCCCCCCAGGCCGATGACCCGGGTGTGGACCAGCCGCCCCCCCCGCCAGATCGTCAACTGGGTGGTGCCCCCTCCCAGGTCCACCACCGCCGCGCCGAGTTCCCGCTCGTGGTCCTCCAGCACCGCCATCGCCGACGCCACGGGGTTCGCCACGAACTGCCGGACCCGGAGCCCCGCCCGCTCGCAGCACCGCTTCAGGTTGTCCAGGGCCGAGGCGGAGGCCGTGACCAGGTGGACTTCCGCGTCCAGCCGCACGCCCACCATGCCCACCGGGTCCTGGATCCCGTCGTGCTCGTTCACCACGTACTGCCTCGGCAGGATGTCCATCACCTTCCGGTCCACCGGAAGGGCCAGTTTTCCCGCCAGGCGCAGCACCCGCTCCACGTCCTCCCGGGTGATCTCCCCCTTCGGGGAGACCATCGCCTGGTTGTTCACGCCCGCGACGTGGGTCCCGCCGACGCCCACGACCACCTCGGAAATCAGGCAGTCGGACATCTTCTCCGCGTCGGCCCGGGCCTTCCGTAGCGCGTCCACGACCTTGCCGATGGCGATGACCATGCCCATCCGCAGGCCGTCCTCGCAAGGGGCGCTCCCGGCTCCCAGGACCGTCAGACGGCCGTCCTTCTCCACCTGGGCCACCAGGATGACGACCTTGGTGGTGCCGAAATCGACGACCCCGATGACCTCCCCCGTCCCTTTCATGGCATCCCCCTGGATCCTGAGGGGTCGGGGACATCGTTCCAGACCATCGCGCCGGCAAAGGAGGGACGGATGACCACCCGGTTGGGACGGACCACGCCGTCCACCCGGATCTCGCCGACGGGCAGCCCGATGGACCGCGCCACCGACAGGGCCTTCCCCAGGCGTTCCATCTTCCGTCCGTACGGGCCGAATCCGAGGTACGCCCGGAACCCCCGGTGCCCCACCATCGCTCTCGCTCCCAGGGCCGGGTCCCACTCGACCTTCCAGAGGTCCCCGGTCTCGTCGATGCGCCGGTAGAGCCCCGCCAGCGTCACGGCCTGGGACAGTTCCTCCCGGGACCAGGAAGGGGCCGATCCCGACACGGGCACCAGCAGGGGGACTTCGCCGGGCCCTTCCAGAGCGTCCCAGGGGGCGAACATCTCGCCTTGCCGGTTCATCCACTGGATGCCCCAGGAGGTCGCCACCGCCAGGACCGGGGTCTCCCGCTGCAGGGTCACCGTGACTGCGTCGGGAAGGCGCGTTTCGACCCGGGCCCACCGGATCCGGAGGTCCCCGAGGCAGCGCCGGGCGACCTCCTGCACGTCGAGGCCCAGCACCCGCGTCTTCCCCGGGACGATCCCGCAGGCAGCCAGGACTTCCTCCCGGGAGAGTTCGCCCTCCCCGGCGATCCGGACCTCCCGCAGCAGGAACCGGGGGGACTCCCGGACCCGGGTCCAGGCCTCGTGGCCCCCCACCACGGCCCCGAAGCCGGTCAGGATGCCCAGCACGGGCACGACTGCCCATCGCAGGAACCGTCCCAGGCCGGACCCGGCGTTCCGGATGCGCCCACCCCAGGTCCGCCGCCGCCGATTGCTCCGCCAGCTGGCCATCGTTTCCTCCCGGCCCCTCGGGCCTTCAGCGGGCCCCCCCCGCCGCCCACTCCAGCACCTGCCGACCCATCACCTCGATCGCGTCCCTTCTTCCCCGGGATCGGCTCCGCCGACCCATCTCCCGGAGCCTCTCCGGATCGCCGAGGACCTGGACCAGGTTCACGGCGACCCGCTCCTCGTCGAATTCCTCCTCCCGGACCATCAGGGCCCCGCCCGCCTCGACGATGGGACGGGCGTTGGCGGCCTGGTGGTCGTCCGTGGCGGCCGCGAAGGGGACGAAGAGCGCCGGGATTCCCACCGCCGAGACCTCCGAGACGGTCCCGGCCCCGGCCCGGGCGATCACCAGGTGCGCCCAGGCGTAGGCCTCGGAGACCCGGGGCAGGTACTCCCGCACGTCGGCGTCGATCCCCAGATCGCGGTAGGCTTTCCGGACACCCTCCTCCCGGCCCTTTCCGGTCTGGTGGATCACCTGGATCCTGGGCATGCGGGCAGCCACCCGGGCCAGGACCGAGGGAACGCGGACGTTCAGGAAGGCCGATCCCTGGGATCCCCCCAGTACCAGCACCCGCCGGGGTTCCTCTCCGGGGTCCCGGGGTTCCACGGCCAGGATCTCCGGTCGCACGGGCACGCCCGAAACCACCGTCCGGCGGCAGGCCAGGCGGGCCGCGGCGGGATCGGACGGCACGAAGGCCACGTCCACGAAGCGGGCCAGCAGCCGGTTGGTCATTCCCGGGACCGCGTTCTCCTCGCAGATGGCCGACGGGACGCCCGCCAGGGCCGCCGCCAGCATCACGGGACCCGTCGTGTAGCCCCCGAATCCCACCGCGGCGACCGGGCGGATGCGTCGCACCAGGCTCCGGGCCCGGACCAGGGCCCCGGGAAGGCTCGCGAGGCCCTTCAGGCGGGCCCGGATCCCCATGCCCTTCCACTTCCCCACCCGGATCACCTCGACCGGGACCGGCGCCCCCTGGAGCACCTGCTGCTCGACCGACTCCCCCGAGGTCACCAGGACCACCTCGATCCCCCGATCCAGCAGGTACCGCCCCAGGGCGATGGCCGGATAGAGGTGGCCGCCGGTCTGGGCGCCGGTCAGGAGGACCCGGGGGGTCTGCGTCTGCCCCGTCATCGGGCCCCCTCCGCGTGGGGATTCGTCGCGAGGCGCCAGTGATCCACGGCCGACTCGGCGGCCGTCGCCTCCAGGTGCAGTCGCTGGAGTAGGCCCGCGGCGGCCAGGCTGATCACCATGGACGTCCCGCCGAAACTGAGGAACGGGCAGGCGATCCCCTTGGTCGGCACCATCCCCATGTTGACCATCATGTGGATCCAGGCCGGCAGCACGAGCAGCAGCGTCAGGGCGAAGGCCGCGAACCGCTGGAAATCCTCCCGGCAGCGGTGCACCAGGCGCATGCCCTGGACCGCGATCACGGCGAAGAGCACCACGATTCCCACGATTCCCACGAACCCCAGTTCCTCGCCGGCCACCGAGAAGATGAAGTCCGAGGAGGACTGGGTCAGGTAGCCCAGGGAGTGGCCGGGCCCCGCCCCGAGACCCGATCCGGTGGGGCCGCCGGCCGTGATGAACCGCATCGCGAAGTGGTTCTGGTGGCCGGCGCCCTGGTAGGACAGGTTCGGGAAGAGCCATCCGACCAGCCGGGCGAACCGGACGGGGTCCTGGACGAACAGCACCAGCAGACCAACGACGGCCGTGCCGAAGAGCATCGCCAGATACCGCAGGCGCGTCCCCGCCACGGCGACCATCAGGGTCGCCAGGATCCCCAGCAGGAAGATGGACCCCATGTCGGGCTCCAGGAACAGCGGCGCGATGACCAGCGCCAGGGCCACGGCCATGGGGACCAGGCCCTTTTTCCAGTCCTGCAGGACCGACCGGAAGCCCGCCAGGTAGTTCGACAGGAACAGTCCCATGCCCAGTTTCGCCACCTCCGACGGCTGGAACCGGAACCCGCCCAGGTCGAGCCACCGGGTCGAGCCGAACTCCTTGCGGCCCAGTCCCGGGACCAGCACCAGCCACAGCAGCACCAGGGAGAACCACACCAGGTACTTCGACAGCCAGCGCAGCGTCCGGGGCTTCAGCGTCAGGGCGCCCAGGAAGGCGAGGACCCCCACGCCGATGCTGACCAGGTGGCGCACCAGGGGTCCCCAGGTCAGCCCATCCTCGGACCCGTCGCCGGTCCCGAGGGCCGTGGCGCTGAACACCAGCAGCGTCCCGATGCCCACGAGGGCGGTCACCGCCAGCAGGGACGCCCGATCGAAACTCCCCCCGGCCGGGGGAAGGCCGAAGGGCCTCTGGCGAAGCGCCCATCGGATTCCGGTCTTCCAGCGTTCCCACCGAGCCCAGGGCATCTCCTCACCTCACCTTGATGGAAGCCAGGGCGACCATCGCCAGCAGCAGCGATGCGATCCAGAAGCGGACGACGATCTTGGGCTCCTTCCAGCCGATCTTCTCGAAGGAGTGGTGCAGCGGGGCCATCGGGAGCACCCGCTTGCCGGTCAGCTTGAAGGAGGTGGTCTGGAGGATCACGCTGATGGCCTCGAAGAGGAACACCCCGAAGACGACCGTCGAGAGCAGTTCGTTCTTGGTCAGGACGGCCATGGACCCCAGCATCGCCCCCAGGCCCAGCGCGCCGGTGTCCCCCATGAAGATCTCTGCGGGATAGGTGTTGTAGAACAGGAATCCGATGGTCGCGCCCATGATGGCGCTGGCGACGATGGACAGTTCCTGGGCGCCCACCACCTTGGGGATCAGCAGGTAGCGGGAGAGGTCCAGGCTTCCCAGTTTCGCGCCGGTGAGGTAGGCCAGGATCAGGAAGACCGCCGATGCCGTGAGGATCGGGCCCGCCGCAAGGCCATCCAAACCGTCCGTGAGGTTCACGGCATTGGCCGTTCCCACGATCACCAGCAGACCCAGGACGAAGTACAGCCAGAGCGGGAGGTTCCACCAGAACCGCTCCGCCGACACGAAGGGCAGGTAGAGCCGCAGGTCGTAGGAGTAGTCCCTGCCCCACCAAGCCAGGAGGCTCCACAACAGCGCCCCGGTGACCAGGAACTCCACCGCCAGCCGGACCTTCCCGGGCAGGCCCCGGGAATGGCGCTCCCGGAGCTTCCGGGCGTCGTCGATGAAGCCCACCGTGGCGAACAGGAACCCGACGGCCAGGGTCAGCAGCACCAGCCGATTCGACAACTGGCACCAGAGGAGCGAGGAGATCTGGATCGAGACCATCACCAGCAGGCCCCCCAGCGTCGGGATGCCGGCCTTCGCGTGGTGGTTCGCGGGCATCTCCTCCCGGATGACCTGCCCCATCTGCAGGGACTTCAGCCTCCCGATCAGCCAGGGAAAGAGCACCAGGCAGATCACGAGGCTCGTGACGAAGGCCGCCATCACCCGGAAGGTGACGTAGCGGGCCACGTTCAGGAAGCCCAGGTACTCCCGCAGCCATTCGGCCAGATAGAACAGCATGACTTCCCCCGGGCCAGCGGCCTCACTCCCCCTGTGCAACCCCGTCCGCCTGGAAACGGCGGGCCAGGGCATCCACCACCCGTTCGAGACCCAGGGCCCGGCTGGCCTTCACCAGCACCGTGTCCCGGGGCTGCACCATCACCATCGCCAGGGTCGCCCCGGCGATGGCGTCCTCGGCCTCGAACACCTGGGACGGGGACATTCCGCCCGCCAGCGCGCCTTCCCGCACCAGTCCCCGGTACTGGCCGATGGCGATCAGGACGTCGACCTTCTGCCGGGCCGCCTGTTCGCCCACCTGCCAGTGGGCCGTCGAGGCGAGGTCCCCCAGTTCCCGCATGTCCCCGATCACGGCCACCCGGCGCCCCGGGGCCACCGCGGCCAGAGTCGAGAGGGCCGCCTCCACGGAGAGAGGCGAGGCGTTGTAGCAGTCGTCCAGGATCCGGATCGTCCCCGCGACGACTTCCTGCATCCGGTGGCGGCCCGGGCGCACCCCCTGAAGGGCCGCGACGGCCTCCTCCGGCGGGATGCCCATCGCGAGGCCCGCCGCGACGGCGGCCGCGGCATTGATCCCGTGGTGCGCTCCCACCAGTCCCAGGCGGCCCCGGATGTCCCGACCGTCCACCCGCAGCAGGAAGGTCGGACAGGCCCCTGAATCCAGGGTCACGTCCAGCAGGCGGACCCTCGCGTCTTCCGCTCTTCCGAACAGCAGCGTGGGGGCCCGGGATCGCGCCGCCATCGCCCTCGCCCGGGGGTCGTCGGCGTTCAGCACCGCCTGTCCCTCGGGTCGAAGGGCCTCGACCAGTTCGGCCTTGGCCTCGGCCACGCGGTCCAGGGAACCCAGGGTCTCCAGGTGCACCGGCGCCACGCAGGTGACCACACCGACGTCCGGGGGAGCGATGCCGCAGAGGGCCGCGATCTCCCCCGGCGCGCTCATCCCCATCTCGACGACCATCGCTTCGTGCTGCGGCAGCAGGCCGAGGCACGTCAGGGAGAGGCCCAGCGAATTGTTCTGGTTCCCCTTGGTCCCGTGGGTCCGGAACCGGGTCTCGACGACGGCCAGCGCCATGTCCTTCACGGTCGTCTTGCCCACGGAACCCGTGATGGCCAGGATCCGGGGCGAAAGCATCGAGACCCAGGCCCTGGCCGAGGCGATCAGGGCCGCCTCCGGGTCCTCGACCGCCACCACGAAGACCGAATCGCCGTGCCCGGCGGCCAGGGCCATGGCCTCGGCGGCCCGGTCGCCCCGGACCACGAGCCCGGTGACGCCCTTCTCCAGCGCCTGGGCCATGAAGTCGTGCCCGTCGAACCGGGGACCCCGGATGGCGAAGAAGACCTGCCCCGGACGGGCGATGCGGCTGTCGATGCAGGCCCCCTCGTCGGCGAGGACGCCGGAACCGCGAACCAGTTCGCCCCGGGTGGCCACGGCGATCATCTCCCCCGTCAGACGCAGTGCCGATGTCGGGCTCATCCCTGCAACGCCTCCGTGGCGGTCTCCACGTCCGAGAAATGCACCTTCCGGGTCCCCAGCGTCTGGGTGTCCTCGTGCCCCTTCCCGGCGACGATCACGATCCCGTCGGGCGGCGCCTTCCGGATCGCCTGGAAGATGGCCTCCCGGCGGTCGGGCTCGACGGACACCTCCGCCCGGGCCACCCCTTCCCGCCTCGCCTCCTCGATGCCCCCGAGGATCGCCTCGATGATGGCCAGGGGATCCTCGGTCCGAGGGTTGTCGCTGGTGACCACCACCCGGTCGGCCCCGACCACGCAGGCCCTTCCCATCAGGGGACGCTTGCCGCGGTCCCGGTCCCCGCCTGCCCCCATCACCACCGTCAGGTGGCGTCCGGGTTCCAGGTCCCGGACGGCCGCGATCACCCCCTCGAGGGCCTTGGGCGTGTGGGCGTAGTCCACCACCACCAACGGGGACCCCGCCGGGCCGGGAACCCGTTCCAGGCGCCCCGGAATCCGGGACAGGCGGCACAGGCCCTCGATGAACCTGGTCAGGTCCAGTTCCAGCAGGCCCGCGACCCCGATGGCGGCCATCAGGTTCGCCAGGTTGTGGCGCCCCAGCAGAGGGCTTTCCAGCAGGTGGGTCCCCCAGGGCGTCCGGACCCGCGCCCGGAACCCCCGGAGGTCGAACCGTGCCTCCTCGGGAAAGAGATCCCCGCCCCCGGGAACCAGGCTGAAGGTGCGGGTGGGAAGGGGGCACGCCGAGACCAGGTGCCGCCCGAAGGCGTCGTCCCCGTTCACGACGGCCCCCCGGGCCTGGGGATTCCGGGGCAGCACCTCGGTGAACAGGCGTTCCTTGGCCGCGCGGTATGCCTCCGGCGTCCCGTGGTAATCCAGGTGGTCCCGGGTCAGGCAGGTCAGGACCGCCACGTCGAACATCGTGCCCGAGACCCGGCGCTGGTCCAGGGCGTGGGAAGAGACCTCCATCGCCGCGGCCCGCACGCCGGCCCGGACCATTTCCCAGAAGAGCCGCTGGAGTTCCAGGGCGTCGGGGGTGGTGAGCGGCGCCGGGATCCGGGTCCCGCCATACCGGTACTCGATGGTGCCGATCAGGCCTGCCGGAAGGCCGCAGGCCTCGTATCCCGCGCAGATGGCCCAGACGGTGGACGTCTTGCCGTCCGTGCCGGTCACCCCGGCCAGGGGGAAGGCCCGGGAAGGCTCGCCGGCGATCCACGACGCCAGCAGGCCCAGGGCCTCCCGGGTGTCCTCCACCTCGATCCACTCGCCCCGGGACGGGCGCCTTCCGTCCTGGACCACCGCCAGCGACGCCCCGGACGCCGAGTCCAGGAAGTCGTGACCGTCCACCCGGCTCCCCCGGAGGGCCACGAACACCGATCCGGGACGGACCTGGCGGCTGTCCGCGACCACGGCCTCGATGACCGTCCCGACGGCCCCTGGGGAAGCCGCCCGGGCCCGGAGGAGGTGCAGGTGTTCGTGCCCGAGGACGATCCGGTTCATCGGCTCACCACCACGCGGGACTCCGGACCGTCCTGGGGCGGAACCCCCAGGATCGGAAGGACCCGGTCCACGACCCTCCCGAAGACCGGCGCAATGGCCCCGGCCGCCGTCTTGTGCGCCTTGGGATTCGCCATCGTGACCGCGATCACGACCCGGGGGGACTCGGCCGGGGCGAAGCCGATGAACGAGCACAGGTAGGCCTCGCTGGAGTAGCCCTTCCCGGGAACCAGCAACCGGGCCGTGCCGGTCTTGCCCCCGGCCGTGTAGTGCTCGGGCCGGGCCTTCCGCCCCGTCCCGTCGGGTTCCATCACCACGAACCGCATCACCTCCCGCATCACCCGGGAGGTCTCCTCGGAGAAGATCCGGGCGCCCTCCTGCCAGTCCACCTCGGTCGATTCCCCCGTTTCCGACGAACGCCAGGCCTTCGCCAGGTGCGGCGTCCTGCGGATTCCGCCGTTCACCAGCGTGGCCACGGCCGTCGCCAGTTCCATCAGTGTCGCCGTGTAGCCGTAGCCATACCCCGCGGTCCGATACCCGGTCTTCCGCCAGTCCTCGGGAGTCTGGAACCGGCTGATCACCTCGCCAGGCAGGTCGATCCCCGTTCCCCGGCCGATGCCCAGGCGGGTCAGTCCCCACTGCATCCGCTCGGGTCCCAGGCGGGTCGCCAGGTCCAGGTGGGCGCAGTTCGAGGAGTACTTGAAGGCCTGCCACAGAGGCACTCGGCCGACCTTGTGGAGGTCCGTCACCTGGTGCCGTCCGATCTGGCAGCGCCCTCCCCCGCCGTCCAGCACGGTGTCGAGGTTCGCGATTCCGTGCTCCACCGCGGTGGCCACCGTGAAGATCTTCCCGACGGATCCCGGCTCGAAGGGGTAGGAAAGGACCTTGTTGGCGCAGGGGTTCAGCAGCAGGGCCGGAACGGGCGGTTCCTTCGGGAGCCAGTTCCGCTCCTGGCACGCCCCCTCGAACTGGTTCGGGTCCAGGGCGGGAAGGCTGGAAATTCCCAGCACCTCGAACGTCTCGGGGTCCAGGATGACCCCCATCGCCGCGTCGCCCTGCTCCTGGTCCATCTGGGCCGCCAGTTCGGCGTCCAGGATGGCCTGGATCTGGGCATCGACCGCGATCTGGAGCGAGTCCCCGTCCAGGTCCAGCCCCTGGCCGAGGGAATCCTGGTAGTACCGGGCTTTCCCCCGGCCCCGCCAGAAGGACACCTGCCGGACCTCTCCCTGGAGCCCCTCGTCATAGCGGGCCTCGATGCCCATCCGGCCCCGCTCCCGCAATCCGGACCGCGCCTCCTCCTCGTTGGCGATGCCCACGTAGCCCAGGGTCGGGCCCAGGGACGACCCGTTGGGATAGTAGCGGCGGTCCCGGGTCTCCAGGCGCACGTCCTTCAGCCCCAGGCGCTGGACCAGGGACACCTCCTCCGGGGTCGGACGGGACTTGACCCGGACGTAGTCCCGGCCGGAGAACATGTCGGAGATCAGGGGCTCCGCGGGGATTCCCAGGGCCTCGGCGAGGGCCCAGGAGGTTTCCAGGCGATCGACCTCCCAGGACGTCGGCACGAAGGCCACCTCGACCGTGGGGACCGTCAGGGCCAGGATCCGCCGTCCGGTGCGGTCCAGGATCTCTCCCCGGCGGCCGGCGATGGGGGTCTCCTTCTCCAGGGCATCCATCGACCGGGCCGCCGCGACGCTCTCGGGTTCCAGTTGGAACCAGCCCGCCTGAGTGATGACCCAACCAAGCCCGGCGATGGGGAACAAGAGGGCGAACGTCATCCGGAAGGTGACCCCTCCGTCCCGGCCCCCGAGGGGACCGTGGAGGCGGCGCATCCACCGGTTCCAGAAACGGGTCGCAGCCATCTTCCTCCCCCAGCCTGCCGCCGGAACCCTACTTCCGGGCCTCGCACCGCCTCGCCAGCGGGGTGTCGGGCGCCGCCTCGATGCACCTCCGGAACGCCTCCTCGGCCCCCGGTCCGTCCCCTGCCGCCTGGCGAAGGATTCCCAGGTGGTACCAGGGCTCTCCGTAGTTCGGGCAGATCCGGACGGCCTTCTCGAAAGAATCCTGCGCGTCGGCGAGGTTCCCGAGATCCCGATGGACGATCCCGAGGTTGTTAAAGGCCTTGCACATCCTTGGGGCGAGGAAGATGGCCATGGTCAGGTGTCGCTGGGCCTCGGGGAGGTTTCTCAACTGGTAGTGGGCCCAGCCCGCATTGGCGTGGGCGAAGGCAGGGGTGGGATAGAGGGGATCCTCCAGGACCGGCTGGAGCGCCTCCAGGGCCTCCTGGTAGCGTCCCAGTTCGATCAGGGCGCTGGCGAGATTGTTCCGGCACTCGCCGCAATCGGGCTTCAGGCGCACCGCTTCCCGGAAATCGGCCAGGGCCCCGGACGGGTCCTGGAGTCCGAGGCGCATGAATCCCCGGAGATGCCAGGCCTCCCAGTTCCCGGGATCGGCCTGGAGCGCCAGGTGCAGTTCCCGCTGGGTCATCGCGATGTTGCGGTCCCCGTAGTAGCCCCGGGCCAGGCGGTAGTGGTAATCCGACTTCGATCGCTCGTCCGAGTTGGCCCGGTTCCCGGACCCGGAGCAGGCGACCCCCAGCACCAGCACCCAGGCGACCGTCCAGAGTCCCCGCATCCCTATTCCTCCGGCTCCGCAAGGTCCAGCACCTGGTTGCGGTCCAGGGGGCGCAACCCCATCACCTCCGCCTTGACCGTCGTCCGCGGAATCGCCAGCAGTTCGGTGATCTGCCTCCGAATCCGGGCCCGATCGTCATCCAGCGCACGGGACCTCCGGACCTCGTTCCAGATCCCCCGGCGCAGTGCGAGTTCCTCCTTGGTCCGGGACACGTGCAGGATTCCCATGCCCACGGTCACGAGGGCCACCAGCAGCATCCCGAGGACTCCCCGGGCCCTTCGACGACGGGCCTGCCGTTCCCGGTTCATCGATCCCCCCCTGCCCGCTCCAGCACGCGCCAGTGGGCCGACCGGGCCTGGCGGTTCCTCCGGACCTCCTCGGGGTCCGGGGAGACGGGCTTTCGCTGCGGCAGCCGGAACTCCCCCGTGGCCGCGAGGCGCCGGAAGGCCTGCTTGACCCGGCGGTCCTCGCCGCTGTGGAAGGTCAGCACCCCGACCCGTCCCCCTGGCCGGACCACCTGGTCCAGGCGGTCCAGCAGCCGATCCAGGCGGCCCAGTTCGTCGTTGACCAGGATCCGGAGCGCCTGGAGGGGCAGCAGGGCGCTGGGCATCGTGCGGACCTTCGGTCCGAGGACCTCGCGGCACACGCGGACCAGGTCGTCGGTGGTCTCCATGCGCCCCCGGCGGGCCTCCTCCTTGAGACGCCGGGCCAGGCGCGGGGCCGCCGGGACGTCGCCATATTCCCTCAGGGCCCTGGCGAGAACGGGCTCCGGAAGTTCCCGGATCCGGTCCCGGGCCGGACGGCCCTCGCCAGGGTCGAACCGCAGGTCCAGGGGCTGTCCCGGACGGACCGAAAAGCCCCGATCCGAGGCCAGCTGGGCATTCGAGAGCCCCAGGTCGAGGATCAGCCGGGCCACCGGGCCGATGCCCCGCTCCTCCAGTACCTCGGGCAGTTCCTCGTAGCCCCGGTGCACCGCCACGAACCGCCCCCCGAAGGACGCCAGCCGGGCCCTCGCGACCTCCAGCGCCGCGGGGTCCCGGTCCGTTCCCAGCACCCGGACGGATCCCGGGGTCCGCTTCAGGATCTCCTCGGCGTGGCCCCCGAGCCCGACGGTGCCGTCCACGACCCAACCCTCCTCCAGGTCGGCGCACAGATCGCCCACCTGGCGAAGCATCACGGACACATGCTGTACGAAATCGTTCATCCCACCGGTCCCGATACCGCCTGGGCCTCTCCAGCCGGAGCGCATCGGTAGATCTCGGTGGCGTATTGCTCGTACGTTTCCTGGAGCCGCTTCTGGGCCTCCTCCTGGCTGCGTTCCCACGCCGCCAGGGGCCAGATCTGCAACTCGTCCCCCACCCCGACGATCACCACGTCGGGACTCCCTTTCAGGAGGTCCCGCGCCTTTTTCGGGAGGACGACCCGGTAGCTGGTATCCACCTGGGTGAGTCCGAAGGACCCCAGGTAGAGGGTTCGCAGGAACAGGCCGTCCTCGGGTCCGAGGGTGTCGGCCTTCCGGCGGATCCGCTCCTGCATCTCCTCGAAGGTGGACAGCGGCCGCAGTTGGAGGTACCGCCTCCTGGGCTCGATCCCCACCCGGACCTTCGAGAACTTCAGGGATTCGAAATCGGAGGAAAGGGTCAGGCGGCCCGAGTTCAGGTCCACCCGGCCTTCGTAAATCCCGAAGAGGTCGCTACCGGCGGCAGCCTCGGGCATGATCCTGGCACCTCCCCACTAAGGCCCAGTTTATGCCCGAATCGATCCAGGTCAAGCCTTTTTCTGCCCCGGCGACCGAGATTTTCACCATTCCCAGCCAAACGGCTCCAGGAGCGGGTTTCCGGGTCTTCCCGCGTCCCAGCAGCAATCCGTCCCGGCCTCCCCTCCGGGAAAGCCGACGGATGATTCATTTTTTCACAGAATCCTCGCAAGTTCAAGTTATCGCTACATTCCTTGCTTCCGCGGACACCTTCCGGGCCAATGAATTCGTTGCAGGACACTTCATCCCCGCATCCCCATTGGGTTTCCCGACTCCGCAAGCCTCGCGATTCCCTTCCAAGAAAACTTTCGGGCCCAGGCACGGGGGTGGGACATCGGGCAGGTTCTGGCGGAATCTGGATCGATCCGGGGACCGGGCCCCGAGACCCCAACGAAACGTTTTCAGGACAGGACCGAGGCCGGGTCCATCCGGGCGGCCCGCTGGGCGGGCAGCCAAGCCCCCACCAGGGCGAAGAGTTCCGCGCAGGCCACGCCTGCCAGCAGCACCGCCGGGGAGAAACTGAAGAGCCGGGAGGCCCCGGCCAGCCCCGTCACGCCCAGTCCCGGCAGCAGGTTCACCCCCTGGGCCAGCAGCCAGGCGAGACCCGTCCCCGCCAGGCCCCCGAAGATCCCCAGCAGGCCCGCCTCCAGGAAGACCATGGCCCGGATGTCCGACAGCCGGGCCCCCACGGCCCGGTACACGGCGATCTCCAGGCGCCTCTCGGTCAGCAGCATCAGGAAGGTGTGGGTGATGTGGATGGACGAGACGATCAGCATCACGCCGCTGACCAGCCCGAAGATCCAGCTGAGGATCCGGAGCACCTGGGAGGCCTTCCGGGCCTCCTCGCTCCGGGGCGCCGGCACGAGCCCCAGCACCTTCGCGTCCTCCACCGCCGCCGCCAGGTCCTCGTTCCGCGCCGTCTCCAGGATGACGCTGGTGGCCTCGGCGGCCCCCTCCCGGCCCCGCATCATCGCGTTGGCCCGGACAACCACCCCCAGAGGCACCGTGAAGCCGAACTCCAGGGCCTTGTTCGAGAAGCCCACCACCACGCACCGCCGCAGCACCCGCCGGTCCACGGGCGCATCCTCGATGAAGAAGGACTCTCCGAAGATCATCGAAAAGGGGACTCCCAGCAGGATCTCCAGTCCAGACACCGGCTGCATGCCCATCGCCGACGCCACGACCCGGTTGTAGATCTCCAGCAGGCTCGGGGACAGGATCACCGGGATGGGGGCCTCGCAGGTCCCCTCGACGGACCGGAGGGACCCGGTGGCGCAGAAGGTCCCTTCCGGACATCGCCTGGGGCCCGTCCCCACCCCGGGGTCGGGGGAAACCACCCATCCCCGGATCACCTCCGGATCGGCCGAGAAGACCTGCTGGACGTTCTCGAGCCGGCAGGCCAGGCGGCGGCAGGCCCGGATCCCGGCCGCGTCGGAACAGGCTTCCCCGGGAAGGCAGTCGTCGTCCGACCGGCAGGCGGCCAGGCACCTCCCCCCGTCGCAGACCCGCCCCTCGCCGCATCCTCCCTTTCCGCAGGGGATGCCGCAGCTGCCGGCGATGCAGGCCTCCCCCGGCGGGCATCCCTCGTCGTCGCGGCAGGGAAGATGACCGCCGGGGTCCCGGAAGCGGTCCCAGAAGGACCGGCGACCGCAGGTGCCTCCCCGGCAGGCGGCGCCAAGCCCGCAGTCCCGATCGGTCTCGCACCGGCCCGACAGGATCTCCGGACCGTAGGCCTCCCGTTCCGCCTGGCGGATCTCCTCCCGGACCAGCACCGGGTCGATGCCGTCGAAGAACGACTCCACCCGGAAGTCCCGGCCGAAGACCTCCCGGCCTCCCCACAGGATGGCCTGGAACCGGCTCTTCTGCTTGGGCCACACCCCCTGGACCCCCGGGAGTCCCCGGAGGGCCGAGAGCACCGCATCGTCCAGCCGGGAGGGGACCTCCAGTCCCAGCCCGAAGACCCGGACCATCTCCCGCTGCAGTTCCGCCTGGTTCACGGGGTAGAGGCGGTTCAGCACCCGTTCCCGGATGCCCCCGGTCAGGGCCAGGAAGAACACCAGGGACGCCGACCCCACGACCAGCCCCACCGCCGCGAAGGCCAGGTGGGTCCGGCTGCGGGCCAGGTGCCTCCCCACCATCCCGAACCGGGTGGCCAGCGTCATGGCGCCCCCCCGCCCGGCGGCCCGCCGGGTTCCCTGGTCTCGTCCCGGACCACCCGGCCTTCCCGCAGTTCCACCGTCCGCCCCGACACCCGGCTGATGCGGTCCTCGTGGGTGGCGATCACCAGCGTGGTGCCCTCCCGGTTCAGATCCAGCAGGAGGTCCAGCACCACCTGGCCCGTCTCCCGGTCCAGGTTCCCGGTGGGCTCGTCGCACAGCAGCAGGGAGGGCCGGTTCAGCAGGGCCCGGGCAACGGCCACCCGCTGGCGCTCCCCGGCCGAGAGGCGTCCGGGCAGATCGCTGGCCCGGTCCCACAGGCCCACTCTGCGGAGGGCCGCTTCGGCCCGATCGGGGCCCGCCCGCAGCAGCGCCCCGTCCCCGAACCAGGACGGCAGCAGCACGTTCTCCAGGACCGTCATGTGGGGCAGCAGGTGGAAGGCCTGGAAGACGAACCCCAGGTGACGGTTCCGCAGGTCCGACAGTTCCTCGTCCCCGAGCCTCCCCAGATCCTTCCCTCGAACCAGCACCTCCCCGGACCAGTGCCGGTCCAGTCCCCCCAGGATGTTCAGCAGGGTCGTCTTGCCGGACCCGGACCGGCCCACCACGGCGACGCTCTCGCCGGCCCGGACGGCGAGGTCCACGCCCTGGAGGGCCGGGGACCTCCCGTCTCCCTGCCCCGGATAGACCCGGACCAGTCCCCGGACCTCGATGACGAACCCGTTCATCGATCCGCTTCCTGCCATCCCGACAGACCTGCCTCGACCACCACCCTCGCCCCCTGCCGGAAGACCCGGCCCCGGACCTCCCGGATCACCGCCGCGAGGTGTCCCGGAAGTCCCAGGGAGTCCCCCCCGAGCCCCCGGACCACCCGCTGCCAGTCCACCCGCATCCAGGCGATCAGGCCGCCTTCCAGTTCCAGGGAACCGCCGGGCAGCGCGCCGGGGTCCAGCGGACCGGCGGTCACCCGGATCTCCCCGCCCGCCAGGACTCCCCGGACCTCTCCGAGGACCGGCAGCACGAACCGCAGATCGGTCCCCGGCGGCGCCTGTTCGACGGTCCCCTCGCCGGTTCCCGGCCCGCCGGCAACCGGCACCCCGACCTCCCGGAAGAACCCCTGGTCCTGCCGCACCCCCAGTCGCGCACCCAGGGGAAACCGCTCCCGCCAGGAAAGGGGACTCGACCCCGTCGCCGGACCGCCCTCCCCGACCGACAGGCGCAGCCGCCCGTCCCAGCCCCCCCGGAGGAACTCCCCGGCCTCCCTGGACAGCCCCAGGTCCCCGGCAGAACCGCGGATCGCGGACATCCAGGGACCCAGGTCCAGAGCCAGGCCTGCCACCTCCCCGGAACCCAGCGGCGGGACGGGCCCGGGCGGTTCGACCGCCCCGCCCGGAGCCCCGGCCAGCACCCGGATCACCGGCGACGGGGCCCACTGGATCGCCCCCCGGATCTCTCCCACCGCGGCCCAGGCCACCTGCCCCGCCAGCCCTCCGGGCCACCTCGATCGCCAGTCCTTGGGCAGCAGCCGCATCCGGGCATCCCCGGCGATCTGGAAGACCAGCGCGGGCCTCTCGAGCCCCGCTTCCCGGGCCACCGCTTCGATCCGCGCCGGGACGCCCCCCGGGTCCGCCCCCGGGGGCGGAGGAGCCTGGCAGCCGTCCTCCCCGGACAGGCAGATCCGGGCAACGCCCCCCTCCACCAGGGCCCAGGCCCGGCGGCGGGGGTCCCGGAGGTCCTGGAAGAAGACCCCGGGTCCCGGGGACTCCCGAGCCACCATTCCCAAACGGGCCATCCGCAGCCCGAGACGCCGGCGAACCCTCCCCTCGGCCTCGACCGGCAGCGTGATCCACCATTCCCCGGCACGCCAGGCGGCACCCCAGGGGCGACCCGGGTCCCATCCCTCCTCCCGGGTCCGGTCGGCGGACCGGAGATCGATGCCGCCGAGAGACCGCATCCATTCCAGCAATCCGGCCGCCTCGGGGACCCGTTCGAAGAACGGACCGGCCTCGTCCTGGGCCTGGACCACCGAGGGGAAGGAAACCAGCACGTCGCTGTCGGCGGGTAGGAGGGTCCTGGGATCCCGGGAAGACCGGCTGCAGGCCGGACCGAGGCACAAGACCAGCACCGAGCAGGTCGCGATCCCGATCCCGACTCTGGTGCCAGTGCCGGTCATCGGGGCCGAGGGTAGCACAGGACCGGCCCGGGGAGGTTGCCTTCGGGAATGGAAATCCCATCTTGGGGGTTGTCCGGGCGCACCCGGCTGCATGCCGGAGAGGAGGGAAGGATGGTGACGTGGAAGAAGGTGGCCCTGGCATCCGTCCTCGTGCTGCCGGCCGTGGTCCTGCTGTTCTGCGGGTCCGGCCGGGCCCCCGTGGCGGCGGAAAAGAACGGGCGCATCTGGACCGAGGCGGGGTCCTCGCCGGCAACCGTCCCCGCGGGATTCTCGCCGGCGTCGTCCTTCGCACCGCTGGTGAAGCGTCTGAAGCCCGCCGTCGTGAACATCTCGACCACCACCGAGGTCCCGGGGCAACGCCTGTTCCGCAGGGGTCCCCGGGGCTCCTCGCCCTACGACCTGGGACCGGAGGACCTCTTCCGGCGATTCTTCGGCGATCGATGGGAGATGCCGCCGGAGAGGCGGAATTCCCTGGGATCCGGCTTCATCATCAACGCCGACGGCTACATCCTGACCAACAACCACGTGGTGGACGGGGCGACCGAGATCCGGGTCCGCCTGGTCGAACCGGAACGGGAACTGACGGCCCGGGTGGTCGGGAAGGACGAGCGGTACGACCTGGCGCTGCTGAAGGTGGACACGAAGGATGCCCTGCCGGTCGTGCCCCTGGGGGACTCGGACACCCTGGAGGTCGGGGACTGGGTGATCGCCATCGGCAGCCCCTTCGGGCTCTCCCACACGGTCACCGCGGGCATCGTCTCGGCGAAGGACCGGGTGATCGGGGCCGGGCCCTTCGACGACTTCATCCAGACCGACGCCAGCATCAATCCCGGCAACTCCGGGGGACCGCTCTTCGACTCGGCCGGCAATGTCGTGGGGATCAACACCGCCATCCACGCCGCGGCCCAGGGCATCGGGTTCGCAGTTCCGGTGAACATGGCCAAGAAGTTCGTCCGGGACGTGCTCGAGAAGGGCCGGGTGGCCCGGGGCTGGCTCGGAGTGGGCATCCAGGAACTGACCCCGAAACTCGCCCGGAGCCTGGGCATCCAGGAGTCCCAGGGGGTCCTGGTGTCCCAGGTCTTTCCCGGAAGCCCCGCCGAGAAGGCGGGCCTCCAGCGGGGGGACGTCATCCTGTCGGTGGACGGCACCCCCACCAACGACCCCACGACGCTCACCCGCATTGTCGGGCTGGCGGAACCTGGAAGGGAGATCTCCCTGCTGGTGCGCCGCAACGGAAAGGACCGGACGATCCGGGCGACCATCACCGAGCGGAGCGAGGACGGATCGCCCTCCGAGAAGGGGGAATCCCCAGAGGCCGGGAACCTGGGCCTCGACCTGGTCCCCCTGACGGACCGGGAGGCGGCCCGGCTGGATCTCCCGAAAGGCCAGGGATTGAAGGTCCGGGAACTGGACGAGGAAGGCCCGGCGGCCGGGACCGGCATCCGCCCCGGGGACATCCTGCTCGAGGTGAACCGGCAGCCGGTCGGAAGCATCGAGGACGTCCAGCGGGTCCTTTCGCGGACCGCCTCGGGCGACCAGGTGCTGCTGCTGATCCTCCGGGGCCGCAACTACTTCTACGTGGTCGTCCAGAAACCGTGACGGCCCGGGTCGCCGCCGCGTTCGCGTTGACCGGAACCCGTTCGCATCCTACGATCGGGCAGAACGACACGGACCGATGACCCGGCCGGATCCGAAGGAGGACCGAGTGAGCGAAGACGAGGATCGGGACCAGGAACCGTCCCGCACGGAAGACGACGCATCCGAGGAGGAACTGGACCTGTCCGCGTCCCCCGGAAAGGCATCTTTGCCGGTTCCCGCGGACTCCGAGGGCCGGGTCGACCTCCTCTACCGCTACATCAAGGACATCCAGAGGTATCCGCTGCTGACGCCGGAAGAAGAGCAGCGGCTGACCCGGGCCTACACCGAGACGAAGGACCCGCGCCTGGCGGCGCTGCTCGTGTCGTCCAACCTCCGGCTGGTGGTCAAGATCGCCCTGGAGTACCGGACCTTCACGGGACAGGTGCTGGACCTGATCCAGGAGGGCAACATCGGGCTGGTGCAGGCGGTCAATCACTTCGATCCCCTCCGGGGGGTCCGCCTGTCCCACTATGCCCAGTACTGGATCCGGTCCTATATCATCTACTACCTGTTGAACAATCACCGGATGGTGAAACTGGGGACCACCCAGGCCCAGCGGAAGATCTTCTTCAACCTGCGCCGGGAGCGGCAGCGCCTCCAGAACATGGGGTTCGACCCCACCGCGAAGCTCATCGCCCAGAACCTCTCGGTCCCCGAGGAGACGGTACAGGAGATGATGGACCGGATGGACCAGCCGGACCTCTACCTGGACGCCCCCCGGGACCCCGAGGGCAAGACCACCCTGCTGAGCACGCTGGCCGGGAGCGACAGCCCGGAGGAGGAGACGTCCGCCCGGGAGATCACCGACCGGCTGAAGGCCAAGATTGCCGAGTTCGGCGCCACGCTGGACAACGAGCGGGACCGGTACATCTGGGACCGCCGGCTCCTCTCCGACGACCCGGTGACCCTCCAGGAGGTAGGCGAGCGCTTCGGGGTCAGCCGGGAGAGGGCCCGGCAGGTCGAGGAACGCATCAAGAAGCGGTTCAAGGAATTCCTGAAGCGAGAACTGGGCGACGACTTCGTCGAGACGCAAGTCTTCCGCCCGTGAACGACCTGGAGGGCCGGGGAGGGAAGCGCCCGTTCAGGCGTCCGCACCGGCGGCGGTCCCCGAGATCTGTCCCTGGAACCACTCGCAGGTCCGCCGGAGCCCCTCCTCCAGGGACACCTGGGGACTCCACCCCAGAAGTTCCCGGGCAAGGCTGATGTCGGGCCTGCGGACCTTCGGGTCGTCCTGGGGCAGCGGCAGGAACGAGAACCCCGCCTTGCTCCGGAACAGGCGGGACACGATCTCCGCGAACTCGAGGATCGAGTGCTCCTCGGGATTGCCGATGTTCACCGGATCGTTGCAGGAGGTCCCCAGCAGCCGGA
>Ga0302250_1001036_pt1 | contig 22644 bp, 12 predicted proteins | sample AAG_RA_Asp_MG_FD_193536 | JGI IMG/M metagenome (GOLD analysis project Ga0302250, IMG submission 193536) | Enriched activated sludge microbial communities from anaerobic digester in WTTP, New Holstein, Wisconsin, United States - AAG_RA_Asp | ecosystem: Engineered > Bioreactor > Anaerobic >... | reverse complement strand
TGCGTTAACGATCATGCCTTCCCATTCCATTTTGTCCTGTAAATAATAAGCCATTTGCCAGGGGTCGGCTTTGTAACCGTCTCTCTTCCCCGAAGCAGCTTTTGCGGCGGCGTAATAATCCTGAGGCATGTAGATGGGTACTAAATCCTGAACTGAAGTGGGAACTTCCTGGGTGGATACCAGATCATACAGAACTGCCGGAGGGTTATCGGGGTCATAATCTTCCAAGTCAAAATTCAGAGGATTGAAGATGTTGTTCAGATATTGATTGTATCTGACCGGATCTATTTCCAGGTAATCTTCCAACTGATTTTTCTTGATGTGATGTTTGATCACTTCCAAGCCAGTTTTGGCCAGATGAGTGTCGTTTATCTGCCATTCAAAATCGCCACGGGCACTGATAGTAGTGGTAGTGTCGTCTACGAAGGACCCATAGATGTAGCCGGGGGCATAGAAACCAGGAATGGGTCGGGGATCTGCCACGCTCTCCAGGCGATACTGCCAGTAGGAGGAGGGAAGAAATCCTGCGTCGTAGATGTTATCTTCGTTGTTATCAATGGTTGAGTATCCATGATAGCCCAATGCTACCAGATCAGCATAAGAATCGGGAATGTTGTTCGGGTCAATGTCCAACCTCATATAGCTGTTTCTATCAATACCGCGAGGGCTTTCGTAGCTGTCTTTCTGATAATAGCTGGCTTTCACTTTCAGGTTCATGGTTGAATTAAACACATGGTCATAAGTTGCAATATATTGTTTCTGAGTGGTTTCTTCTTCCTTAAAATGCTGCAAGGCATAGCGCCATCTGTTTTCGCCTGCATATTCGTTGAAGGGATAGTTCACGCTCCTATCTCCGCGCACTGCGAAGGTGACGTTTTGTCCAGCGGATAAGGCATATTTGCTTTTCAGGTTCACATTGTATGAATTGTAATTGCGGTTGCCGGTATCAATTCCCAGAATGTTTTCTCTGCTTTCATATGGATCATAGCGATCATATTCACCTTCCAGGAGGGATCTTCCAGCATAGCTGAAGTCCTTATTAGGATCGCTTACATAATAGTCCTTCAGACGTCCGTCCAGCCATTCTCCAGCTCCGTTGAAGTAGAATGTGAAGCGTTCCTTCATGTCTTGTCCGGCAAAAGGCAATACCGGGCCACCGATGGCAAACTTAAACACGTCGGAATTGCGGCCTTCAAACAAGACATGATCGGTATTGTATTCCAGCTTACCTGAGAAGAAGGGGTCTCCATCTTTGGTGACAATATTGATCACGCCAGATTGGGCATTTCCGTATTCGGCTGGGAAACCACCAGTCATCACTTTCATGTCGCTGATGGCGTCAGTGTCCACCTGCAGGGTAGCTCCACCGTCCACGGGATCTGAAACGCTCATTCCGTCCACGGTATAGTTTACCTCGTTAGCGCGGCCACCCCGGATATGCAGTTCACCGCCGATATTGGTAACACCGGCCTGCAGAGATACGATACCGGCTACATCATTCACTGCAGTATCGGTCATTTGCTTCATTTCGATGTTGCGGGCTGTTCCAACCCTGTCTTTATCCACTTTGTCTTCGGTGGCGGTAACGGTTACGGCCTGCATTTTGATGCCAGCCCGGTTCATAATTGGCTGGAGGTTCGTAGTCTGATCTACTTTGATGCTTACATCACGGAAGCTATAATCATCATAGCCGATCAATGAGAACTTCACAGTATAGAGGCCGGGGGGGATGTTGATAATTATTGCGGTGCCCTTTTGGTTGGTTTGGCCACCAGTAATTCGTTGCGTGCCTTGCATCACAACGACGTTCACAAATTCCAGAGCTTTTCCTTGCCCATCGCGGACGCGGACAGCCAGTTTTCCCGTGGTAGCAGCATCTAAAAAGGCTGCTCCAATCAGCATTACAATTAGCAGGATCAATGCATGGTTACGCATCGAAAAACCTCCCTTCATCCTGGGTTGTTATTCTTTTTTTTAGCTTAAACTTATCTATGAAAATCCCTCCCAAAAGCTTAGGGACTTTCTCACTTAAAACTCGTCTATCTGAAGCACACAAAATAGTCAAGAGGTTTTTTTGCATGTGCCGATTATGCTGTATTACCTTGGCTGTTCGAGGTAGTTTGGTACTTCTGTAGACCATTCTATAAGGCAAATTCCACCTTCCCCGCAGTTTTATCGCGATCGCACAATTCGCCCAACAACCAAGCCCCGGGAATAGCAAGAAACTCAGAGAGTGATTCTGGAGAAATGGCACAGATCATGCCTACTCCCAGGTTAAGGGTTTCCTGCATCACCGGATCACTTACATGTCCCGCTTGTTGTAGCCAATGGAAGAAGGGTGGGATGTCGTGGCGTTGAAGTCTGATTACTGCTCCTACTCCTTCGGGCAGGATCCGCGATAGATTTCCTCCAATCCCACCTCCAGTAATGTGAGCAAGGCCATGCAAGGAAGGATTTGTAAGCCAAGGTTTCAGTACACTTAGATACGATCGATGTACCTTTAAAAGCAGAGATCCCAGTTCTTCCCTGCATTCCTCAACATAATGATCCAACTCAAGGTGCAGGTGTTCGAAAACAATTTTTCGGACCAGCGAATAGCCATTGGTATGCAATCCACTACTGGGCAATGCGACCAGAAGGTCCCCAGCAGTGAGAGCTGGTCTGGGAAGAAGCTCTTGTCGTTCCACCAATCCAACAATAGTCCCGGCAAGGTCAAAATCTCCCATTTGGTAAATTCCTGGCATTTCAGCCATTTCGCCCCCGATCAGGGCGCAGGAGTTTTCCTGGCAGGCAATGATCAAGCCGTCGATGATCTGCTCGATCTGGGGGGGATTTAGTATCCCCACTCCAATATAATCGAGGAAGAACTGGGGAATCGCTCCCTGAACCAGAATATCATTCACGCAATGATTTACCAGGTCTTGTCCAATCGACGAATACTCTTTGGCCATAATCGCCACTCTCAACTTGGTTCCAACTCCGTCTGTGCTTGAAACCAAAACAGGTTCCTGCCAGGCAGCTTTGTCCAGGCGGTAAAGACCGCCGAAACTGCCAAGTTCGCTAAGGACATTTGAATTATAGGTTCTGCGCACTTTGTCTTTTATGGCTTTTACTGCAGCTTCGCCAGCAGAGATGTTTACACCTGAACTGCGATAATCGATTTCTTTGTTCAGCTCGTCCATTTTACCAAGTTATCCTTTAGGAGATCAATTTCGGCGCGTGCTATAGCACTGATACTCCGAACACTGAAATCCTGAACATTGAGTGCAGCAAGAATAGTTCCATAGCGCACAGCTTCTTTTATCAAAGCGGGTTTTAAGAGATTAAAATTAGCCAGATAGGCCATAAAAGCCCCGGCAAAAGAATCCCCAGCTCCGGTGGGGTCGCATACTTTTTCCACCGGATATGCAGGGGCAAAGAACTTATATTCAGAGGATATCGCCACAGAGCCATATTCTCCCCTTTTTACAATCACCCACTGCGGTCCCAGCGCTAATACATCCCTGGCAGCAGAATAAATATCACGCCTTCCAGACCAATCTCGCACTTCATCTTCGTTCATGAATACTATATCCACTCTGCGTAAAACCTGGATTAGCTCGTCTGGACACAGACTGATCCAGTAATTCATAGTGTCGCAAGCCAGATGAGAATAGGAAGAGGTTTGATTAAGCACCTGCAGTTGCAAGCCAGGATGAATATTGGCCAACAGCAGACTTTTACAACACTTGCATGACTCTGGCAGTTCAGGGGAAAAATCGGCAAATACATTCAAGTCTGTTCTCAGGGTCTCTGCCCGGTTCCAAGTGTTGTATTTGCCTATCCAACGGAAGGTTTTACCCTCCTTGTAAACCAGACCATCTAAGTTTACTCCGTTGTCTTGCAACATCTTCAGCGAATCCATGGGAAAGTCTGTTCCCACCACACCCACTATGTAAGTGGGGCAAAAATGTGAGCCGGCGACTGCTCCATAAACTGCTGAACCGCCCAAAACCTCATTTACATCTTCCTGGGGCGTAGAAACGCTATCCAACCCGATGGATCCTACTATTACCAAGCTCAAGGCTCTACCTCCGCCGAGGCAGAATCGTCACGGAGGGTGTCAACCACAGAGGAAGATGGATTTACAACGACGTTTTTCGTGTCTCCCAGCCTGTTCATAGCATAGAAGATTGCTACCAAGACAAAGAGCATGATTAGGATCTTTGGCCAATTATAAGCTTTTTTCCGGCGTTCTTTCCAACGATCTTTAACTTTATCTTCAAAGTCTGTCATCTCCTACTCCCTCGCCAGTTCCGCTAAGAAGTTTGCAAATCGTTTTACACCTTCATACAGGTTTTCGATGCTATTGGCGTACGAGAAACGTACGGTTCCTTCCAAGCCAAATGACCCGCCGGCCACCAAGGCTACATGGTATTTCTCTAAAAGCCGATCGCAGAAATCATCGGCATTGTGGATTCCTAAACGGTTGTTTTGAAGATACCAGTTTATCCCAGGCATAATGTAGAATGCCCCTTGAGGCTTGAAGCAGCTAATATGAGGTATTTTTACCAGTTCATCAAATAGAAAATCTCTGCGTTTAGAAAACTCCTGACGCATCTTTTCTATGGATTCATCTTCATCTCGCAGTGCTGTAACGCAAGCTTTTTGGGTTATCGAATTCACGCAGGAAGTAGCATGTTCCTGTACTCGTCCAGCTGCGGCGATTATATGGGTGGGGCCTGCAGCATAGCCCAACCTCCAGCCAGTCATGGCATAGGCTTTGGATACTCCGTTAATCACCACAGTTCGCTCTTTCATTGCAGGGCTGAGGCTGGCAATTGACACATGTTTCAAGCCATCATAAACCAATCGTTCATAAATCTCGTCGGATATTACCAGAAGGTCGTGTTTTTCGATCAGTCCGGCCAGATCGCTGAGTTCCGATTTTGTATAGACGGCTCCCGTGGGATTGCTGGGAGAATTCAGGATCAATACTTTAGCGCAAGGGTTTTCACGAAGCGTGTGTTCCAAAGCTTCCGGGCTAATCTTGTATGAGTTAGCCTCGGTCGTTGGGATGTAAACTGGTTCAGCATTTGCCAGAAGAGCTTGATATGGATAGCTGACCCAATATGGTGAAGCCATCAGAACCTGGTCTTGGCTATCACATACTGCTATCAGGATATTCAGGATCGAGGCCTTGGCCCCCGGTGAAACCAGAATATCTTTAGGGCTGTAATCCAGGGCATTATCCCTCTTCAGCTTCTCGCAAATTGCCTGGCGCAGTTCTATGATTCCAGCGTTGGCAGTATAGCGGGTGAAATTTGCATCAATCGCTTTGTGTGCAGAGTTTTTGATGTAGTCCGGAGTGTTAAAATCTGGTTCCCCAACCCCGAAATTTATCACATCGATTCCAGCGTCCTTCATCTCTTTCGCCCTGGCTGAAAGACTCAACGTGGGCGAGGGCTTGATCAAACGGCAGCGGTTAGACAGCTTGATGGCCATCATATCCCCCTTTATGTTTATTTATTTGATACTACTGGCAGCCACTTTGTCAGGTTGAACCAGAATTATGCCATTGTAAAACCTGAGTTCAATTAACAAACTATACTGGCATAAAGCTCTAACTGGTCAGCTTCCAAACATGTGAATGATCGAAGATCTATTTATTTCCTGCCATCAGGATCACCAGCACAGCGGTGTTGGCGATATCTTCCCAGGAGCAACCTCTGGATAGGTCGCACACTGGTGCGGCCAAGCCCTGGATGATTGGTCCAATTGCTTCTGCTTTGGCCATTCTTTGTACAAGCTTGTATCCTATGTTACCCGCTTGAAGATCAGGAAAGATGAGAGTATTTGCCTGGCCGGCAACCTGGCTATTGGGAGCCTTGCTTTTAGCAATTGCGGGAACAATGGCTGCATCAAGCTGTAGTTCTCCATCGAAGGCAAAATCAACTTTTCTGTCTTCCAGCAAAGCTTTGGCGGTACGAACTTTATCGATCAACTCATGCTCTGCACTACCGAGAGTTGAAAATGACAGAAGGGCAACCTTGGGTTCATCCCCGATTATCGCTCGACGGGTGTAGGCTGTGCTGGCTGCAATATCGGCAAGTTGCTCTGCAGTCGGATTTGGCACTACCGCGCAATCAGCAAATAAAAATACTCTGTCCTCACCCAAGTAATCGGGAACCACCATGATGAAAGTGCTGGAAACAGTTTTTAATCCAGGCATTACACCCACGACCTGGAGAGCCGATCGTAAAACGTCGGCAGTAGTATTTGCCGCGCCGGCTACCATGCCCTTCACCAATCCCAGCTTAACCATGCATGCGCCAAAATACAGCGGTTGTTTCACTGCAGCCAAAGCTTCTTCCTGATTAATACCTTTGTCTTTGCGTCTATCAAAATAGAAATCGGCGAAGCGGGGAAGCTCCGGTGAATCATCCGGGTCAACCAGCGTAGCTCGGGATAAATCCAGATTTAGCTTTCGGGCATCCTGTTCAATCTTCTCTGGTTTCCCCAGTAAGTAAACTTCTGCCAGATTCTCACTTAATATGCTTGCTGCTGCCTTCAGAGTTCTTTCGTCGAAGGCTTCCGGGAGTACTATACTTCCTTTTAAGGATTTTGCACGTTCTTTTAGGCTTTGTAAAATGTCCATTTATCTTGTCTCCTGTTGCTCGGATTCCAGCACAATCAATGAGAGGTCTGCAACCCGTAAAAATTCATTTTTTACCAGTTTTAATAAAGCATGGCGGTTTGCTTTCAAATCAAAATCATCGCAATTGACCAAAATGGCTTCGAAGAACTCATCAATAGCTTTCCCATAATCGATTAGGTACCTCAGAGCTTGCGGATAATCCTTGTTCTGCAGGGCGAGATCGATATCCTTATGCAATATAATCAACCCGGTATACAAGGTCTGTTCAGCGGCTTCAGTCAATTTGGTCGGATCAAGATCTGCAAATTCCTTGGTATCAGCTATTATGTTTGCCACACGTTTGAAGCCTATTACCAATTGAATAAACTCAGGCTGGGTTCTAAGGGCATTCAATGCCTTGGCGCGCTGTTCCAGATCGTTTATCCGGCTTTTCTCTATATGCATCACACTATCCACTACATCATAGGCGATGCCGTTGTTCTTCAGTAGCCCAACCACACGCTGCTCCAAAAATCCGTGTAGATTTCCTCTGGCGTTCGGTTCCAGCTCTGTCTGTGATCCGATCTGTTCCAGCGCTTCATCGGCCAGGGAAAAAAGATCGATGTCCCAGCCTTGGGCACTGATGATCTGGACTATGCCATTTGCAGCACGTCTGAGGGCAAAGGGATCACCGCTTCCTGTTGGTAAGAGACCTATGCCGATTATCCCGGCCACGGTATCAAGCTTGTCGGCAATGGCTACAATGCTTCCGGTATGAGTTGATGGTAGTTCATCCGCGCTTCCGCGGGGCATGTAATGCTCGTAGATACCGACGGCAACCTCTTCTTCTTCACCTTCTGCCAGGGCATATTGCATGCCGATATACCCCTGAAGTTTAGTGAATTCTTTCTCGCCCAGCATATTGGTTACCAAATCGGCTTTACAAAGCAGGGCACAGCGTAGGGCTTTCTGCCTTGCCGTTTCACTGGCCTGTAAAGCGCTAGTGATCGACTCTACAAGCCCCAGAATGCGTTTAGTTTTATCTGCCAGAGTCCCCAGCTTAGCCTGAAAAACCACTTCACTAAGCCGTTCACTCCACTTCTGGAGGGGTTGTTTGGTATCTTCGTTATAATACCAGAGAGCATCGGCCAAACGCGCCTTTACTACTTTCTCATTTCCCTTGCGGATCAATTGGGAGTATTGAGGATTGCCATTAGCGACAAATACAAATCTATTAGTCAGTTTACCGAGGCTGTCCTGCACGGAAAAATACTTCTGATTCTGGCTTATGGTGCTGATGATGATCTTTTCGGGTAGCTTCAGATACTCAGCTTCAAATTCTCCAACTACTGCTGTCGGGTATTCTACCAGGTTAGCTACAGTTATAACCAAGCGTTCATCTTCGATCACTTCGTATGGGCTGTTGCCCAAAACGGTTTTCAATTGGGTGCGGATCATATCTCTGCGTTCATGCACAGAGGGGATCACAGCAGCGGCAGACAGGGAACTGTAATAATCTGCTGCCCGGGTAATTTGCAGAGCCTTATCCAAACCCAGATAGCGGTTGCCAAAGCTGATGTCGCCAGAAACGATATCAGGTATCTCCAAGTCTAGCGTTTGATCTTGCCAAAGGCACAAAATCCAGCGCAGAGGTCTGGAAAAGCTGTAATTACGGCTATTCCAAATCATTCTCTTAGCAAATGGTATCTGCCAAAGCATTTGTGGTATCCATGCTTTTATCAGTTCGGCACTTGATTTGCCTGCTTTGGTATATCGGATAGCCACAAAACTACCTTTTTCGGTTTTCTGGGTATAAACAGCATCTTCCTCGGCCTGGTTTTTTTTCAGAAAGCCTATGCCAGCCGGGCTTAGCTTGCCGTCTTGGGTGAAGGCGATACTGATTGCCGGGCCGGTTTTAATAATCTCTTCGTCCTTCTGTCTCAGGTCTAATCCTTGGGCATTGAGGTAAACTCGTCGGGGGGTGCCGCTCGCCTGAAAGTTTTCGCAATGAAGTTTGTTCTCGGCCAGGAAAGCAGCAAACTGGCTTTCCACGCTTCCTATGGCAATATCGAGTTGCTTTTCAGGGAGCTCTTCGCAGCCAATTTCGAGTAATAAATGGCTTTTGTTCAAAAATCCACCTTAATCTATTCTATATCTATGGTTTGTGTTAATAAATCAAAGGTTCTCCCAAATCTGTAAAGAACCTCTTTTGCTAAGGAGTATCCAATTCTTGAGATCGAGGGGAAGGGCGAGAACACGTTAGTTTGGTAAATTGTATCGTAGGCTAAGCTGGTTGGTTATCCCCAGATCTCCATAAGAGGCTACGGCATAATCGAGTGTATAGTTTTTCCACACCCAGCCCAAGCCCAAGCTTAATCCAGAACTGAATCCCAGGGCTCCTTTCAGTTTATAGTCGCTGCTATTGGTCTTGAATCCGCCTCTGAGCTCTAAAGCGGGATGCACCTGATGTTCAACGCCGAATTTTGCCACGAAATTCTCTCCGGTAGTTTTGCTAAGATCGCCGTTCAGATGAGTTTTTTTTCCCAAATCAATTCCCAGGCCAGCGTTCAACGACAGAGGGAGACTCTCCGAAAAATCACTATCGCTGTATTTGCTTATCTGAAAACCGATATTTCGGGCAGTAAGGCCTACCTTGATTCTTTCATTGGCAGTGTGATGCATGATGCCCAAGTCTATCATTGCGGCTGTAGCGGATTTTCCGTCGATCTGGTCCAGGAGAAATTTCACGTTTCCACCTGCATCCACAGCCGGAGAAAGAAATTTAGCCAAACTGAAGCCAGCCAGGATGTCTTGAGCCGCAAAGCTGTCGTCAAGCTCTATCAATTCGCCGTTGTTTCCAATATCAGTTCTCTCAATAGATCCTGAATTCCAGTAGTTCAAGAAAAAACCATAGGATGTATAGATGTTCTTAGGCACAAGATAGCTGACAGAACCTCCGGCGGAACCCACAAAGTGATCCATGAAAGTGGTCGTAACGGCTCTGTTGGGAATTTTTAGCAGACCAGCCGGGTTGAACTGAATGGCTTCAAAACTCATGCTCCTGCCCGTCATAGCCTGTCCCATGGCATTGGCTCTTGCAGAATAGATCAGTTTTACTGAGGAGAAGCCTGTGGTTCCCGCGTCGGGATTTTGGGCAAAAACGGGGCAGCACAACAGCAGGCTAAACGCCAAGCTGAGGACGAATCTTGTTCTCAAGCAATTGCACCTTGTCATATAACTCTCCTTCGCTAAGAGCTTGCGTTAGGGTTTGCCGGTTTTCTTCCTGTCTCAGATGTTCAGATAGAGAGCGCAGTATCTTCATATAATCCTGGTTCGAGCTTTGGGGTACGGCTATCATGAATACCAGATGCACAGGCAAGCTATCCACGCTGTTAAACTCCAGGTCCTTCCTAATGAGGCACACTGCTATCTTCAGACAGCTAACCGTCAAATCTCTGGCATGGGGTATGGCTATTCCTCTTCCTATGCCTGTGCTCATTATCTCTTCCCGGCCTTTTACAGCGGCCAAAAAACGATCTGGAAAGCTTAAACACCCGCTTTCCGAAAGCATGTTTGCCATATAATGCAAGCAATCTTGTTTTGAGTCGAACTCATCGACTATCTTTACCAGTTCTGGCAGAAAAAGTCTGTTCATGGTCTCACCGTTATCTATAGTTAGAAGCATGGTTTTTCAATGCTTGCCTCACGTCAATCAATTTCTGCTCTGCTTGCTACTAAAAGGTTTTATACCGCGAGGGGAAGTCAGGTAAATCACTCAATGACAGCCCTGCCACTTGGGGAAAAAATTCATTTTTAGCAAAGTATATTGGGTTATGCTCTTGGTTTGTCAATTCGGTCTATCCACCCAATCCAGAGGTTTTCGATTTGGTAAATACAAGCTAAAAGTGCTCCCCTGATTCAGCTTGCTAACTGCAGCTACATCCCCTCCCAGTAGGTCAGCAAAGGTTTTTACCAGGATTAATCCTAAACCGCTGCCTTCCTCATGATTGGTTCCCAGGGCTCTCAGTTCGTTATCAATACGAAAAATACGCTCCAGATTTCTTCGTGATATGCCGGTTCCCCGATCGGATACCGATATTTCGATTAGTTCTTCATTTGCCGTCATATGAACCGTCACCCGCGAACTTGGATAAGAATATTTTATGGCGTTTGAGATCAGATTTCTTATAATCGAGGTCAGCAATCTGGAGTCACTTTCCACCATCAGTTCTTCTTCAAAATTGAACAAAATCTCAATCTTCTTTTCCTGTGCTGTGGGACGAAAGTAATCTATCAGGAAATGAATAAGCCTGGGTAATGACACATAATCTCTTTGAATGGTGATCTTTCCAGTTTGGCTGCGTGCCCAGTCCAGTAGATTTTCTAACAGCGAATAGATGCCTTTGGCGGAAACGTTTATCTGATTAATGAAGCTTAGCAATTCCCGGGGGCTGAAACTTTCCAGGTTGCTTTCCAGAAACTCAGACAAAGAAATGATGGCATAAACCGGGTTCTGTAAGTCGTGGGCTACTAACGAAAAGAATTTGTCTTTGGTTGCGTTTAGTTCGACCAAATGGTTGGCAGCATTTTTCATTTCTTGTTCCATTTGCTTGCGCGAGGTGATATCCACAATATAGCCGTCCAGATAAAGCGGTTCTCCTTGGTCGTCGTAAATCGCATTACCCTGTTCCCACACCCAGTGAGTGCTTCCGTCCCGATGTAGAATCCGGTATTCCAGTTGATACTGACGGTTTTGTTTCACGGCTTCGGTAATTATCTTGAACACCTGATCCCGGTCCTGAGGATCGATCAGTGTCGTGAAGGCGAAGGTACCCTTGGCCAGTAAATCCTTATCTGAAAATCCTGTTATCTCCTCACATCCCTGTGAAAGGAATAGCATCGTCCAGTCTCTGTCGCAAAGACAACGATAGGCCATCCCGGGAAGGTTGTTCATAAAACTCAGCGTATGTCCGCTGAACTGCATCTCCTGAAGCGGTAAAGCCGGATTAATCGTGGGTTTTGGTTGCTTATTTTCCATAAACTCAAATTATCTTTACGCAGCTAGAGCTGTCAATAAAAATATCTGTGATCCAGATAAAGCGGTTGACAAAAACCCCCTTGTCTCAAGGCTGTCCTCAGCAAGAGGCTGGAAAACCATTTTCCAGAATGGAGAGAAATGCGGACTTTCGATGCAATAATTCCCTATCTTAAAAAGAGTTACGCTCAGATTGCCGGGGGCATAGTAATGCTTATCCTGGTGGATGTCGTGCAACTCGCTATGCCCAAGGTGATGCAGTATGCGATAGACCATATCCAAGCCAGAACCATAGATCAGAGAGGTTTGGTCTGGGTAGGTTTGATCATCTTTGGGTTAGCTATCGCCGTAATGGTCCTGCGGTATTTCTGGAGAATCCTGATAATCGGGAATTCACACCGGATAGAGAAAGGATTGAGACAAGATTTTTACAATCATCTGCTCCAGCTTTCCCAGAATTTCTTCAATCGCAGTAAGACTGGCGATCTCATGGCCTATGCGACAAACGACTTGAATGCAGTTAGAATGCTTTTTGGAATGGGTCTTATCGCAGCAATGGACATTATATTGATGACTGTGGCTTCTTTCTCGTTTATGATAACCATAAACTGGCGGCTTACGCTGTTAGCGATTATTCCGATGCCGTTCCTCACTTTAACGATCAGGCATTTCGGCCGGATGATGCACAAACGTTTTGCCAAGGTGCAAGAAAGTTTCGCCACCATGAGCGGCAGTGTTCAGGAAAGTATTTCAGGGATCCGAATTGTAAAGGCGTTTGGCCAGGAAAAGGCGGAATTGGAAAAAATGGATGCCGTGGCAAAGGACTATGTGGATCAAAACATGGGGCTGGCAAAGATTTCCGGCCGCTTTCATCCTTTGATGGGGTACATAATAAGCATCAGTATGATCATAACGCTCTTTTTCGGGGGGCGTGCATCCATCCGAGGGGAGATCAGCATTGGAGGGTTCATCGCATTCTTCCAGTATTTGGGTATGCTAGTCTGGCCGATGATCGCCATCGGCATGATAGTGGATATGTATCAGCGGGGAACCGCTTCCCTCAAGCGCTTGAATGATATCTTTGAACAAGTTCCTGAGATCAGCGACGCCAAGGCAAATCCAGGGATCATAGCTCTGCAAGGCAATATTGAGCTGCGAAACCTGCGTTTCCGCTATCCTCACAACGGACATGAAGATGGGGGGCAATCCGAAATGCCACTTATCTTTAAAGATATTACGGCTGCCATCGACGCCGGGAAAACTCTGGCCATAGTAGGTCCTACGGGTTGCGGTAAAACTACTCTGATAGAACTGCTGGTACGCATCTATGATCCACCGCAGGACAGCATCTTCCTGGATGGACATGAACTTCACACCATTCCTTTGCAAGTTCTAAGAAGGGACATGGTTCTGGTTCCCCAGGATATCTTCCTGTTTTCCGATACAATTGCCAACAATATTCGCTTGGGAAATCCCGAAACCTCTCTGGAAGCAGTTTACGAATCAGCCAGGATAGCACAGGTTTTCAACGAGATAATGGAGTTTGATCATCAGTTCGACACAATGGTTGGCGAGCGGGGAATCACTCTGTCTGGCGGGCAAAAACAGCGGGTAGCGATAGCCAGGGCTCTGCTGACTGATCCACGTATCCTTATTTTGGATGATGCCCTTTCTGCGGTGGATACAAAGACCGAACGCTTTATCCTGGAGCGTTTGATCGAGGTTCGCCAGGGGAAAACCACCATAATCATAGCTCATCGTATTTCCTCCATTCAGCATGCCGACAAGATAATAGTGCTGGGGGATGGGATTATTGCAGAACGTGGCAACCACCAGCAGCTACTTGAAAAAGGTGGGCTCTACTACGATCTCTACGAAAAGCAAAGGATCAGGGCCAGGCTGGAAGACGAGGAGGTGGAAGCATGATGCACGGAGGTGGAGCTGGCGGTCGCGGCGGATTTGCCGCAGATGACATGAAGGGCAAAATCTACGACCGCAGATTATACAGCCGCATGCTGCATTACCTTAAGCCCTATTTGAAATGGGTGATCATCTCCTTTGTCGTGCTCATGATCACTTCGGGTGCTGAAGTGGTACTTCCCCTTATCCAAAGAACTGCCATCGATGATTATATCGTATCGGATAAGTCTATCGCCATCTTTGACAGCGAGACTGAGTACAGCAGCTTTTATAACCGCTACAGGAAATTGAGCTTTCCAGAATACGCCAGCGGGAACCAGCACTATATCATATTAGGAACCAAAGACCGCAACAAAATTGATCGTAGCGATTTAAAGGAACTGGAGGACAAAGGAATTCTGGGTAAAGCTACGGTGTATCTGATTACCGACAAGCCAGAAAACACGGCCATCCTCAATCGTTACATCTCTCAGCTTATCGATCCAACAGCCGGCAGCGAGCAGATCAATGGCTGGTTCAGAATTGGAGACGGTAAGCTGGCCGTGCCCAAAACCGAGCTGAGCAAGCTTCCGCGTCCCAAACGTCTGGCTGTTCGCCAGGAAGCATCACACAACCTGCTTGTTCTGGCTTTGATTTTCCTGGGCATCATTACTTTACGTTTGGTTGCAAGTTATTTTCAAACTGTTACTACTACTTACTTTTCCCAACGGGCCATGGCGGATCTCAGGCATGACGTTTTTGCCCATCTGCAAAAGATGCCCACCCAATACTTCGATCAAAATCCCGTTGGCAGGCTGGTGACCAGGATCACAAATGACGTCCGGGCGATCGATGAAATGCTTGCCTCAGGCGTTATCACCATAATCCAGGATTTCATTCTGATCGTGACCATAGTTGTGCTGATGCTGGTGTTAAACTGGGAATTGGCTTTGGTAAGTTTCACTATCCTCCCTATCGTTATCTGGGTGATCTCTGTTTATCGAAGTAAAACCCGGGTAATCTACCGCGAAGTCCGCAAACAGCTGGCCGCGCTGAATGCCACTCTGGCTGAGCACATCGCCGGTCAGAAAATAATCCAGCTCTTCAATCAATACTTTCATAAACGCCAGGAATTTTCCGATATAAACCACGAGTATTTCTGTGTTTCGATAAAGCAACTTAAGCTGTTTGCCTTTTTCCGGCCTATAATTCACGTATCGTCTCAGGTGGCAGTGGCCATCATGATCTGGTACGGCGGTGGCCAGATTCTGCGAAACGCAATTACCATAGGACTATTAATGGCCTTTACCCAATATATCCACAAGCTCTTCGAGCCGATTAATGACTTTGCTGAGAAATTCAATGTTCTTCAGGGTGCTTTGGCAGGTGCAGAACGTATCTTCGACCTTATGGATATGCATCCCGACGACTACCGGGAACACCTTGCCAACGGCTGTAAACTGGCCGGCGAGATCGAATTTGAAGACGTTTGGCTGGCTTACAACCCCGGGGAATGGGTGCTGAAAGGTATCTCTCTAAAAATAAAACCCGGAGAAAAGATAGCGTTGGTGGGGCATACGGGCAGTGGTAAAACCTCCATAGTCAATCTCATACTGGGAATGTATCCCTATCAAAGGGGGCGCATCCTTATCGATGGCAAGGAACTACATCAGTATTCTCTCTCTGACCTGCGTTCAAACGTGGGAATTGTGCAGCAAGATGTATTTATCTTTTCTGGAAACATCAGAGATAATATTGCGCTAAACAACACCCAGCTTGGTAAGGAGGAGATCGTTCAGGTGGCAAAATACGTGAATGCCGATAGATTTATCAGCCAGCTTCCCGCAGGCTACGACGAACCTGTGATGGAACGTGGAGCCACCCTGTCTACCGGGCAGCGCCAGTTGATCGCCTTTGCCAGGGTGCTGGCCTATAATCCCTCCATCTTCATTCTCGACGAGGCCACATCCAATATCGATACCGAAACGGAAATCCTTATCCAGGACGCTTTGGAAAAGCTGATTGAACACCGAACTTCCATCATCATCGCCCATCGTCTGTCCACTATCCAGCATGCCGACCGGATAGTTGTTTTGCACAAGGGTGAGATCGTGGAGGAAGGCTCGCACTTTGACCTTTTGGAAAAGAAAGGCCTCTATTATGACCTCTACCGTTTGCAATATACCTGAGGATTTGGCATAAAAATTGATTGACAGAATTATGGCTTTGGAAAAAGCTTAGAATATGGGAAAAGTAAATACTGATTTTACGGTATGTTTGCAGTATCGGCTACCCCAAAAGCATTAGATATAAAAGAAGAAGAACATCCCTTGATCGATAAGGAGGATCAATGAAAAAGTATTGGCTGATGATCTTAGCCCTTACGTTCGTAACTGCCATCTTTGCCGGTGGCCGCTATGAAGTGGTAGCCTATAGCGAGGATTTTGAATCCGGCGCTACAGGTTGGACGCACTATGACGGTGCTCAATCTCCGAATAACTGGCATATTTACAACAACGGCGGCACTCAGGGTGACTGCTGGTGGATGGGAGACCCCGCTCTCGCTTCCGGAACAGGTATCGGTGGTTATTACAGCCACCAGTATCTGGTATTGGATACCCCGGCCCGCGCCATTACCGCTGCCAATGCCAGTCTTACTTTTAAACTTCGCTACAATGTGGAAGACCCCGCTGGCGCCACAGCTCCCTACACTGGTTGGGATGCCTGCAACGTCCGTGTTTCCGTAGACAACGGCGCTACCTGGACCCCCATCACCGGAACCCCTGCCTACAATATGACCTCTTCCTATGCCTTCGGTTTCGAGCATGGCGAAGGTGCCAATATCCCCGGCTGGGGCGGTGTACTTGCCAATTGGACAAATGCAACTTTCAACCTTAGCAGCTATGTGGGCCAAAGCGTAAAAATCCGCTTTGCCTTTGCTTCCGACCCTGCTTATGACACCTCCGATGCTCCTGCCATGTTTGGTATGATGGTGGACGACATTTCTTTCGGCGGCTACACCAATAACGGCGTGAACGACGGTCAAATGACCTGGGCCAGCCTTGTCCCGCTCGGCGGAGACATCTGGCACATTGGAACCGATGCAACTGCTCCGTCCCCAAGCAATGCCATGATCTGCCAAAACACCAGTGGCGGATACAACGTGAACATGATGAACTACCTGGTCAGCCCACCTATTCAGCTTCCTGCTTCCGGCGACCTGCGTGCCGACTTCATGATCATGGGCAGCTTCACCGATCCCAACACCTTCCCCGAAGTGGATTATTTCGGTTGGGAAATCTCTGTAAACAACGGCGTTACCTGGTATGCCATGAGTAATCCATACAACGATCCCAATGGTAATAACTACGTTTATAGCGATGCTCCTCCCGCCTGGGCTTCCATGACCGAAAGCTACACTCTGGACGGGCTTATTACCGAATACAACGGCGAGACTGCCCAGTTCCGCTGGTACTTCAAATCCGATGCCGATACCCCCAATGGAACTGGTATCCGCATTGACGATTTCAAGATTTACAACGATGTCTTTATCGCAGCTCCAGAAAATCTGGAAGCTACCGTGGCCGGAACCTCCGTTACCCTGAATTGGGATGCTCCCGGCAGTGGCGGTGGTGGCGGAGAAGAAGGCTGGCTCACCTATAGTGGCGAACCCGCCGGCAATTCCATCGGTACCAACGCAGCCGCAGACTTCGACGTGGCCGCCAAATGGGATGCCATGGGCGATGTGAACAGCATCTATCCCTATGTTGGCATGAACATCACCAAGATCAAATTCGTCCCAGCCGAGCCCACCACTCTGTGCAGCTATGCAGTTCGTATCTGGACTGGTGCAGCCGGCACCCTGGTGTATAATCAGGAAGTGACCAACCCCACAATCGACGCCTGGAACGAAATCGTGCTTACGACTCCTTACACCATTCCTGCCGGAACTTCTTTGATGGCTGGTTTCCGTTGCAATGCCACCGGCGGCTATCCCGCAGGCTGCGATGATGGCCCGCAGATCGAAGGCTATGGCAATATGATTCGCTTCAATAATGCCTGGACTACCCTTACTGCGCTGAGCGCCACCCTTACCTACAACTGGAACATCCAGGTTTACGTGGCCGATGCAGCCGGAAACGAGTACGTGATCGGTCAACTGCCCGAAAACAATGTTCAGCCTTTCTCAGGTGCTCTGGCTCAGGCCATGACTCCCCTGCGCGACCGCGATGTTACCGCTTATAAGGTTTACCGCGATGGCACTTTCCTGGCTCAGGTTGCCGCCAATGCACTTACCTATACCGATAACAACGTTCCCGGTGGAATTCATACCTATCACGTAACAGCCATGTACGACGCAAATGAATCCACGCCCTCAAACGTGATCAGCGTATTTGTGCTGCCTCAATTGCATCATGAAGTAAGCCACGATGACGGAACTGCCGAGCAGGGATTCAGCGTAGGCTCCACTAAGCAGATGGCCGTTAAATACAACTTCGGCGAATCTCTTTCCGTGAAATACGTGAAAGTGTTCGTCCACACTCCCGGAACCGCCGGTATCATCGTACGTGTATTCGATAACGATGGCCCCGATGGCATGCCCGGAACTCAGATGGCTCAGTTCCAATATCCCGCTGCTTCGGTAGTGGCAGGCTGGAACTATGTAACGCTGCCCCAAGAAGTTGTAGTGCCTGATGGCTCCTTCTACGTGGCCATTCTGGAAACCACAAACGCCGCTCTGATCGGGCTCGATACCAGCTCAAACGGCTTTAGCTACAAGAAAATCGCTACCAACTGGGAAGCCGTTACCACTGGCGAAATCATGCTGCGCGCCATAATTCAGCCCAGCAGCGCCGGCGACGACCAGATCGAAATTCCTGTGGTTCTGGACGCCAAAAATTATCCCAATCCCTTCAATCCCGAAACCACCATCGCCTTCAGTCTGCCTCAAAGTGGTTTCACCACCCTCAACGTTTACAACCTGAAAGGCCAATTGGTGAAAACTCTGGTCAATAGCGATATCGCTGCCGGTAACCACAGAGTGGTTTGGAACGGCACCGACGCCAACAGCCAGAAAGTATCCAGCGGAATGTATTTCTACCGTTTGAACAACGCCGGAAAGACCATCACCCGCAAGATGCTGATGATGAAATAAGTTAACTGGTTAACAAGTTAACTGGTTAACAAGTGATATGGGAAGCCCCGGACCTTGGTTCGGGGCTTTCTCTTTTTCCAGAGTGCTTTAGCCGGGTGTACTTTCCTCATCCGAGCTATCTGGCAATTATAAGCTATACTCATCAAATACTTACCCCTTTTTTTAGGATGGGACAGGGGGTAGCTCCGTCATCCTGACGGAGAGAAAAAGTGAAACAGCAACTTTGAGTACCATGTGCCTTTCCGTTGTCTTACCAGAATGGTAAACCGGCATCTTGCCGTTAATATTCCTGCCAACAAGACGCTGGCATAACTCTCTTGCGAGACGCAGGAGCTCCCAAACCGTGGACTTCCGTTGTCACACCAGAATGATAAACCGGCATCTTGCCGTTAATATTCCTGCCAGCAAGACGCTGGCAGACCTCTCCTGCGAGACGCAGGAGCTCCAGAAAGAATTTACTTGCAGGAATAGCCGGGTTCAGATGTATGGTTTACAAAGGACAAGACAGTTCAAATCAGGAGAAATCGATGTATTTCAAGAAACTGACGCCGGTGCTGATCCTGCTGATGGCGATGTTTGCTCTCAGCGCGGCTAAACCCGATCCCAAGGCTTTGGTGGCCAAGGTAGGGGATCGTAGTTACGACTACAAATCCTTTGACGACGGCTTCAAGGCCTATCTGCATTATCACACGAAGGGAACCGCACTTTCTCAGCAGGACAGCGTTCGCTATAACAATCAATACTGGGAAGAATTGGTTGGCATCTACATCTACGATCAGGCGATTAAAGCAGGAAAAATAAAGGTAAGTAATGCGGAGTTGGAAGCGGAGATCAAAAAAAATCCCCCGGAAGGCGTTAGGCATATACCAGATTTTTTAACGAACGGAAAGTTTGACCAAAAGAAGTATGAAAAGGGTCTGAAAGACCACCCCGACTTCAAAAAGGAAGTAATTGGCTATACCCGCGACCTATTCTCGTATAATAAACTGATAAACGCAATAAAAAACGAAGTAAGCCCCAATCCGGATAGCGTTAAAGCAGATTGGCTGAAGCAACAGAACCGCGCCGAAGCCTCGATAATATTCTTTGATTATGGCAAGCTGACCAGCCTGAGCGCAAGCGACGACGAAGCTAAGACATTTTACAACGAGCACAAGGAAGAATTCAAACGTGAAAATGGACGCGGCTACCTTCTTGCCCGTTTCAAAGGGGCTTTGAGCAAAGCTGACGATGCCGAAAGCATCGCCAAGGAAAACAAAAATAAAAGTCTGGCTCTGTATAACCTCGCCAAAGAAATAGGACTGACCAAGGCTGCTCAGGAACTGGGAATACCCATCGAAGAAAGCCCGTTATTCAACGCCAAAGACGAAGTGATCCCCCTAATTGGCCGTGCTCCATCGCTTATTGCCTTTGCCTACGAAAACCAGGTAGGCTCAATTCCCGAAATCTTCTACGCTCCCACCGGCGATATCATGGTACTGGAGCTAAACCGCGAAGCACCGGAGTATTACATCGACTACAAGATTAAAGAACAGGAGATACTGATCAGAGCAAACCGCGCCAAACGTATGTGGACGATGGATATGTATATGCAAAACTTCGTGAAAAACATAAAGCCAGAAGATTATCTGGAAGCAGCCCGCAAAGACAGCCTGGCAATCATCGAAACCACAGAAGTGCTTGCCGATAACGAGATCAAACCTCTGGGCAAAATTCCTGGCTTGAATAAAGCCATCCTCGATACAAAAGAAGGATACTGGACTGAGGTTATTGAGAAAGACAAAAAATGGTATCTTGCCAGGGTTAACAAGCGTTACGTGCCCGACCTGAACGTTTGGGAAAAAGATAAAGGCAAATTGCTGGAAGCTGCGAAAAAAGAAATGCAACAAGAACACCTTAACCAGTGGTATCTGGAACAACGCAAGAAAACGGAGATCATCGACAACCGGCATGAGTATTATCCCATCCGGCAATTACTAAAGTTATAAATAAAAGGGCGTGGTGACACGCCCTTTATTCATTTGGGCCAAGAGACTACATCAGCCGACTCTGTATCGTCCCAGTTCCGGCTACTACTCGATTGTTTTACATTCTTCCACGGCTTCAGCAAATTTGCTGTGCTCCTTGAAGCGGGTCATTTTCAGCCTGCCGAAGAAGGAATCGACCATCGAGTAAATCACCGGGATGATAAACAGAGTGAGGAAACTCGCAAAGAGCAATCCGAAGGTGAAACTTACTGCCAGGGGCCGCCAAGCCTGAGCCGAGGGATCGGTGGAAAATACCAGGGGAAGCATCCCTGCCACTGTGGTTGCGGTAGTTAGAATGATTGGACGCAATCTTGCCGAACCGGCGTTTATAATGGCGTGCCAGCGGTCAGTGCCCTTTTCACGTTCGCTGTTAATAAAATCAATTAGGATAATGGCGTTGTTCACCACTACTCCGGCCAAAGCCACCACCGAGATGAGAGTGTTCAAAGAAAAGGGCAGGCCGGTTACCAACAAGCCCAGAATCACTCCGATAAAGGCGAAAGGAATGGTGAGCATCACGATCAGGGGTTGCACGTAGCTCTTGAATTGCGAGGCCAGAATGGTGAAGATAACCAGTAAGGCTAAAACAAACAATCGTCCTAAAGAAGCGTAGCTTTTGCGCTGTTCTTCCTGAACTCCTCCGCTTTCGATTGTATAGCCAGGGAAACGCTGTTCAAAATTGGACAGCAACCCTTCTTCACCGCGCAGCTTATTACCCATGAGAATAGTATTCACCTCGCTGGGGCTTCGCTTTGCCTGCCTGCCATTCCTGTCGTAGGTACTCACCGAAGCAGTAACCGTCACCACTCTGTCTTGATCACGATGCTCAATCTTGGTGAGCGATGAGGCTATGTCGAATTCTGCCAGATCGCGCAGGGCAATCAGATCCCCGCTGCGGGTGCGGATTTTGAGGTTTTTGAGGCTTTCGATTTCCTGAGTGTAGCTATCCTCCAGCTTTACCAGGATGGGATATTCGTCCACTCCATCCCCGCGGTATTTGGATACTTCGCTGCCTGTGGAGGCTAGCCTGATTGCCGAAGCAATCTGCGCCACGCTGAGGCCGTTCATTGTAAGCATGTCATGGCGCGGGATGATGCGAACTTCTTTATTTCCTTTATCAAAGCTGTCGTCGATGTCTGTGACTCCAGGAATCTGCTTCAGCATGCTTTTGACTACCTCGGCTATGAAAGCCAGACGTTCCAAGCTTTCGCCTTTGATGCGCAGGTCCACGTCATTCCCAACAGGCGGGCCGGACTGGCCTTGGGTAAACCGATAGGAATATAGGCCGGGAAGTTTGTCCAGGAACTGGCGGATTTCGTTGCGGATTTCCTCGTGGCTATGCTTCATCTGCTTTATATCAACCAGGTCTATGTTTAACTGGGCGTTGGATGTGGCAAAGTTGCGCTGTACTTCACCGCCTGTAGCGCCGACATTGCCCACTACAAACTGCACGTCTTCCTTGTACTTCATATTCAGAACGAAGTCTTCCACCTGGCTGACGATCTTTTCTGTCTCTTCCAGGGCAGTACCAATGGGAGTTTGGAGCCTTAAAGAGATGGTTTGCGAAGCTGTGGTGGGGAAAAACTCGAATCTGATGGCACCGGTTCCCAGAACTGCAAAAGACAGGATCAGCAAGAGCACTGTGGACCATACAGTTATCTGACGGTGTTTCAAGGCCTTGGTAACGGCTTTTTGGTAGAATTTAATCAAAGGGGCGATTATGCGGCTGCTGCGGTCTTGTTTACTTGGTTCGCTGTGCCCAAACTGGTACACATTATTGGGTAATACTACCATGCTCTGAAACCAGGAACCCAGCAGGGCGATTGACACAACAATGGGGAAAACACCCAAAAAACTTCCCATCACTCCTTCGAGCAAAAGCAAAGGTAGAAATGCAGCCACTGTGGTAAGG
>Ga0302250_1001035_pt1 | contig 22644 bp, 15 predicted proteins | sample AAG_RA_Asp_MG_FD_193536 | JGI IMG/M metagenome (GOLD analysis project Ga0302250, IMG submission 193536) | Enriched activated sludge microbial communities from anaerobic digester in WTTP, New Holstein, Wisconsin, United States - AAG_RA_Asp | ecosystem: Engineered > Bioreactor > Anaerobic >... | reverse complement strand
TGATGAATATTTAACAAGATTGATAACAACATGGTTTCAATCCACGCGCCCGCGCGGGGCGCGACTTACCTCTACATTGAGCAGGACTGCATGGTGCAGTTTCAATCCACGCGCCCGCGCGGGGCGCGACATCGCTATTTCCGGTGGTGCTGAAATAGTATTAGTTTCAATCCACGCGCCCGCGCGGGGCGCGACATACATCTTTTGGCAGCCTGCACTGTATGGACCCGAGTTTCAATCCACGCGCCCGCGCGGGGCGCGACTTGAAGCGGCTATGAGTCTGCCCAATGTGTATTGGTTTCAATCCACGCGCCCGCGCGGGGCGCGACAGCGTTCCAGAGTGCAAGGTCGCCGCTCTACTCCGTTTCAATCCACGCGCCCGCGCGGGGCGCGACCTGCCAGACACCGATCACGGTTCATATTCTGTTGTTTCAATCCACGCGCCCGCGCGGGGCGCGACTCAAATTGATGAATCCTCAGCAGCCAATAAACAGTTTCAATCCACGCGCCCGCGCGGGGCGCGACGGCTGAAGTTCATAAACTATGAAGCGCTTGCCGAGGTTTCAATCCACGCGCCCGCGCGGGGCGCGACATGTGTGAGCTGAAAAAAATCTTATTTTATCGTGTTTCAATCCACGCGCCCGCGCGGGGCGCGACATTGAGACCGAGCGCAATAAAAAGAAATCCACTTGTTTCAATCCACGCGCCCGCGCGGGGCGCGACCGATCTTCGGGTTCATCTGTGTAATGCTGTTTAAGTTTCAATCCACGCGCCCGCGCGGGGCGCGACCGCTTGAGTATACCAAAGCACTCGGGCTATTCAAGTTTCAATCCACGCGCCCGCGCGGGGCGCGACTTTGTATTTCTCTGCCAGCGCTTCAAAGTTAATGTTTCAATCCACGCGCCCGCGCGGGGCGCGACGACGTTGCAGAGTATGAGCTGAACTAACAGGAGGGTTTCAATCCACGCGCCCGCGCGGGGCGCGACGCAGGTGTTGGAGATTCGGCCAGAGATCGGACGTGTTTCAATCCACGCGCCCGCGCGGGGCGCGACGGTTGGGGTCGTCCTGCGACAAGTCAAGTATGACGTTTCAATCCACGCGCCCGCGCGGGGCGCGACATGCTATTCCCAGTTTTGTCAAGTGAATATGTTTAGTTTCAATCCACGCGCCCGCGCGGGGCGCGACAGTATAGCCAATTTATTGAATTTACATATGATAGTTTCAATCCACGCGCCCGCGCGGGGCGCGACGCCAGCAGGCTGTCCCCTCCTGTTGTTAGACCGGTTTCAATCCACGCGCCCGCGCGGGGCGCGACATGCGTCTGCGCTCCAGCCGCGACAGCCAGGAGCAGTTTCAATCCACGCGCCCGCGCGGGGCGCGACAGTACTGCGGATTATGTTTGATACCGGCAAGATGTTTCAATCCACGCGCCCGCGCGGGGCGCGACTTGTGCTGGCAAACTCGTTGACGCGATCCCAGTTGTTTCAATCCACGCGCCCGCGCGGGGCGCGACAAGGTGATTCCGGGCGTGTCGATCTGGGAAGAAGTTTCAATCCACGCGCCCGCGCGGGGCGCGACAGCAACTGCGACGGCCTGGACTTCTAACTGGACTGGTTTCAATCCACGCGCCCGCGCGGGGCGCGACAGAACTAATGTACAATGCTAAAGCGCCAGAATAGTTTCAATCCACGCGCCCGCGCGGGGCGCGACTGCTTGATATTGCCCGCGCCAAGGTGGACGTGCAAGTTTCAATCCACGCGCCCGCGCGGGGCGCGACCCGCGAGGCCATGCAAGGCAAGGTGCTTGACGGTGGTTTCAATCCACGCGCCCGCGCGGGGCGCGACAGTATAGCCAATTTATTGGATTTAAGGGCGATAGTTTCAATCCACGCGCCCGCGCGGGGCGCGACCGTACCACATTTTTACTATTGTTATTATTGTACTTCTATTATTAAAATCGCCAACATTGTAATTTTAAAACAAAGAATATGCTGAAACAGGGCTAAGCCTATATAACATATTGATTATATTGTGCTGCCTATCCTTAGCACAGCATCATGATCATTCAGGTCGGCGCTCAAACCATCAATGGTCCTTCTGGATCATAGGTTGCTTTTGCCCCGTGATGCTCCACTCGTCTTTGCCAGTTCGCCCCCAGATAATAAAATCGCAGGCTGTCTGCTTCAGGCTTGTACAGCTTTATCAGGCGTGCCTTTAATTGTTCCCACTGATCTGGTGCCACTTTGCATTCAAAGACTGAGTTTTGAACCCTTTGACCATAGTTTTTGCAGGTCTTGGCGATTTTTGCCAAACGCCTTTGCCCCTCTCGCTTAACAGTCTCGACATCATAACAAACAAGAACCATCATCGTTATGCCTCCTGCACTAACGCCAGACCATGGCTGGGTAAAAGCCGATATCGCCCCGAATGAAACGAGATAGAAGGCGGGCCTGACATAAAAATACAATCCCGATTTCCATCTTTTCATTCAGAAAGGGATGCTCGAGTTCCTCTCTTTTGCGGTTCTGATACGCCACGATTACTTTTTTTCGGCCTTCGGCATTCATACGTATCTCTGAACTTTCTGATTCGAAATCTCCCGACTGGATCTGCTTGAGATTAATTAGATTCAACACCAAACGGTCCGCAAAGGCAGGTCGAAATTCTTCCATGATATCCAGCGCCAGGCTTGGCCTGCCTGGCCGGTCGACATGAAGATAGCCAACATAAGGATCAAGTCCTACCGACTCAAGGGAGGAGCGAACATCCGAGACCAGAAGAGTATAGACAAAAGAAAGCAGCGCATTTACCGGGTCACGCGGCGGACGGCGGTTTCGGCCAGAGAATTGAAAATAGTTTTTTTGCTGCAATATCAGCTTGTCAAAAACACTGAAGTAACTATTGGCTGCTTCTCCCTCCAAACCGCGAAGTTTGTCAATGTCAGCGCATTCAGAGATCCGGCCGAGAATATCGGCCAGCTTGTAAATCTGGAAGGAAACAGACTCATCCTCGGCCGGATGGTTGCGCTGCCACCTAAGCAAGTTGATGCGGCTGTTATTCACCTTGGCAGCGACGATATTGCGTGCTACCTCAAGGGTCTTGTCCGGGAGATCAGCCCACCGATATTGTTCCCTTCGCAGCAGTACGTTGCCTTTTACTGCCCCTTCGACCCTTCCTAAAAATTTTCCGCTTTCAGAGAGCCAGACAATGCTAATCCCATTTTCTGCACAAAAAGCCATCAAAGGCGGTGTAACATAGATGGTATATCCAAAGCAGATGATCTGACCGATGGTATGAATGGGAATCTGCATGAGCTTTACATCATCTTTCATTACCACAACGGTTTCGCCTTCCTTGGAAAGCCGACTCTCCGCCTGGGTGACATACAAGGTATTGAGCATGTGTTTCATGCGGCTGGTTCCTGGGGGTTGAAAAGCATCTGTCGGTAATGTGACGAGGTAATGGACAACCTTTTTGGCAAACAAATATCAATCATGGAGCAGGAACGGCATTTTGCTGAATAGACCGGTGGCGGAGTTTTTCCCGAATTGTGGAGCTCGTGAAGGATTTCGGTGGCGTGAATAGTCTCGGCTCGCAGGGCTGAGTCAAGATGAACCTCGTCACGACGTTTTACACGTTGATAGAACAGAAAAGCTCGCTCGATGGTGACTGAAAGCATCTCTTCCAAACAAATCGCTTGTGCGCATAGCTGGACCCTGTCACAATTATTATTTTTGGGCTCACCATGCTTGAACTCAACCGGATAAATACGCCATTGCCCCTTGAGTCCGAACTGCTTAAGATTATCAGGGGCTGCAGCGTCGACAAGATCCAGTTCAAGGACATCCAGTTTGCCCTGCAACCTCAACCGATCGGATCGGATTAACAGGCCGCTGATCTGTTTATTGCCTTTACGGCATTGCTTATATCCCAGGTCGACACGCTCGTGCTCGATACGCCCTCGTGCAGTGAGCACATTCTCCTGCCACTGCTTTTCGATATAGATCAGGGCGTATTGACGAGGGCAGAAGAGCAGATGCTGCAAGCCGGAGATGGTTAGAAAGTCATCATCGTCCATAAATTATTCTATGCAATCTGATTCAATGAACATTCTCTGAATTTCCTGTGCCGGGCCGCATTCGAACCGGCCCGGCTGGTAAGAATTTTGTCCTATTCCACCTTTATTACAGTGGTAGTTTCTGCAAGAGGTTGGCCATCAAGCAAGATTTTATAATCTGAAAATGCCCTTGCCGGACCTGTGGTTGTTCTGCGATGTGTCACCCTATTGAAAAGCTCATAAGCAGGCTTGGTGCCCAGTGCCGTCTGATGTTCGAATATAATCAAATGCCGAGTACTCATCAAGCCTCGAGCGGCAGAACGGTCGTGCTCAAACATCTCACACAGCGCTCTCCAGAAGAGTCCAAGATCATCAGTCGAGAAACCAGTTTGGGCAGCGAGAAAAGGCGAGATGAAACCATGGGTACGATAGATGCCATAAGGAACTGTATACTTACGTCCCATGGTCCGTTCTTTTTCAAAATCTTTCTCGTTTGTCACTGCCATCCTTGTTATGCTATGTTCCAGGGTGATTATTGGTTCTATTGATCTGGCAAAAGTCATTTGAATGGGCCCCCTAACCTGGCCTCCTGTCTTACGCAATTTCTTGTCTTCATCCGCTTCATCCGATTTTTCTTTATCGCTGGTGGCTAATACTGCACCGAATGACCGGATGTCATAATACTTCTTGCACATCCATTTTTTGGTGCTTTCTTCGGCTTTACGTTTATCTTCTGATGTTTTTAGTGTTTTGTCTGCATTTGCTTCGTTCCATGCTGCCACAATCGCACGATTAAGCACAGCCTTGTCTCGGACAAATATTGCATAAGGGGGTTGAGGTGATTCATCTTCGTTCTGGGGATGAATAATTTCTACAAAGTTTCTCACCTTTCTCTTTAAGCACACATCTGTGACCAGACCCATGCCAGTCTCGGCATCGATTCTGGGCAGGTTGCCCGCATCCGGATCACCATTCGGATTGCCGTCCGCAACATCAAAGTAAAGGACGAAATCATAACGCTTGTCGATGGCTGCCATTCTCAATTCCTTTCTTTAAATTTTGAATTCGTTATTGTGCATTCTCGGTCTTTTTACTGGTAAAGAAATCCTGGCGCTGGTGGTAATAGCCGATCGAGAAATAACCCTGTTCAGTCATGGCCAGATGGGCCGGAAATTCAGTCATTCCTGCTATGATCTCACCTGCAAGCTTTTCGAAATTGATGCGTCGGCCGGCATTTTCCAGCTTGGCCAGGTGATGGTTTTTTAGCTTGAGCAGCTGCGGAAAAACAGCGACCGGGTTAGTCGATGCCGCGCCGTAGTATCGGTCGCGAATAGTGGCATTAATGCCAGGGCTGGCCTCCTCCTGTATTTTTTCCAACACTGCGAAGAGCCGTCCCAAAAGGTAACCTGGATTGGTATTGTTTGGATCGAGTCCCATGGTGATCTCCTTTGCATTCAATGTATGAAAACGATTGAATCGATTGATATAGGCCTTTATTATTGCGGCGCGCGTGCGGGTAACTTTACGCTCCGCCCGGATGCGGCGCAGGCACTGTTGATATAATGAAACTGGATAGGGCGAGCCGTCCAGAATACTTTCGACTACAGCTGCTCCCAGATTGGGCGGCACCCGATCCATTTTATCCTCCAACGCAGTTGCCGTCAGAAGCCGGTAGAGTGAGAGATACTCGGGTTCGAAGCTTGGCCGGATAATTTCCAAATCATCAAAATGTTCTTTTATTTTTTCAGCAAATTCTTGTGTTGTCCCCTCTTTGAACAGACGAATGGTGATGCGCGCGGCATTGGGCGCCAGGGCTAAAACATAGAATCTGTCTTTTTCATGAGATAAACGGCCAGAATACACTGCTTCATAGAGCGCCTTGACAGCTGCAACATTTCGGTCAGGTTGATCCCTGGAGTCTGAAAAGTACCACGGAATATTGCCTTCCAGGTCGAATCCACCATTTTGTTTTTCTTTTTTCTGTGCCCAAAAAAGAAAAGTGGTCTCGCCGATACCCACCTTGTTGGACTGGGAAGCGAGCAGCTCTTTCAAGGCAGTAGTATAAGCTGATTCTGCCCGCAATGAGATCGGGGCATTGAATCCCTGCTCTTTGCCATAGGAATCATAACCGGAGTTTTTTTGAAAGGCAACCAGGGTGCCATTGCTCTTGCCGCCCCAAATGGGCGTCGCTGTATGGAGTCGCGCAATGGGGCCGGTCTCGCCGGTAATCAAACATCGGGCTGTGTAGACGCCTGATTCTGCGCCCGCAATAGCTTGTGCCTCAATGTATTCCCTGACTGCCGCCCTTTCGGGGATCACTTCCGTTTCACCGTGCAGTCTGAAGGTCAGATTACAGCCGGGGATTCTGGCGCATTCAGGCCATCTGGTATGCTGCCTGACTTTTTCCACTTCCTGGTTTTTATAAAAGGCCAGGACCGCATGAATGCCGGCATCTTCCTGCAATCGGGAGGGCAGGGCATTGAGCTCTTTCATAAAACTTTCGTGCTGCCGGCCAGCCATTGCCTTGGCCTTTTCCGACTCATCCTTTGCGTGTCCGAGCACGTAACCATAATGGTCCCAGAGCAAAAATGTGGTTTGCCAGCTGTTCGAGCCGGATCTTTTTTGTGCTTTTGGCAATAGATAGCGTTTGCCCTTGTTGTTTTCACCCCTTGTGTCATGCAAATCCACAAAGTGCCCATCTGTATCAATAATGATGATGAATTTTATCTCCTGCCACTGCAAGCCTTCAGGAGCAATGGTACTTTCTGGATCGGCGGCTTTGCGTTGATAGTATTCATATAAAGCATGCAGAATCATTGCAGCACCTCCTTGCTATCGCGCGCCGGGATCATAACCGTACCTTGGTCGATCTGCGCTCTGAAAAAGAGAGGCTGAGGATTGACGGGGTCCGAAAAATCCAGATCGTACAACATGATGCCTAGGTCACGTGTGTCTGATATGGGTGCGGCCTTCTCTTTTAAAGGATCAGCAATCAACTGGAAACTGCAGCTGAATTCGCGGCAGCCGAGATAGGGCGTATTGAAGCACTGGCCTTTACGCGCTCTCCGTTCGAACATGGCCAGATATTTCCCTGCATTTTCATCCGAATGGCAGCGATCGAGTTTTTTATCGAATAACTCGATCTCTTCCTGCATGAATTCTTTTTCATCGCTATCCCATAACGATGCAGGAACTGTGTTGAATTTGGATGGCGGACGAAGTGCAATTGGGAGGTACTCCAGCGCAGCGTAGAACCGGTAGCGAACATCGCGCAAGAGACGGCTGCCGCGCTGCTGGCGAAGGTCACTGATATAAAATCCATCGCTCTGCGGGCTCATCAGCGTACCAACCTCATTGCGGCGAATGGATACCCATTTGACTGGATTGAGCACCTCGAGTTTAGTGGCCCGCCAACGGATTGCCGGTTTCCAGAAAATTGCCTCGAAAACGGCACGCACGGCGGAGGGTGTCGGAACATCGTAACTCACTCTCTCCACCTTGAGCTCCGGCCTTGTGAAACAGGCATAATCTGACCAGACTTCAATACAGAAGGGCTTAAAATTAATATCCGGCATAAATTACCTCCTATTCATGAGGAAAGAATCCTTTTAGAAAAACATCATTGTGCATTTAATCGAGGTGTTTATGGCGTTTTATTTTTCAAAACAATCAGGAAATCAAGGATTGGCGCAAAAAATCACTGCCCAATTGCAGCCCGATTCCCGGTTTGTAAAGCCCGTTATCGCGTTGCACCCAATAACCACCTACCGGTTCAATAAGATCTTGTGCCCTCATCTTAAAAAAGTCCTCAACTGGCACATTCACCACGTAACGCTGTAATTTCTTTAGCAGCCATCGCGGATTACCCTTTTTCTGCAGCAAAGCAACAAGCCTGTTTATATCTTCCTTCTTATCCGGATTTTGATAGCGCACGATAATTGCCTGATAGAAATGTTCATCGATGAGGCGAAAGTTTTGCGCCAGAGTGCGGAACTGGAATTTGAATTCTCGGGAATCTCTGACCATATGGTCCGAGAATCCCGGCTTATCCACATTCTCGAGTGAGGCAAAAAAGAGCTCAAAATATCTGGTAAATAGTTTTGGAGACAGTCCATCCACATTTTCGCAGCGCAAGATTTCTCTGCAGGTCTGCTCTCCTTTGCGTAAAAGACCGGGCGGTGCGGATTTTGGCGGGACGAAAATGATAACCTTGCCTTTTTCCGCCAACCTGTTTTCCCGATTGCAACGGCCGGCGGCCTGGGCAATGGAGTCGAAACCGGCCATCGCCCGATAGACGACCGGAAAATCGATGTCGACTCCCGCCTCCACCAGTTGGGTGCTGATTACCCGGATTTGCCCTTTTGAATGTAGCTTATCCTTGATTCCGGAGATGACTACGCTTCTTTCCTCAGCGCACATCAGGGCGGACAGATGAAGTGTGTCCGCAGGCATCATAGCGTGCAGCTCCCGGCAATCCTTGCGCGTATTGACGATGCACAAGACCTGATCATAATTGATCAGCTGATCACGAATATTTTCCCACGAAGTTGGCGTATTGATATCGTCGGGAAAAACCAGTTCCACACGATCCAGGCTTTCCGCCAACGCATCCGGATCAGAAATGATCGGCCGGACATTTTCAAGGCCCTTAATGACGGCATGTCCGCTGCCGATGCGGCCTTCCAATGCCGGCTGCGTGGCTGTCATCAGGACCACGCTGACATTAAAGTAATCGACCAGGCCACGTAACGCCGAAAGGATGGGTTTAAGATACTCTGGAGGCAGCATTTGCACTTCATCGAGTATGATGACACTATTGGCGATATTATGCAGCTTGCGGCAGGAGGAGGTACGCGCGGCAAATAGTGATTCGAAAAGCTGGACATTGGTTGTTACTATTATCGGGGCATCCCAGTTTTCTGCCGCCAGGCGGTTCCGGCTGGTCTCATGGTCGGGATCGATGCTGCTGTGATGCTCAACGACCTGATCGTCGCTGAATAATCCCTGACCGGTCTCTTTAAGCTTCTCAATCTCAGCCTGACTGTCTGTGCCATATTTGAAAACATTTGCAGTTTGCTCTATAATGCTGGTATAAGGGATTGCGTAGATGATGCGTCGCTTATTATGCAGCAGGGCGTGTCTGAGGGCGAAAGCCATGGAAGAGAGAGTCTTGCCTCCCCCTGTCGGGACCGTTAGTGAAAAAAATCCTGGCGCAAGAGCGGCCTTCTGCACACACTGCTCACGTATGCATTTCCGAATTTGGTTAAGCTCTGTGTCATTTGCAGCACTTTCCTTGCGCTGCATGAATAATTCAAAACGTTTCTCTAATTCTGGAAGGGATTTGTATTTTCCTCGCTGTGCAGCATCCCTTTGATTCATGAAAGCTTCTGTATCCAGGAAATCGGCATCCACCAGGCAAGAAAAGAGCATCCGCATCCAAAGATGAAAATGCTCTGCACCAGCCTCAAAATCTTCTTTAGTGCTGATGCCGAGGGGATGAGAAGTGGGTATTGCCTTGCAAAGGAGGGTCTGGCATCCTGGCTGCTCATTGATTTTTATCAACTCGTCCAGTTTTAAAAGACCATCAGACTGGAATAGACGCCCACTCAATTCTCCACCGGCTTGACCGGGATTCCAGTCAGGCAGGCCGGCATGATGACCAGCGAGGAGATAAGCAAGGATCCGACTATTGGGGGTTCCTTGAAACTGTTTCATGGCTTGAAGAGCGCCGGCGGTGCTGTGGTTCGGCCGACCTTTTTCAGTTTCAATATGTGCTTCAGGATCATACCCGGTCTTGCGTCGAATATACTGCTGCCATTGCGGATCCAGTTTCCCAAGATCATGCCAATATCCCAGCAATTCGCCCCAATCCCTGCTGCCAAATATGGAAGCGAATTCCCCTGCTCGTCGGGCCGTCCCCTCGAGATGATCCAAGAGTGGCTGCTGACGCCACTGACCATCCTCTTCTTGCAATGCCCGTGCGATGTTTTCGTGAGCGCGGTTTTTATCTTCTGGAGGAAAATTATTGTCACCATTCACAAAATTCTCTCCTCTCCCCTCTATAAAGCCACCCCCTCCGCTTTGGCCAGGTGCAGCATCGCGTCGGCGAAACCGGCGGCGCAAGCAGCTGAAGTCCGGATGATCTGATCCCTGCTGCTGGTGGTCTCGGCATAATAATAGAGCGCGAGTTTGCCCTGCATGATCTGCTTCACCAGTTCATTTTTACCAACCCGCCGTTTGCCCCAAAGAATGACGAACTGCCCGCCGCCCTTCTACCATCTCGAATTCAGGAACTCGAGCTCTTCAGACCTGTTGATGAACATCATCTAAATTCCTGTTACCATACTTTAAAGTATGATAAAACAGAACAGCCATGTCAAGTGGTTTTTATCTTCTGATCAGGTAGGGGGCATCAGAGAAGCATACAAAAAAAGCGCCAATCCGCGGCTTTCGCTGCCCGGTGCGCTTTTTCGGATTCTCCATGATCTTCCCCTTCATCAGAGATGGCTTTTTCCAAAGAATAGCAGCATAGCGGCGGATTTGCAGAAATTATCATCAGTAGTATCCGCGCGTTATGATCAGGTAAAAGATGCCGTAACAGCAATATCAAACGGTTTGTTTGCCGATCTTCGGACAGGTTCGGCACGGGATTTTTGGACCGGTGGGTGGGCGCAAGGGGTAGGTCGGCTCAGGTGGGAGCGAGATGGTGAGAGTCGGCTCAGGTGGGAACGAGATTAATATAGTGAAGTTATTGGATTATGTCAAGTAATAAATTACTTACTATTTGCCGTATGGCCTAGTTGTATGATAGACACGCGAAGAGTATGTCTGCGTCCCGATAAAGCGTGACTTTGCGAGAACAGGGAGAGGTCGAAAGCACTAAAGACGTTTTTTTGCTACGATCCCAGCCTTATTGTGGGCGTCGGCTCAGGTGGGAGCGAGATGGTGAGAGTCGGCTCAGGTGGGAGCGAGATTGTGGGAAGTCTTCTCGTTCCCACCTGGATTTTTTTGCTACGATCCCAGCCTTATTGTGGGCGTCGGCTCAGGTGGGAACGAGATTAACCGGCAGGTGGGAGCGAGATGGTGAGAGTCGGCTCAGGTGGGAGCGAGATTAACCGGCAGGTGGGAGCGAGATTAACCGGCAGGTGGGAGCGAGAAGGCTGATATGGCCTCGATTGTCTCTTGTTTTTAAGCCGCAATCTTGATATCTTTATGAGACCGGGTTGAAGGAAGAACAATGGCGGATTTTTTCTTCTCCGCACCTGCCGGGACACACGCGCACAGAAAGGAAGACCAGATGCTCAAACAACTCAATCCCTCCGAACTGGTGATTTCGCCCTTCGATATCCTCGACAAGAGCTGGGCGCTGCTGGTCGCCGGGGTGGAACACCCCAATCCCATGACCGTCTCCTGGGGCGGCTTCGGCACCCTCTGGAACAAGCCCGTGGTCACCCTCTATGTGCGCCCGACCCGCTATACCTGGCAGCTGCTCGAGGAGCACCCCGAGTTCACCCTGAACGTCATGCCGGCCCGGTTTCATGGCGCCCTCAATTACTGCGGATCCCACAGTGGCCGCCACATCAATAAATGGGAAAAGGCCGGACTGACGCCCCAGGAGAGCACCACTATCGCCGTGCCGCGCGTCGCCGGGGCCGCCCTCTCCTTCGAGTGCCGCACCCTGGCCTTTCAGGATTTCGATCCCGGCCGCTTCCTCCAGCCTGGAGTCGAGGGCAATTATCCTCAAAAGGATTATCACCGCATCTACTGGGGCGAAACCCTCGCCATCTGGATCGACGATGCCTTCACACCGGGCCAGGAATGAGGCTGGAGCAATTTATATGAATCTCATTCGCATCGCGCTTTCGATTGCCCTGGCCACCGCAACGGTGATCCCGACTGCAGCGGCTGAACCGGCCGGAGCGGCGACGGCCGCGGCGAAGGCCGCTCCCCTCGCCGGCAGCCGGCTTGTTCCGGCGGATCACCCCTGGATCCAGTACTTCGGCCGCTGGGATTTCACCGATCCCCTCGCTCCCGCCCACGGCTGGCCGGGGGTCTATATCCGCGCCGATTTTGAGGGCACCAGCCTCGGGCTGCGCATGACCGACGACGCCTATTACTGGAACCTCTTCATCGACGGCGAACCAGTGACCATCTTCCACGGCAGCCAGTCCGGCACCACCAGCTACAGCGTGGTGGAGGGGCTCCCCGACGGCCAGCACTCCTTGCTGCTCACCAAGCGCAATGAATACTGGTGGAGCCGCTTCACCTTCAACGGCCTCCTCCTCGATGAGGGCAGAGATCTGCTGCCCCCGCCCGAAAAGCCGGCGCGGCGCATCGAGTTCATCGGCGACTCATTCACCAGCGCTTCCGGCAACGAATACGCCTATACCGACACCCCGCCCGATCCCGCCCCCTATACCAATATTTTCGAGGGCTTTTGCCCCATCACCGCCCGCCATTTCAACGCCCAGTACCACATGTGCAGCATCTCGGGCTATGGCATGGCGGTGGATTACAAGGGGGATGCCACCGGCACCATCCCCGCCCTTTTCGACCGGGCGGTCGTCTATAACAGCGCCATCAAATGGGACTTTTCCGCCTGGCAGCCCGACCTGGTGGTAATCTGTCTCGGCCTCAACGACTATTCAGGCCTCGGGGGCTGGAGCGGCGGGGTCAGCGCCGGGAACCAGACCCTCTTCAAGAACCGCTACCACGAATTCGTCGCCCGGCTGACCGGGCTCTATCCCGCCGCCACGATCCTCGCCTTCGCCCCCCATGTCGAGCTCTTGCAGGAGCTGACCGCCGCCGTGGTCCGGGAGGCGCAGGCCGCCGGCTTGGGCCGCATCCACTATGCCGATTTCCCCTATTTCGACACCGGCTACGTCAACGGCGGCCATCCCAATGTCGCCACTCACCACCAGATCGCCGGCCGGCTCATCGCCGCCATCGACAGCCTGCGCATCTGGCCGGAGGAGGCGGATGTGACGCCGCCCCGCTTCACAGCCCTTCCGGCCGATGAGCCCTTCACCCTCTACAGCCCGCTCCTCGAGCTGACCGTGGAGACCGACAGCTATGCCAGCGTGCGCTGGAGCGAAGAGGACCGGCCCTGGGCGCAGATGGAGCACACCTTCGCCACCACCGGCCGCCGGCTGCACCGGACGACCATTCCGGTCGAACACGGCCGCAGCTATACCCTATATCTCCACGCCATCGATGACGCCGGCAACGCCACGGCCTCCTCCGCTGTGCTCCGGTTCACCGTCGACACCACCCGGGCGGTGCGCCGCTGGCAGGAGCTGGAGTACGACGACAGCGCCTGGAAAACAGGGCCGGCGCCCCTCGGCAGTTCCGCGGCCGCCTCCCCTCGCACTCTCATCGCCCCGGTCGATGCCGCCTATTTCCGCCGCACCTTCACCATCGAGGACCTCTCCGCCATCGCCGGCATGGGCGCCCTGATCAAGTGCAGCGACGGTGCCATCGTCTGGCTCAACGGCGAGGAGATTCAGCGCATTAACATGCCGGCCGGCGCCCCCGGCTATTCTCTCTTCGCCAGCAAGAGCGCGGCCATGAGCAGCATGGTGGTGCTCAACCTCCAGAATGGCCTGCTCGGCAAACTGCGCAGCGGCGAGAACATCCTCGCCGTCGAGGTCCACCGCAGCAGCGCTTCGCCCTGGCTGGCCTTCGACAGCCAGCTCACAGACAACCTCAACCGTTTTTACTACAAACTGGGGTCCGAGTGGCGCTGCTGGGACGGCGGGGCAGCCCCTGAGGAGAAGGTGCAGGAGAAGACGAGCCGAGTCCAACCGGGCGTGCAGCCGCCCGGAATATTCCTTCTCGAGCAGAACTATCCCAATCCCTTCAATCCCTCCACCCTGGTCCGCTATCATCTCGCCGCCCCCGCGCAGGTGCGGCTCGAGGTCTTTGATCTGGCCGGCCGCCGCGTGGCGCTGCTGGCCGAGGGGCTGCGACAGGCCGGTGCGCACGAGGCCCGCTTTGCGCCAGGGGAGGCGGGACTGCCCGGCGGCTGCTATTTCTGCCGGCTGCTCATCTCCCCAGGGGATGGCCCGGGCCGCACCCTGACCCGCAAAATGCTCTATCTGAAATAAGGGATGATGTGAGAAATCTGATTGGCATTCTCGTACTAAGCGGGATGTTCTCCGCCGCGGCGCAGTCCAACCCCGTCCTGCTGGTCTCTCCGGAGCGACCGGCTGCCGGCGGGAGCTTCCGCGTCCTCGCCGCCTGGGAGGCCGATCCGGGCAAAAGCCAGATCGTCGTCACCGGTCCCGGTGGCCCCCTGGATGTCCGCACCGGCCGCGAGGGGGGCGGCCCCCCCTGGTGGCGCTGCGCCGGCTTTGAGGCCGGGGCGGCGGGACGCTACCAGGTCGCCCTCAAGTCGGGGCGCACGATTCTGGCCTCCTGCGAGGTCGAGATCACGCCCGGGCCCGCGCCGGTGCGCAAACCGGCCGCAGGAGTCTGGGAGAACCGCCGCGCCTGGGGGCGCGAGAGTGAACTCCTCTATGCGGCCTGGATCGAGGCCCTCTTCGCCGGGGCGCCGGAAGGGAGTTCCTGGCCCTCCCTGCACGAGGTGACGCGCCGGGCGGAGGAGAATCCCCTCTTCAATCATCTCGGGCTGGGTGAGGACGATGCGGCCGGCAAGGTGAGCGTGATCATGGAACCCGACTGCGCCGACAATCCCTTCTATCTGCGCGCCTATTTCAGCTGGAAGCTCGGCCTGCCCTTTGGCTTTCATGAAACCGGCCGCGGCACCCTCAAGCAGCCCCCCCATACCGGGCGCTGGATCACCAACACCTCGCACCCGGGCCAGCCCCATCCCGTGCGCGCCTTCAACGCCTTTCTGCGCGAGGTCATGAACACCATCCACTCCGGCGCCGCGCGCACCCGCCTCGAGGATGAGAGCTCGGATTACTATCCCCTGCCCCTCACCCGGGCGGCCCTGCGCCCCGGCGCGGTCTTCGCCGACCCCTACGGCCATACCTTCACCCTGGTGCGCTGGGTCCCCCAGTCGGGCCGCAAGCCGGGACTCCTTCTCGCCGTCGACGCCCAGCCCGACGGCACCGTGCAGATCAAGCGTTTCTGGAAGGGCAATTTTCTCTTCACCACCACGGGGGTGATCGGCGAGCCGGGCTTCAAGGCCTTCCGGCCCATTCGCGTCGAGGGGGGAAAGCCGCGGCTGCTCAGCAACCGCGAGATCGCCGCAGCGCCGGGTTACGGCGCCCACTCGCTCGAGCAGAAGGGGATGAGCAGCGAACATTTTTATGACACCATGGAAAGGCTCATCAATCCGGAGGGGCTCGATCCGGAGGCGGCCCTGCTGGAGCTCATCAGGGCCTTGCAGGAGCAGCTTATCGTCCGCGTCGAGTCAGTCGCCAACGGCGAGAAGTGGATGCAGGCCCATCCCGGTGCGGTCATCCCCATGCCGGGCAGCGCCGCCGGGGTCTTTCTGGCGGGGGGGCTCTGGGAGGATTACTCCACTCCCAACCGCGACCTGCGGCTGCTCATCGCCATCGATGCCGTGCTCGACTTTCCGGCGCGCATCGTGCGCGCGCCGGGGAACTATAAGATTTCCAGATGGAAGAATCCTGAAAAGATCAGGGCTGAGCTGGAGGAACTGACGCGGGAAAAGAGCGGGGAAATGACCATCACCTATACGCGCGGGGATGGTTCGAAACAACAGCTCACCCTCGCCGAGATACTGCGGCGCGCGCAGGCCTTCGAGATGGGCTACAATCCCAACGACGGGGTCGAGATCCGCTGGGGCGCCCCGGCGGGGAGCGAGGAGATCAAAAGCTGCCGCCGCCGGGCCCCGGCGGGGCAGCTCGAGCAGATGCGCAAGCTGCGCCCCTGGTTTCAGAAACGGCTGCATCCCCCGACCTGATTCCGCTGACGGAGAATGGTGCGGCTGTTATTCCGCATGGATGACCCGCACACCGGCCGGCGGTGCGGGCGGGGGGTCCTGCTCCGCGGGAGCGTAGAGGCGAAGGTCGGAAAAAACCGGACCGGGCTGGGCGGTGTAACCCCGGGTGAGATTATCCTTGCCAAGAAAAATGTAGCGGAAGGGCTCCACCTGGCCGGCGTAAGCGAGCCGCATGCGCTCGACGCCGTCGACGAGGAAGAAAAGGGTGCTCCTGTCCCAGATAAAGGTGAATTCATAGCTCCTGGCGGGGTTCCAGCGGGCTTCGAGCATCACCTCCTCCTCGGTCTTGCTTTCCACCCCGCGCGGGGCCGCCCAGAATTTAAAGCCGGCGGTCTCATCGCCCGTCTGGTAGAGGGTACCACTGATAAGGTGAAACCAGCCCCCGTCGGTCTCGTAGATCTCCTTGTTGCCGCAGGGCTGCGAGTAGAGGTTGATGATGGGCTGCTTTTCACTGACATTCTGCTCACAGGGATCGAAATTGCTCACCCGCACGGAGCAGGTGCCCTCGAGGGGCAGACCCTCGGGAAGGGTGATGAGCAGCTGGCTGCCGGGGCTGAGACTCTGCCACCCGGAGGCGCCAAAGCGGCCGTCGGTGCTGCGCAGGAGCAGACCCTGATCATCGGCTGCGCTGGTGAGGGGATGGCTGTAGATGAGGCGTTCATGCCGAGGCTGGGCGGCGGCCGACCGGGCGAAGAGAAACGAAAGCAGGACCAGACCGGCGAGCGGCAGCAGCAGGCATGGTTTCCGTGAGTGTCCCTTTCCGGTGACAGCAGTGTGATGATTATGACCCATGGGTGCGCTGACTCCTTTAAGAACTGTGCTGAGATGGGCGGATTTTTTCTTGCGAACACCATTTGCAATAATTGTTCCAATCCGAACTGGACGAGGGGCGATCATGAAGCGATTCCTGACCCAGCTCGCGGTGGTTTTTCTCCTCGCCGCCGGGGCACAGGCGATCTGAGCGGAGGCGGCGAAGGTGAATAATACGAACGCCAGCGGCAAGACCGCGGCAGGGGGGCGCCGGCGGCCGCGGGATGCCGAGTCTGCCCTGAGCAGGGACGAGCAGCGCGTGCGCCGGCTTCTCCAGGCGGCGGTCGATTATATCTATACTGTGCGCGTTGAAAACGGCCGGGCGGTCGAGACCCTGCACGGTCCCGGCTGCGTCCTCGTGACCGGTTATACCCCCGAGGAGTACCGCGATGATCCCACCCTCTGGATCCGCATGGTGCCGGAGGAGGACCGGCCGGCGGTGCAGGCCCAGGCCGAGGCGGTACTGCGCGGCGAGGCAACCCTGCCGGTCGAGCACCGCATCATCCACGCCGACACCACCCTGCGCTGGGTCAAGAGCGTCGTCGTCGCCCACCGCAATGATCGGGAGGAGGTGACCGAGTACGACGGCCTCATCAACGACATCACCGCGCGCAAGCAGGCGGAGGAGCTGACCATCCGCCAGCAGGAGCAGCTCATCCAGGCGGACAAGATGGCCACCCTCGGCACCCTGGTCTCGGGGGTGGCCCACGAGATCAACAATCCCAACAACTTTATCCTTCTCAACGCCAAGCTGATCGCCAAGGCCTGGAAGGATCTCCTGCCGGCCATGCATCACTATTTTCTCCATGAAGGGGATTTCCGCATCGCCGGCATGCCCTACTCCAGGGCGATCACCGGCATCCCCGAGCTGACCCAGGCCATCGTCGACGGCACGGTGCGCATCCAGAAGATCGTCCAGAGCCTCAAGGATTTCGCCCGCAGCGATCCAGGCGAACTCAACCAGAATTTCACCGTCAATGCCGTCGTCGAGGCCGCGATGATGATCGTCGCCAACCTGCTCCGCAAATCCACCGACCATTTCGCCGTCGAACTGGGTGACTCCATCCCCGCCGTGCGCGGGAATTTCCAGCAGCTCGAGCAGGTGGTGATCAACCTCCTCACCAACGCCTGCCAGGCCCTGACCAGCCGTGACAAATCGATCACCCTGCGCACCAGACACGACCGGGCGCGCCACCGTGCTGTGATCGAGGTGGCGGACGAGGGCAAGGGCATCGATCCCGAACAGGCCAGATATATATTCGATCCCTTTTATACCACCCGGCGCGACATCGGCGGCACGGGACTCGGGCTGGCGATTTCTTACAACATCGTCAAACACCACGGCGGCGAGCTGCTCTTCACCTCAAGACCGGGCGAGGGGACCACCGTGCGTGTGATCCTGCCGCTGCCCTGACCCCGCAAGCAAAGAGGAATGCCCATGAATTCAGCACTCTATCCCGAATGGCCGGTGCTCCTCATCGATGACGAGGAAAACTTTCTGCGCAGTGCCAGCTACACCCTGATCTCCGAGGGGATCAACAATGTGCGCAGCTGTCAGGACAGCCGCCAGGCCATGGGAATGCTGGCGGAAGAGTCCTTTTCGGTCGTCGTCCTCGACATGATGATGCCGCACCTGACGGGGGAGGAGCTGCTCAAACTGATCGTGCGGGATTTTCCCGACATCCCGGTCATCATCATCACCGCGATCAATGAGGTGGAATGGGTGGTCAAGACCATCAAGGCGGGGGCCTTTGATTATGCGGTCAAGCCCGTCGACGACGCCCGCCTGGTCACACTGGTGACCCGGGCGCTGCAGCTGCGCGAGGTGCGCGACGAGAACATCAAACTCAGGCAGTACCTGATCTCCGCGCGCCTGGAACATCCCGAACGCTTCGCCGCCATCATCACCGACAGCCCGGCCATGCGCGGCATCTTTCAGTATGTCGAGGCCATCGCCGCGACGCCCCTGCCGGTGCTGATCACCGGCGAGACCGGCACGGGCAAGGAGCTGATCGCCCGCGCCCTCCATGATCTGAGCGGCCGCAAAGGCGATTTTGTCGCCCTGAACGTCGCCGGGGTGGATGACCATTTTTTCTCCGACACCCTCTTCGGCCACAGCCGCGGGGCCTTTACCGGGGCCGACCGCGAACGCAAGGGGCTGATCGAACAGGCGGCGGGCGGAACCCTCTTCCTCGACGAGATCGGCGACCTCAGTCTCGAATCCCAGGTCAAGCTGCTGCGGCTTCTGCAAGAGGGCGAGTACTATCCCCTCGGCGCCGACCAGCCCAGAACCTCCGACGCACGCGTAACGGTCGCCACCCTGCGCGACAGCGATTATCTGCAAAAGAGCGAGCGCTTCCGCAAGGACCTCTATTACCGGCTGAAATCCCACCATATCGCCCTGCCGCCCCTGCGCCAGCGCCGCGAGGACATCCCCCTGCTGGTCGACCATTTCCTCGACAAGGCCGCTGCAAAGCTGGACAGGCGCAGGATCACGCCGCCCAGGGAACTCTATACCCTGCTTGCCAACTACCCCTTTCCCGGCAATATCCGCGAGCTCGAGGGGATGATCTTCGATGCGGTCAGCCGCCACAAGGGGGGTGTGCTCTCCCTGACCGCCTTTCGCCGCGCGATCGAGCCGGGCTGGGATGAGACCGAGCAGCCGGCTGAGCACGGGGGCGAAGAGGCCGGGGAGGAGTCGATCTCCTTCGGCAAGACCCTGCCGACCCTGCGCGCAGCAGAGCAGGCCCTGATCGCCGAGGCCCTGCGGCGGGCGGAGCAGAACCAGGGCATCGCCGCCGGCATGCTCGGCCTGACCCGCCGCGCCCTCAATAACCGTCTGCAGCGCAACAAATGACGGCGGCCGGCCCCGTGCTGAGCTTACCAGTCCGCCGCCGGCAGGACGCTTTGTCCCGCTCGCTGTTATTTTATCAGCGGCCCCCGTAATCTCTGCCAGCGCGGCTGCAAACTTGCCGGCCCCTGCCACGATTCCGTCCTGCCGGCGAAGTGTGGCAGGATCCTAATGATAAATAATATAAATAAATAGACGTTATTTTCACTCCCAATCCCTCCGAAACGTGGCACCCCTTTGCGAAGCCCGCCGGACGCTCTGCTCGCCTGGATGTATTGAAAATAAATAAATTACGGCAATTGTACAATTATGGCAGACTCTTTGCTAGGATGGGCACGAAGAACGGCAGCGCGCCGTTCTTGCGGTTACACCCTTCAACAGACCCTATGCAAGGAGGTTGATATGAAAAAGGGAATGATGACCCTGGTGCTGGCCGGCCTGCTGGCTGGCTTCAGCTATGCAGCGGACAGCACGACGACCCTGGATAGTGCCAGGCTGGCGGTTGCGGTCGACAATTACAAGATGGCCCTGAAATCGGACAATCCCGGGGTGCGTTCCAGCGCCCTCTACATGCTGGCGCTGATCAGGTCGCGCTATCCGGAGGCGAACATCTCCGGCTTTAACGGCGATCTCGCCCGGATCAGCCGCAAGGATGCGGACCCCCTGGTGCGCGTCCAGGCCAATCTGATCTTGACCTATCTCAACAGCGATTCGCTCCATACCAAAATCAGGATTGCGGATCCCGAGGCGCCCCTGGCCTTCTACTCGGAGCTTTTCACCGAGATCACCATGAATCCGGAAGAGATCAAGTAACCTTTCCGGCCCTTCAAGCCCGTCCCCGTCCCCCGCAAGGGAGGCGGGGATTTTTTTTGTCTCCCAGGGAGCAGGGTTGAAATTTCTGTAGCCGTGGGGCCGCTGCGGAGAAATTGCTTGTTTCTCATTGCCAGCCTGGCTAAATTGCCGTCAAAACGAACCCAAATCGGACCTGCCGTTGCCATGGCCAACGAACCCAACAAAGTCATCTATTCCATGATCGGCGTCAGCAAGATCTACCAGCAGAAAGCCGTTCTGAAGGATATCTATCTCTCCTATTTTTACGGCGCCAAGATCGGCGTTCTCGGCCTCAACGGCTCGGGAAAAAGCACCCTGCTGAGAATCCTCGCCGGCACCGACAAGGACTTTGTCGGGGAGACCGTGCTCTCGCCGGGTTATACAGTCGGCATGCTGGAGCAGGAGCCTCTCCTGGACGAAACCAAAACCGTCAGGGAGATCGTGCAGCAGGGTGTGCAGGAGGTCGTCGATCTTCTTGCCGAATACGACGTCATCAACGGTCGCTTCGCCGAGCCGATGAGCGATGATGAAATGAACAAGCTGATCGAGCGCCAGGGCCAGGTCCAGGAGCAACTCGACCAGCTGAACGCCTGGGATCTGGACTCACGTCTGGAATTGGCCATGGATGCCCTGAACTGCCCTCCGGGCGAGACCCCGGTCAGGGTGCTCTCGGGGGGCGAACGCCGGCGGGTGGCGCTCTGCCGGCTGCTGCTGCAGCGGCCCGACATCCTGCTGCTCGATGAACCCACCAACCATCTCGATGCCGAGACCGTGCTCTGGCTCGAGGCGGAGCTGAACCGCTACGCCGGCACCGTCATCGCCGTCACCCATGACCGCTATTTTCTTGATAACGTCGCCGGCTGGATCCTCGAGCTGGACCAGGGGGAGGGCATCCCCTGGAAGGGGAACTATTCCTCCTGGCTGGAACAAAAGCAGGCGAGGTTGCTGCTCGAGCAAAAAAAGGAGACCGAGCGGCAAAAGACCCTGCAGCGGGAGCTGGAATGGATCCGGATGACGCCCAGGGCGCGGCAGGCCAAATCCAAAGCCCGTATCAGCGCCTATGAGCAGCTATTGCAGGAGGGGAGCGAGGAGCGCCGGAAAGAGCTGGAACTTTATATTCCGCCCGGTCCGCGTCTGGGCAAGATTGTCATTCAGGCGGAGCAGATCAGCAAATCCTATGGCGACAGGATTCTTTTCGAGGAGTTGACCTTCAGTCTGCCTCCCGGGGGGATCGTCGGCGTGATCGGACCGAACGGGGCCGGCAAGACCACTCTGTTCAGGATGGTTGTCGGGGACGAACAGCCGGACAGCGGGGTCATCCGCATCGGCGAGACCGTGCAGTTGGCCTATGCCGACCAGAGCCGGGCGGCGCTCGATCCGGCAAAAACGGTCTGGGAGATGATCAGCGGCGGAGAGGAGCGCATCAAACTGGGTGACCGGGAGATGAACTCGCGCGCCTATGTGGCCCAGTTCAATTTTATCGGCGCCGATCAGCAGAAGAAAGTCGGGCAGCTCTCCGGCGGCGAGAGAAACCGCGTGCACCTCGCCCTGGCGCTCAAGCAGTGCGCCAATGTGATCCTGCTCGATGAGCCCACCAACGATCTCGACGTCAACACCATGCGTGCGCTGGAGGAGGGGCTGCTCAACTTTGCCGGCTGCGCTGTGGTGATCAGCCATGACCGCTGGTTCCTGGACCGCATCTGCACCCACATCATCTCATTTGAGGGCGACAGCGGCGTGGTCTGGTATGAAGGCAATTTCAGCGACTATCAGGAAAACCGCCGCCAGCGCCTCGGCAAGGCCGCGGACGTCCCCCATCGGGTCAAATACAAGCGCCTGACCCGATAATCCGGAAATGCCCTAAAACCGGGAGCGACAAATCCCCATCGGGTCAATTACGACCAGTTGACCCGATGGTCCCATCAGATTCAACTGCAAGGCTCACCTGAGCATCAGCATTCTGCGCGACTGCGCAAAATCCCCCGCCTTCAAGCTGCAAAAATAGATCCCGCTGCCGAGCGCCTGGCCGCGGTCATCCCGGCCGTCCCACAACACGCTGTAGCGCCCCGGCCCCCTCTTTCCCCGCACCAGCATACGCACGCGCTGGCCGAGCACATTGTAAATGCCGAGCTCAGCCGTCACCGGCCCCGCCCCGCCGATG
>Ga0302250_1001030_pt1 | contig 22730 bp, 21 predicted proteins | sample AAG_RA_Asp_MG_FD_193536 | JGI IMG/M metagenome (GOLD analysis project Ga0302250, IMG submission 193536) | Enriched activated sludge microbial communities from anaerobic digester in WTTP, New Holstein, Wisconsin, United States - AAG_RA_Asp | ecosystem: Engineered > Bioreactor > Anaerobic >... | reverse complement strand
ACTAAAGAAAGGAAAAAATCCTCCGTTACATCAATCGTCTAAACACAGATCTACAGTTCCGCCATGCGCGTCCCGGACGATATCCTGTTCCGCCACTACGACGGCCGAAGGCATCAAGCCTCGACCGGCGAGGAGGGTACGCCGCCGGTCAATGGTTCACCGGCCAGCGGAGACGCCCTGGCACGCGAACGCCGCCGCGCCCCGCCGCCCCACGACATGCCCGACGATGGAAAAAATCAGCAGAACAAGCCGAACGACGAGCGGCGACGGCAAGAAGATCGCCGACAGCGGCAACAGAATGTGCTGCTCGATACGCGCAGCCGTCCCGACAGACGGCGGTCACCGCTTTATCCGAACGTCAACGTAAAAGCTTGAGGCAGTTCAACGCGCGACGATCAGACGCACACCCAGTGCGACGAAAACCGTCCCGGCCAGACGATCGAGCCAGAGCCCTGCACGGCCGTGGCGTTGCAACCATTGCCCGACCCGTCCCGAAAAATAGCCGAGCAAGCCGAACAGCACTGCCGCCTGGACGGTGAAGACGATACCGAGCTGTGCCGTCTGCCAGCCGACGTTACCACGCTCCGTGATCACGAACTGCGGCAGGAAGGAAAGAAAGAACAGGACGACCTTGGGATTGATTGCGTTGGCCAGCAGCCCCTTGGCGAACAGGCGCGGAAGCGCCTCCTCGCCACCCTGCGCGGCGATCGGCTTCGCCTTGCCGCTGCTGCGCAAGGCCTGGATACCGAGCCAGATCAGATAGAGGCCACCACCGATCTTCAGCGCAGTAAATGCCGCGGGCGAGGCGGCGATCAGCGCGCTGACGCCGAGCACCGCCAGGAGGGTATGACTGAGGCAGCCCAGACCGCAGCCAAGGCCGAAGGCAATGCCCTGCGCCCGTCCGCGCGAGATGCCGAAACCGAGCACCATCAGGTTGTCCGGCCCCGGCGACGCAGTGATCAGCACCGCGGCCGCAAGGAAGCCGAAAAACTGTTCCGGTGCGAGCAACATGGATCAAACGACGATCGTCTGCGCCTCGCCATCCTGTCGCGATTCGATCCGGCCGATTTCGAGCGCCGGTTCGCCGGCAGCGCGCAGCAGTTCGAGCGCCTGCTGCGCGTGCTCCTTGGCGACGACCACGCACATCCCAATGCCGCAGTTGAAGACGCGGTGCATCTCGCTCTCGGCGACATTGCCGGCGCTCTGCAGCCACTGGAAAAGTTTCGGGCGCTGCCAGGACGACTGCTCGATCACCGCCTTGACGCTGGCCGGCAGCACGCGCGGCACGTTTTCGGTCAGGCCGCCGCCGGTGATGTGCGCCATGCCCTTGACCGGCAATTCGGCCATCAACGCCAGCATCGACTTCACGTAGATGCGCGTCGGCGCCATGATCGCGTCGGCCAGCGTCCGCTCACCGTCGAACGGCGCATTCAGGTCGGGCTTGGCGACGGAGAGTATCTTGCGCACCAGCGAATAGCCGTTAGAGTGCGCGCCCGACGACGGCAAACCAAGCACCACGTCGCCGGGAACGATATCCTGGCCGGTGATGATTTTCGACTTCTCGACGACGCCGACCGCGAATCCGGCGAGGTCGTACTCGCCGGCCGGGTACATCCCCGGCATTTCCGCCGTCTCGCCGCCGATCAGCGCGCAACCGCCCTGCTCGCAGCCCTTGGCAATGCCCTGGATGACGCTCGCCGCAGTGTCGACGTCGAGCTTGCCGCAGGCGAAGTAATCGAGGAAGAACAGGGGCTCGGCGCCCTGCACCAGCACGTCGTTGACGCTCATCGCCACAAGGTCGATGCCGACAGTGTCGTGGCGGTTGAGATCGAAGGCCAGCTTGAGCTTGGTGCCGACACCGTCGGTCCCGGAGACCAGCACCGGCTCCTTGTAGCGCTTGGGCACCTCGAACAGCGCGCCAAAGCCGCCGAGGCCGCCCAGCACGCCTTCGCGCAGGGTTTTCTTGGCAAACGGCTTGATGCGTTCGACGAGAGCATCGCCGGCGTCGATATCCACGCCGGCGTCACGGTAGGAAAGCGATTGCTGAGTCATCTTGGAGTCCCGGAGGAGGCTTGAGCGCACGGTGGTGGTAAAATCCGCGTCTCGTTGCGAAAAGCTTGAATTTTATCCGAAATCCCAGCCCGGCGCGCGGCCGCCCGCCACCGCCAGAGCCCTCCCCGATGCAACAACTGCTCCTCGATCTGCTGCCGGAAAATCCGCCCAGCCTCGCCAATTTCGTTCCCGGCACCAACGCCGAGGCGCTCGCTGCGCTGGCGAATTGGCTGGCGCCGGAATGCCAGGAACACTCGCTGCTGCTCTGGGGCGAAACGGGGTCCGGGAAGACGCACCTGCTGCACGCCAGCGGAGCACGCTATTTCGATGCCGCCAGGACACCCGATCTTCAGGAAACCGAAACGCTCGGCACTACCGCGAGCCGCGTCGCCGTCGATAACGTGGAGGCCCTTTCGGAAACCGGGCAGATCGCCCTGTTCAACCTCTTCAACCGCCTGAGAGCCGCCGGCGGCCACCTGCTGACTGCCGCCAGCCAGCCACCGCAGCACCTGGTCTTGCGCGAAGACCTGCGTACCCGGCTCGGCTACGGACTGGTCTTTCGCCTGACCACGCTGACCGACGGCGAAAAGCTGACCGCCCTGGCGGCACAGGCAGACTCGCGCGCCCTGCGCCTTCCAGCCGGCGCGCTCAACTACCTGCTGGCGAGGGCACCGCGCGACATGCGCCACCTGATGGCCGTCCTCGTCGCCCTCGACCGTTATTCGCTGGAACACAAGCGGCCGATCACCCTGCCGCTGCTGCGCGAAGTGCTCCAGCATCCGCCTTTCTGAGGAAACACCATGCAACTGGCCCTGTTCGATCTCGACAACACCCTGCTGTCCGGCGACAGCGACTTTGAATGGGCGCAATTCCTGATCACCAAGGGCGTGCTCGACCCCGAGGTGCATGAGGCCAAAAATGATTACTTCTACGAGCAATACAAGGCCGGCACGCTCGACATCCACGAATTCCTCGACTTCCAGCTGCATCCGCTGGCCCGCCACCCGCGCAGCCAGCTCGACGCCTGGCACGCCGAATTCATGGATACGCGCATCCGGCCGATGATCGGCGACAAGGCACGCGATCTCGTCCGCCAGCACCGCGACCGGGGCGATCTCTGCGCGCTGGTGACGGCGACCAACAGCTTCGTGACCGGGCCGATCTGCCTCGAACTGGGCGTCGCCAACCTGATCGCTACGATCCCGGCGCAGGAAAACGGGCAGTTCACCGGCAAGCCGCGCGGCCTGCCGGCTTTCCGCGAAGGCAAGATCTGTCGCGTCGAGGCCTGGCTGGAATCGATGGGTTTCTGGTGGAGCAACTTCGAGCGCAGCTGGTTCTACAGCGACTCGCTCAACGACCTGCCCTTGCTCTCACGGGTCAGCGACCCGGTCGCCGTCGACCCGGACCCGACCCTGCTTGCCCACGCCAAAAACGCCGGCTGGCCGGTACTGAACCTGCACACCGGCGCCGACGCCTGATTCCGATGGTCTACAAGCGACTGATTACCGGCGAGAAATTCGGCTATCATCAGCCTTTTTGTCGCCACCCAAAAGCAAGAACAACCCAGCGATGATTCGTAAACTCATATCCCGAGTCCTCGGGCGCAAATCGGCGGGCGAACCCGCGGAAATCCCTCACAGCAAGCACGGCATCCGCCGCGACGCCATCAGCAGCGGCAGCTGGCGCACCGTCGAAACCCTGCAGGAGAAGGGTTACAAGGCCTTCGTCGTCGGCGGCGCCGTGCGCGACCTGCTCGCCGGCATCAAGCCGAAGGATTTCGACGTCGCCACCAATGCCACGCCCGAGCAGGTGCGCCAGTGCTTCCGCCGCTCGCGCATCATCGGCCGGCGCTTCCAGATCGTGCATGTGATGATGGGACAGGAGACCATCGAGGTCACCACCTTCCGCGGCCATCACGGCCAGCAGGACAGCCATCGCGCGCAAACCGACGAGCAGGGCCGCGTGCTGCGCGACAACGTGTTCGGCTCGCAGAAGGAAGATGCCGCGCGCCGCGACTTCACCGTCAACGCCCTGTACTATGACCCCGTCGCCGAAACGGTGGTCGACTACCATCACGGCCTCGCCGATCTCAAACAGAAAACGCTGCGCATGATCGGCGACCCGGCCACGCGTTATCGCGAGGACCCGGTACGCATGCTGCGCGCTGTACGCCTCGCGGCCAAGCTCGATTTCTCGATCGAAACCGGCACCCGCCAGCCGATCGGCGAGCTTGCGGAACTCATCGAGAACGTCCCGCCCTCGCGCCTGTTCGACGAGATGCTCAAGCTGCTGACCTCGGGTCACGCCGTGAAGTGCCTGCAGCGGCTGCGCGCCGAGGGATTGCACCGCGGCGTTCTGCCGCTGCTCGACGTGATTCTCGAACAGCCGCTCGGCGAACGTTTCGTCACCCTGGCCCTGGAAAATACCGACCGGCGAGTCCATGAAGGCAAGCCGATCTCGCCGGGATTCCTCTTCGCCACCCTGCTCTGGCACGAAGTCCTCGGCCGCTGGGAAGGCCTCAAGGCCGGCGGCGCGCGTCCGATTCCGGCGCTGTTCCAGGCGATGGATGACGTGCTCGACGTCCAGGCGGAAAAGCTGGCCATCACCCGCCGCGTTGCCGGCGACATCAAGGACATCTGGGCGCTGCAGCCGCGTTTCGAGCAGCGTTCCGGAAAGCGCCCGTACGGACTGCTCGAACAGCCGCGCTTCAAGGCCGGGCTGGACTTCCTGCTGATGCGCGTACAGTCGGGCGAAGTCCCCGACGAACTCGGGCAATGGTGGGGGGCTTTCCTCGCCGCCGACGGCGAAGGCCGCGCAGCGATGCTGCTGCCGCAAAAACCGGACGAAAAGAAGAAGCGGCGGCGTCGCAAGCGCAAGCCTGCCGCAACGCATAACGACGCGCACGACGAAGCCCCCGAATAGGCCGCCTCGATGCCCCTCGCGTTCGTCGCTCTCGGCGCCAATCTCGCTGACCCGGCGCATCAAATCCGCGCCGCGCTGGAATCGCTGTCGCGGCTACCGGACAGCCGCCTGCTGCGCGCCTCCTCGCTGTACCGCACGGCGCCGGTCGGGGTCGCCGGACAGCCCGACTTCATCAACGCCGTCGCTCTGGTGGAAACCACGCTCACACCGCACGAACTGCTCGCTGGGCTGTTCGCCATCGAGGCGGAGTTCGGCCGCCGCCGGGACTACCGCAACGCCCCGCGTACGCTCGACCTCGACCTGCTTCTGTACGACGAGCTCGTGCTCGACGGCACCGAATTGCAGCTGCCGCACCCGCGCATGCACCTGCGCGCCTTCGTTCTCGCGCCGCTGCTGGAGATCGCGCCCGCCTGCGTCATTCCCGGACGAGGGACGGCGGCCGCCTGGCGACCGGCGGTCAGCATGCAGCCGATCGAAAAGCTCGCCGCATGAATTCGAACAGTCGCCCGAAAACCGCCCATTCTCCGACACTCCTGTGTATCCTTGGCGCCGTTTTCCCCACCCGGGGCCAATAGCGCGGTACATCACGCAACGTCACTCAGGAGAATCGCATGTTCGGAACCAAGACAAAACTTCGCGAACTTGAGCGCAAAATCGTCGATCTCGGACAAGAGAACCAGTCCCTGCGCGAGCGCCTTGCCGAAGCCGAACGACAATGCGAGGAAAGCAAGCAACGTTGCGCCGGCACGGAGCAACACAACCGTGATCTGCAGAAATTATTCACCTCGCTACGCTCGTATCGCGAGTCGCTCGTCGAATCGCAACAGACGCTGGCGACGCTGGCCAACAATCTGCTCGAAGAACGCAGGGGCAGCATCGAAGCCGGTGCCATGGCCGGTTCCAGCCGGGACGCCGTGCATGCGATCAGCCGCGACCTCAACCAGCTCGCCAGCAACTCGCGCAGCGCAATGGAAAAGGTCGCCAGCCTGCGCACCAGCGCCGAGCAGATCGGCGGCATCATCAACCTGATCAAGGAAATCGCCGACCAGACCAACCTGCTGGCGCTCAACGCGGCGATCGAGGCGGCCCGCGCCGGTGAAGCCGGCCGCGGTTTCGCCGTGGTCGCTGACGAGGTGCGCAAGCTGGCCGAGCGCACGACGCGTGCCACCGCCGATATCTCGCAACTGGTTTCGAACATCCAGAGTGAAACCTCGTCGGCGAACAGCAGCATAGGGCAGCTGGCCGAACACTCGGAATCGTTCAGCGCGCAGGGACAGCAAGCCTCGGAGAACATCAGCGGCATCACCGACGTGGCACAACGGATGGAGCGCACAATCGCCGTCGCCGCTCTGCGCAGCTTCGTCGAACTGGCCAAGATCGATCATCTGGTCTTCAAGTTCGAGATTTATCAGGTGTTCATGGGATTGATCGAAAAGCGACCGGAGGAGATCGCCACTCACACCACCTGCCGCCTCGGCCAGTGGTACTACGAGGGCGAAGGCAAGACGCGCTTTTCGCACCTCGACGGCTACCGGGCCATGGAAACGCCGCATATCGAGGTTCACCGCCACGGCCGCGCCGCCGTCGCAGCCCATCTGGCAGACGATTTCGCCGCCGGCCTCGCCGCCATCGAGCAAATGGAGCAGGCCAGCATTGGCGTGCAGGAAGGATTGGAACGCATGGCGCAGCACGGCGAGAAGTCCCCGGAGACACTCTGCCAGAGCACGTAACGCATTTTCACCATGACGCAACGCAACCTACTATCGTCGGCCCGCCATATCGTCATCGAAGGTCCGATCGGCGTCGGCAAAACCAGCCTGGCGCGGCGCCTGGCCGAGCATCTCGAGGCCGACCTGCTGCTTGAACAGCCGGAGGCCAATCCGTTCCTTGCCCGCTTCTACCAGAACCAGCAGCGCTACGCCTTGCAGACGCAGCTCTGCTTCCTGTTCCAGCGTCTCGACCAGATGCGCGATCTGGCGCAACCCGACCTGTTTCCGCGCACGGTGATCAGCGACTACCTGATGGAGAAGGAACTGCTGTTCGCCCGCCTGACCCTGAACGACGACGAATACCAGCTCTACCGCCAGATTTACGATCGCGTCTCCCGCGAAGCAGCGGCCCCGGATCTGGTGATCTACCTGCAGGCCCGGCCGGACACCCTGATCTCCCGCGTGCGCAAGCGCGGCGTCGAGATGGAACGCAAGATCAGCGACGACTATCTAATTGGGCTGGGGGAGAGCTACACGCGCTTCTTCCACGACTACACCGCCGCGCCGGTGATGATCGTCAATTCGGAACATCTGAACTTCGTCGAAAACCCCGACGATTTCCTGCTTCTCGTCCAGCGCATCGAAGCAATGCGTGGACACCGCGAATATTTCAACCGAGGTAACTGAACAATGTCCGCACAATCCGTGACCCGGCGCCTGACCCTGCTCGACATGGCGAAGATGAAGGCCGCCGGCGAAAAAATCGCCATGATCACCTGCTACGACGCCAGCTTTGCACAAGCCTGCGACGCCGCCGGCATCGACAGCATTCTCGTCGGCGACTCGCTCGGCATGGTCGTGCAGGGACACGACTCGACGCTGCCGGTCACCGTTGAGCACATCGCCTACCACGTCGCCTGTGTCGCCCGTGGCTGCAAACGGCCGCTGATCATCGCCGACCTGCCCTTCGGCAGCTTCCAGGAAAGCCCGCAGATCGCCTACCGCAACGCGGTCACGCTGATGGCCGCCGGCGCGCAGATGGTCAAGCTCGAAGGCGGCGTCGAAATGGCCGAGACCACCCGTTTCCTCACCTCGCGCGGCATCCCGGTCTGCGCCCACGTCGGCCTGACGCCGCAGTCGGTGCACCAGCTCGGCGGCTACCGCGTCCAGGGCAAGAGCGACGCCGGCGCCGCGCAGCTGCTCGCCGATGCTCGCTCGCACCAGGACGCCGGTGCTGCGCTGATCGTCCTCGAAGCCATCCCGGCCGCGCTCGCAGCAGAAACCACGGCCAGGCTGACGACGCCGACCATCGGCATCGGCGCCGGCAAGGACTGCTCGGGCCAGGTACTGGTACTGCACGACATGCTCAACGTCGCAAGCGGGCACAAGCCGCGCTTCGTGCGCAACTTCATGGCCGGGAGCGACTCGATCACCGGCGCCATCGCCGCCTACGCTGCCGCGGTCAAGGACGGCAGCTTCCCCGCCCCCGAACACTGCTACTGAAATCATGGAAATCCACACATCCATCGCCGAAACACGCGCCGCGCTGAAGAACCGCGGCCGCATCGTCTTCGTCCCGACCATGGGCAACCTGCACGAGGGGCACATCTCCCTGATGAGCCAGGCGCAAGCCCATGGCGACACGGTCGTCGCCAGCATCTTCGTCAACCGCCTGCAATTCGGGCCGAACGAGGACTTCGACAAATACCCCCGCACCTTCGAAGCCGATTGCGCCAAGCTGCGCGAAGCGGGCGTTGGCGTCCTGTTCGCGCCGACGGAAATCGACCTCTATCCCGAACCGCAGCAGTATCAGGTCGACCCGCCTGAGATCCAGAACCTGCTCGAAGGCGAATTCCGCCCCGGCCACTTCCGCGGCGTCGCCACGGTCGTGCTCAAGCTGTTCAACATCGTCCAGCCGCAGGTCGCCATCCTCGGCAAGAAGGACTACCAGCAGCTGATGATCCTGCGCAACATGACCCGGCAACTGGCCCTGCCGGTGGAGATCGTCGGCGGCGAGACGGTTCGCGCCGAGGACGGCCTCGCGCTGTCCTCGCGCAACGGCTACCTGACGCCTTCGGAACGTGCCGAGGCGACGCGCCTGAACCGGGTGCTGCGCCGCATCCGCGACGCGATTCGCGCCGGCGACCGCGACTATGCGCGGCTGGAGCGCGAAGCAATCGCCGAGCTCGACGGGCACGGCTGGAAGACCGATTACGTCGCCGTGCGCCGGCAGGCCGATCTGCAGCCACCGACAGGCAACGACGACGCGTTGGTTGTGCTCGCCGCCAGCCGTCTCGGCACGCCACGGCTGATCGACAATCTGGAGATCTGACGCGGAGCGGGAACTATACGCTCAACAATCGAAGCCGTTGTAACGGCGGAAGTATTCGACGTCGGACGGGCGCATGTACCTGAACAGGACGCAGACGGTGAAGCTGCCGACCTGGCGCCCGTTCCGGACGTACCCCCAGTCCACAACGTCGTCGCGCGAAAAGCTCACCGTATCGCCCAGGCTGACGTTGCGCACAACTTCCGGCGTATTGGCGATCGTTCCCTCGAAACCGCTGTCAAGAATCCAGAACGGCTTGACCCAGAAGGTCTCCATGGCGGTACCTTCGCGCACAATGATTTTCAGCTTGAAGGTCGAGGTCTCGGGCTCGGGATGGCGGACAAGTTCGAGGAAGTCGTCGAGACTCGCGCGTGCCCGCTCGATCGCTGCCAGCATCTCCGGGTTGGCGGTTCCGAATTTCGGTGGCGTTTTCTCCGACTCTTCCGCCTGTGCGGTGGCGGCGAAGAGAATGCCGGCCGCGGAGAGGCCGGACGACAGGAAATATTTCAAGCGCATGGGGAAGCCCGCTCGTCGAAAACGTCGAATGGTACGTTTTCCGGCGGCAAACGCCCAGCCTCCATCACGCCTCCTTGTGCGGCATTCCGCCCCATGCTCCACAGGGGTGCGCTCTTTCGTTAAAATGCACCGTTTCCGCATTTGATTCGCCACATTTCCATTCCACCCCGTTTCGCACTCCTCATTTTCCGAACGAAAGGATTCCATCATGGATCGCGTCTTCAATTTCAGCGCCGGCCCGGCCGCGCTTCCGCTGGACGTGCTGCAACTGGCGCAGCAGGAACTGGTCAATTGGCATGGCAGCGGCATGTCCGTGATGGAAATGTCGCACCGCGGCAAGGAATACATGAGCATCCAGGCTGACGCCGAATCCGACCTGCGCGAGCTGATGGGCATTCCGGCCAACTACAAGGTGCTGTTCCTGCAGGGCGGCGCCTCGCTGCAGTTCGCCGCGGTGCCGATGAACCTGCTGCGCGGCAAGGCTTCCGCCGACTACCTGAACACCGGCGAATGGTCGAAGAAGGCGATCAAGGAAGCCAAAAAGTACGGCGGCGTCAATGTCGTCGCCTCGTCCGAGGACAAGAATTTCTCGTACGCACCAGCCCAGTCGACGTGGACGCTCGACCCGAACGCGGCCTACGTGCACATCACCCAGAACGAGACGATCGGCGGCGTCGAAATCTTCGACGCCATTGACACCGGCGCCGTGCCGCTGGTCTCCGACATGTCGTCGAACATCCTCTCCCGCCCGATGGACGTCTCCAAGTACGGCCTGATCTACGCCGGCGCGCAGAAGAACATCGGCCCGGCCGGCCTGACCATCGTCATCGTGCGCGAAGACCTGCTCGGCCAGACCGTCGCCGGCACGCCGACAATGCTGGACTACAAGATCCAGGCCGAAAACGACTCGATGTACAACACGCCGCCGACCTACGGCATCTACATCGCCGGCCTGGTCTTCAAGATGCTCAAGGCCAAGGGCGGCCTCGCCGCGATGGAACAGGTCAACCGCGCCAAGGCCAAGATTCTCTACGACGTGCTCGACGCCTCCAGCTTCTTCCACTCGCCGGTCGCGCTGGAAAACCGCTCGCTGATGAACATCCCGTTCACCCTGAAGAATGCCGATCTCGACGAGGAATTCCTCAAGGGCGCCAAGGCCCGCGGCATGATCCAGCTGAAGGGCCACCGTTCGGTCGGCGGCATGCGCGCGTCGATCTACAACGCCATGCCGGTCGAGGGCGTCCAGGCGCTCGCCGACTACATGAAGGAATTCGAGAAGACCAAGGCCTGAGCAAAAGGACAGCCATGAAACGCACCATCAAGACGCTCAACGCCATTTCCAAACAGGGCCTGTCGCGCCTGCCGGACACCTACACGGTCGCCAACGATGCAGCCGATCCGGACGCCATCCTTGTCCGCTCGTCGGACATGCACAAGCTGGACATTCCGGAAAGCCTGCTCGCCGTCGGGCGCGCCGGCGCCGGCACCAACAACATCCCGGTCAAGGCGATGAGCGACAGGGGCATCGTCGTGTTCAACACGCCGGGCGCCAACGCCAACGCGGTCAAGGAGCTGGTCATCGCCGGCATGCTGATCGGCGTGCGCAACATCGTCCCTGCGCTCAACTTCGCCAGCAACCTGCAAGGCGATGACGAATTCCTGCACAAGGCCGTCGAAGCCGAGAAGAAGCAGTTTGTCGGCCGCGAGTTGCGCGGTAGCACGCTCGGCATCGTCGGCCTCGGCGCAATCGGCTCGCTGCTCGCCGAATCGGCGCTGGCGCTGGGCATGAAGGTCATCGGCATCGACCCGGAAATCACCGTCGAAGCCGCCTGGCGCCTGCCCTCGCAGGTCCGCAAGGCGGCCAGCATCGAGGAGTTGCTCAAGTATTCCGACTTCGTCAGCCTGCACGTGCCGCTGCTGCCGGCGACGAAGAACCTGATCAACGCGGAGCGCGTCAAGGGCATGAAGAAGGGCTGCGTGCTGCTCAACTTCTCGCGCGACGGCATCGTCGACACACAGGCGGTGATCGACGGGTTGAACGCCAACCGGCTGCAGGCCTACGTCTCCGACTTCCCCAGCAACCTGATGCGCCAGCATCCGCGCGCCGTCGCCATCCCGCACCTGGGAGCATCGACCGAGGAAGCCGAAGAAAACTGCGCGATCATGGTCGCCGAGCAGGTCGCCGACTACCTGACCAACGGCAACATCCTCAACTCGGTCAACTTCCCGAACATCGCCATGCCGCGCGGCTCGCGTTTCCGCCTGGCGATCGCCAACGCCAACGTGCCGAACATGCTTGGGCAGATCTCGACCGCGCTGGCCAGCGCCGGCCTGAACATCAACAACATGATGAACAAGTCGCGCGGCGAACTAGCCTTCACCCTGGTCGATATCGAAACGGAAGTTCCGCAGGCGGTCATCGACCAGCTCGCGGCGATCCAGGGCGTCCTGCGCGTGCGCTACCTGCCGTCCTGACGTCTTTCTTCGCCCGCCCCAAAGCCCCTGCCGGACGATTCCGCCAGGGGCTTTTACCATCCGGGAAAGGACTACAATCGGCTGACTCCACCTGTCCAGGAGGCCGCCATGATCCGCATCTCTCTTCTTTTAGCCGCACTTCTGCTCTGCACCCCGGCGACCGGATTGACCCAGCCCAGGGTCGCCCTGCCCGATTCACCCGACTACAAGGGAGATATCCGGCGCGGCCCGGACGGCAAGCTGATCGTCATTGACAAAGCCGCAACTCGTCCGGCGCCAACGGCCGCCCTCGCGGCCACGCTGCTCGTCGGCCCCGACGAGGCGATCCGCACGATCACCGAGGCGGCGAAGCTCGCCCGCGACGGCGACATCGTCGAGATCCGCCCCGGCGAGTATCGCGGCCAGACAGCGATCTGGACGCAGAATGACCTGACGATCCGCGGCAGTGGCGGAAACAACACGCGGCCGGTGCTTCTCGCCGACGGCATGAGCGCCGAGGGCAAGGGGCTGTGGGTCATCCGCGGCGGCCGGGTGCGCGTCGAGAACCTGGAATTCCGCGGCGTCCGCGTGCGCGACGGCAACGGCGCGGGCATCCGCTTCGAGCGCGGACAGCTGGTCATCCACCGCTGCGCCTTCATCGACAACGAAATGGGCATCCTCACCGGCAACTTGCCCGACCTGACGCTGGAGATCAGCGACAGCGAATTCGCCGACGCCGCCCGCCATCAGGTCGACCTGCACCACCTGCTCTACGTCGGCGCGATCGGGCGCTTCGCGCTGACCGGCAGCCGCTTCTCCAACGGCTATCGCGGGCATCTGGTGAAATCACGGGCGCGCGAGAATCACGTGCGCTACAACCTGTTCGCCGACGGTCCCGGCGGCCGCGCCTCGTTCGAACTCGAGTTCGCCAACGGCGGCGTCGCTTATGTCATCGGCAACGTGTTCCAGAAAAGCGACAACGCCGACAACTCCGTCCTCGTCTCCTACGGATCTGAAGGACCGCGCTGGCCGGACAACGCCCTCTATTTCTCGCACAACACGCTGATCAACGACCGCCACGCCGGCACCTTCCTCAAGGTCCGGGCGGAGAAATTTCCCGGAGGAGTCGAAAGCTGGGTGATCAACAACCTGACGGTCGGCCACGGCGACCTTGCCGCCCCGGAAAACGGGCGCTTCGAAGGCAACCTCGCGGCGCAGCGGGGCGAACTGATCGACTACGCCGGCCAGCCGCTGCGCCTGAAGCCGACCTCGCCTCTGCGCGGGCAGGTCCGCATTCCCGGAAAAGCGCGGGAAATCGATCTACTCCCCGACGCCGAATTCACCCTTCCGGCCGGAACGCGCCCGGTCAGTCCCGGCAGTGCGCTGGCCCCCGGCGCCTTTCAGCGGGGGGGCTAAGGCGCCTCACACCCCTTCCGGCACGGCCGGCTTCGCCACTTTCGGTTTGCGCGGCCGCCGCCCGCGCGACGCCGCCGGTTTGGCCGGCGCCGGGCCTTCCTCCGCAGCGACCTCGGGAGAGGCAACGGGTTCTTCGACAGAAGCGGTCTGCAGCACCGCGTCCACGGCGACAATCACGGGAGCGACTTCTTCCTTCGCGGCTTCGCTCACGGCCTCCTTGATGCCTTCTTTTACGCTTTCTTTTACGCTTTCTTTCACGCTGCCCTTGCCACGGCCGCGACCACGCCGCCGGGTCGGCGCAGGCGCCGCCTCGGCGACCTCTGCGGAGACGACCGGGGCGGGAACCTCATTCGCTTCCGCGGCATCCGGGACTGGCGCGGCGACGGCTGCCGGAACAACCTGTTCGGATTCGTGGCGGGCGGTGAGGCCCGCGCTGCGCGACACGTAGGCGCCCGATTTTTCGTCCCGCCCGACCTCCAGCAGTCCACGCACCTGAGCCTCTTCCAGCAGGTTGCCAAAGCTGCGGAAGCCGAAGTGGCCTTCGTGGAAATCCGGCTTGCGCCGTTTCATCGCCTCCTTGAGCATCGAGGCCCAGACTTTTCCGCTCTCGCCACGCTCGACGACCAACGCGTCGAAGGTCGTTACCGCCAGTTCGATGGCCTCGGCCTTGCGCGCCGCATACTCTTCCGGCGACAGGCGAGGCATCGTCTGCACCGCCTTCGGGTCGCGCCGTCCGACCGCGCGCTGGCTCTCGCGCACCAGATCATCGTAGAAGATGAACTCGTCGCAGTTGGCGATCAGCAAATCCGACGTCGATTGCCGGATGCCGACGCCGATCACGTACTTGGCGTTTTCGCGCAGCTTCGAAACCAGCGGGGAAAAGTCCGAATCGCCGCTGACGATGACGAAGGTATTGACGTGCGACTTGGTGTAGCACAGGTCAAGGGCGTCGACGACCATGCGGATGTCGGCCGAATTCTTTCCCGACTGGCGCACGTGCGGAATCTCGATCAGCTCGAAGTTGGCCTCGTGCATCACCGCCTTGAAGCCCTTGTAACGCTCCCAATCGCAATACGCCTTCTTCACGACGATGCTGCCCTTGAGCAGCAGGCGCTCGAGTACCGGCTTGATGTCGAACTTGTCGTACTTGGCGTCGCGCACGCCGAGCGCGACGTTCTCGAAGTCGCAGAACATCGCCATGCTGACCGTTTCGGGGGATGCCGCCATGATGTCTCCTTGTTGTGTTGCCGCGAGTATTGCTGTCTAGCGGCCCTTCTCCGGGGCGAACTTCAAACCGAGTCCGGAGAGATAAGTGTCGATCAGCGCCGGGCCGTAACTCGCCAGCGGGAAGAGCGCCTTGTCGAGCGTCCAGTTGAGCACCAGGCCGTCGATTACCGACATCAGTCCGACCGCCGCGAAGTGCGGCTCAATCGACGCCGGCAGGAAACCGCGCTCCCGGGCCAGGCGAAAGGCTTCTTCGCTAAGCGAAAGGTAGCGGTTGCCGCATTCGAGATGGCTGTCGCGAATCGCCGCCATCTCGCCGACGTACTCGCACTTGTGCCAGGAGATTTCCACCATGCGGAAATAGCTCGGGTCGTTGACCACGCGCTCAAGGAAATGAAAGGCCAGCTTGCGCAACAGGTCGACCGGGTTTTCGTCCGGTGTTTCCTCAAGCTCCGCGAGCTTGGCTTCGAGTTGCCCGAACACCCGCTGCACCATTGCATCGAAGAGATCGGCCTTGTTGGCAAAATGCCAGTAGATCGCCCCCCGCGTCACACCGGCGGCAGCCGCGATCTCCGCCAGCGAGGTGCGACTGACGCCATGCTCCTGAAAAACAAGCTCCGCCGCATCGAGTATCGCGTTGCGGGTTTCCTGCGCTTCTTCCTTGGTTTTTCTGACCATGACTTCCCATTCCCTGAATTGGGCGCAATTTTAGCTCACGCCACACATACATTCCCGAATGTATGTAATATACGCGGTTTTCCAGCCCAATCTGACGCCCTCGCCATTCCGAGAGCGACACGCCCCCCGGAGAAACGCCATGCCGTGCCTTCAATCCCAGTCTCGTCCAGCACGCCCCTCGTCCCGCGCCGTCTTCATCCTGACCATGCTTTCGTCGTTGTTCCTGGCCGCCTGCGGCAAGGCGCCGGAAAACGGCCAAGCCAGCATGTTCGGCGGACCGGTGCCGGTCGCCGCGGTCACGGTGCAGGAGGAAACCCTGCCGATCACCCTGGAATATGCCGCGCAAACGCTCGGCTCGCGCGAGGTGGAAGTGCGCGCCCGGGTCACCGGCATCCTGCAAAAACGCAACTACGTCGAAGGCGCGAAGGTCAAGGCCGGGCAGTCGCTGTTCACCATCGACCCGGCGCCCTTCGAGGCGGCGCTGGCGCGCGCCGAGGCCGACGTCGCAGCCGCGGAGGCGCGCTACGAACAGGCCGAGCGCGAAGCGACCCGCCTCGCGCCGCTGGTGCAGCCCAAGGCGATCAGCCAGAAGGAGTACGACGATGCGCTGTCGGCAAAGTCCATCACTCGCGCCGACGTGCTGGCGGCCCGGGCGCGCCTGCGCGAAGCGAAGCTGAATCTCGAATGGACGCGTGTCGAGTCGCCGCTGGCGGGGATCAGCAGTCGCGCCCTGAAGTCGGAAGGCTCGCTCGTTTCCGGCCCGGACGTGCTGCTTACCACGGTGACGCAGACCGACCCGATCCAGGTCATTTTCGGCATTCCCGACAACGAGCGCCTGAAGCTGCGCCAGGACGCCGACGCCAAGCGTGTGATCTGGCCGAAGGACGGACGCTTCAAGGTCACGCTCAAGCTCGCCGACGGCAGCGAATACGGCAAGAGCGGCTTCACCGACTTCTCCGACATCCGCGTTTCCCGCGATACCGGCACCAGCGAGGCTCGCGCCGAGTTGCCCAACCCGGACAACCTGCTGCAGCCCGGCCAGTTCGTTCGCGTGCAGTTGTCCGGCGCTTCGCGCGTCGGCGTTTTCCGCGTGCCGCAACGCGCCGTGCTCGAAGGCCCGCAGGGCAAGTTCGTGTTCGTCGTCGGCAAGGAGAACAAGGCGGAGGTCCGGCCGGTCGAGGCCGGCGACTGGACGAGCGGCGATGTAGTGGTCAGCAAGGGGCTGACCTCGGGTGATCAGGTCATCGTCGACGGCGTCATCAAGCTCGGCCCGGGCGCCCCCGTTCAGGTCAGTGCCCCGCCGGCACAGCAAACACCGGCCGCACCGGATAAACCGGCCAACGCCAAGCAAGGAGGCTGAGCAATGTTCTCCCGCTTCTTCATCGACCGGCCGATCTTCGCGATGGTGATCTCGATCTTCATCATGATCGCCGGCCTCGCCTCGATGCGTAACCTGCCGATCGCGCAGTATCCGGAAATCGCACCGCCGCAGGTGCTCGTCGCTGCCACCTACCCGGGCGCCTCCGCCGAAGTACTGGAAAAGACGGTCGCCGCGCCGCTGGAGACGCAGATCAACGGCGTCGAGGGGATGATCTACATGAATTCCACGTCGGCCTCCAACGGCCGCGTGGAAATCTCCGTCACCTTCGAGATCGGCACCGATATCGACCAGGCGGTGATCAACGTCAACAACCGCGTCAAGCAGGCCGAAGCGCGCCTGCCGCAGGAAGTGCGCCGTCAGGGCATCCAGGTCGAAAAGAACTCCAGCTCCTTCCTGCAGGTGCTGGCGTTTACCTCGCCGGACGGCCGCTACGACGACCTGTACACCAGCAACTACGTGACGCTGAACGTCCTCGACGTCCTCAAGCGCGTGCCGGGCACAACCAACGTGCAGATCTTCGGCGCCAAGGACTACTCGATGCGCGTCTGGTTGAAGCCCGACAGGCTCGCGCAGCTGAAGCTGGCCACCTCGGACGTCGTACGCGCAATCAACGAGCAGAACGCGCAATATGCCGTCGGCCGCATCGGCCAGCCGCCGACCGCTAGCGGCCAGGAAATGTCGCTGACGATCAACACCAAGGGCCGCCTAGCCGACGTCGCCGAGTTCGAGAAGATCATCGTCCGCGCCGGCGCCGACGGCTCGATCCTGCGCCTGAAAGATGTCGCGCGTGTCGAACTCGGCTCCAAGGACTACGACTTCATCGGCCGCCGCAACGGCCAGCCGGCGACGCTGGTCGGAATCTTCCTGAAGCCCGGTGCAAATGCGCTCGACACCGCCGAAGCCGTCAAGAAGACGCTCACCGAGCTCTCCACGCGCTTCCCCGACGGGTTGACCTACACGATCCCGTTCGACACCACCGACTTCGTGCAGGTGTCGATCCGCGAGGTGGTGAAGACGCTCGGCGAAGCAATGGTGCTGGTCTTCCTCGTCGTGTACCTGTTCCTGCAGAACTGGCGGGCGACGCTGATCCCGACACTGGCCGTACCGGTATCGCTGATAGGCACCTTCGCCGGAATGCTGATGCTCGGCTATTCGATCAACACGCTGACACTTTTCGGCATGGTGCTGGCCATCGGCATCGTCGTGGACGACGCCATCGTCGTGCTGGAGAACGTCGAGCGGATCATGCACGAGGAGCAACTGCCAGCGAAGCCGGCGGCGATCCAGGCGATGCGCGAGGTGACCGGGCCGGTCATCGCCATCGTGCTGGTGCTCTGCGCGGTGTTCGTGCCGATCGCCTTCCTCGGCGGACTAAGCGGCGAGCTGTACCGCCAGTTCGCGGTGACCATCGCCATCGCGGTGGTCATCTCCGGCATCGTCGCGCTGACGCTGACGCCGTCGCTCTGCGTGCTGATCCTCCGGCACGAGCACAAGGCCAGCAACCGCGTCTTCAACGCCTTCAACAACTGGTTCACCCGCGTCACCGGGCGCTACACCCAGGGCGTCGCCTGGCTGATCCGGCGCGGCGCGCTCGGGGCGCTGCTCTTCGGCGGCATGGTCGTCATCACCGCCGGGTTGTGGAAAGCCACCCCCGGCAGCCTCGTCCCGGACGAGGACCAAGGCTACTACATCAGCGCCGTCTATCTGCCGGACGGCGCCTCTCTTGAACGGACGGATCGCATCGTCAAGGAGGTCGACGAGATCATCCGCAGCAACCCGAACGTTGCCCACACCATCGTGTTCACCGGTTTCGACTTCATCGGCGGCAGCTTCAAGAACAACGCCGCGACCTTCTTCGTCACCCTGAAGCACTGGGACGAGCGGCAGGTGCCGGCCAACGCGCTGGTCGGTGAACTGTTCGCCAAGACCGCGCATATCAAGGAAGCGCTGGTCCTGGCCTTCGGCCCGCCGGCGATCTTCGGCATGGGCAACTCGGGCGGCTTCGAGTTCTACCTGCAGAACCGCGGCGAAGGCGGCGCCAAGCAGCTCGGCGAAGTCAGCCAGCAGTTCATCGGCAAGCTGCAGAAGGATCCGAACTTCGCCATGGTGTCCTCGCTCTGGCGCGCCAACGTGCCGCAACTCGACGTCGACGTCGACCGCGAGAAGGCCAAGACGCTCGGCGTGCCGATCGACGGCCTGTTCGACACGCTGGCGGCCACGCTCGGCACCTACTACGTCAACGACTTCAACAAGTACGGCCGCACCTGGCAGGTGCTGATGTCGGCCGAGCCGAAATTCCGCAGCAGCCCGACGGAAATCGGCGGCATCTACGTACGCTCGGAGCGCGGCCAGATGGTCCCGCTCTCGGCGCTGGCGCAGATCCGCCAGACAACCGGACCGGAAACGCTGGAGCGCTTCAACAACCTGCCCTCGGTGAAGATCATCGGCTCGGGCGCACCGGGGGTGTCCTCCGGCCAGGCCATCGCCGAGGTCGAACGCATCGCTCGCGAAACACTGCCGCCGGAGTTCAGCTTCGACTGGGGCGGCGCCTCGTACCAGGAGAAGAAGTCTTCCGGCTCGTCGAGCTACGCGCTGATCCTCGGCGCGGTGATGGTCTTCCTGATCCTCGCCGCGCAATACGAACGCTGGTCGTTGCCGCTCGCGGTGCTTCTCGCCCTGCCCTTCGGCACCTTCGGCGCACTGGCGGCAGTCTGGCTGCGCGGCATGAGCAACGACGTGTACTTCCAGATCGGTCTCGTCACCCTGCTCGGCCTCGCCGCCAAGAACGCCATCCTGATCGTCGAATACGCGGTCTACAAGCACGGAGAGGGGATGACCGCGGCGGCGGCGGCGATCGAAGCGGCGCGTCTGCGCTTCCGCCCGATCCTGATGACCTCGCTGGCCTTTATCCTCGGCGTGCTGCCGCTGGCCATTTCGCACGGCGCCGGTGCCGGTGCGCGGCAGGCCGTCGGCACCGGGGTCATGGGCGGCATGCTGGCGGCAACCTTCCTCGCCGTCTTCTTCGTGCCGCTGTTCTACCGACTGATCTCCGACCGCCGGCTACACGACGAACGCAGCACCGACGAGTTGTTCGATGAAATCCGGCATACCCATGCCCTGGCACACGAAAAACTCCTCAAGCGCGCGGAGCGCGACGAACACGCGAGAAAAGACGATGAATAGGAAACCGCCCATGAAGCACCCCAGCCGCCTTGCCCGCCTGCCCGTCATCATCGGCGCGTTGTTGCTCGCCGGCTGCGCCGTCGGCCCCGACTACGAGCGACCGGCCTTCGACCTTTCCGCCGCGTGGCGTTCGGGCGACGCGGCTGACTTGCCCACGCAGACGCTGCGCAAGGCCGATACGCTCGGGGAACGCTGGTGGTCGATCTACGCCGATCCGGTGCTCGACCGGCTGATCGACGAAGCGCTCGAACACAACGCCGACGCCCGGGCCGCCGCGGCGCGCGTGATGGAAGCGCGCGCACTGGCGCGGGCCACCGACGCCGACCTGTATCCGACCGTCTCCGCCGGACTGACCGGCAAACGCACGAAAAGCTCGGAGCTCGGCACCTATCCGCTCGGTACCATGCCACGCATCCAGAACGACCACGTCGCGACGCTGGACGTCAGTTACGAGATCGACCTCTGGGGCAAGTACCGCCGCGCCAGCGAAGCCGCCCGGGCACAGCTCTTCGCCGCCGAGTCGGCGCGCGACGCGGTCCGCCTGTCGCTGATCGCCCAGGTCGCGCAGCAGTACTTCGCGCTGCTGGCCAGCGACGCGCAGTTCGCCGTCACCGAACGCCTGCTGACGACGCGCACCGAGGCGCTCGATCTCTTCACCCGTCGCCAACAGGCCGGCACGCTGTCCGAATTCCAGTTGCATCAGGCCGTCGCCGAACAGGCGGCAACGCGCAGCCAGCTCGCCGGCCTGCGCCAGATTCAGGAGCGCAACGAAAGCGCCCTGGCCGTCCTGCTCGGCCGCTCGCCGCGCGAGGTCATGGAAGCCCGGGTGGAACGCGGAACCCCTCCGCAAATCAAGGAGCTGATCACTCCGGCCGGACTGCCCTCTGACTTGTTGCTGCGCCGCCCCGACCTGCGCGAAGCCGAACAGCAACTGATCGCCGCCAACGCCGCGATCGGCGTCGCGCGCGCCCAGTTCTTCCCGTCACTCTCACTGACCGGCTACCTGGGCAGCGAAAGCACCGCGTTTTCAAAACTATTCACCGGCCCGGCGGCCACCTTCTTCTTTGCCGCCAACGTCACGCAACCGATCTGGAACGCCGGGCGCATCGCCGCCGGCGTTGACGCCTCGGAAGCGGTGCGCGACCAGGCGCTGGCGGCCTACCGGAAGGCCGTCGCCAACGCCTTCAAGGACGTACGCGACGCCCTCGCCGCGCAAACCGCCGCACGCGAAACCTTCGACGCCGAAACGATCCGCGCCGCCGCCCTCGAAAAAGCCCTCAAGCAGGCCCGCCTGCGCTTCGACGCCGGCATCGCCAGCCAACTCGACGTCCTAGACGTCGAACGCAACCTGCTGAACGCCGAACTCGTTCGCATCGACAGCGAACGCGCCCACAAGGCCGCGCTGGCAGACATGTTCAAGGCGCTGGGGGGAGGCTGGGAAGCACCGCAGTAAAGCGAGGCAGATAATCTACCGAATTTATTAAAGTCTATTTTGTTTGAAATATACTTCGATATACTTTAGTAGTTTTATTTAACTTCGGAACTGACATGGACCCTGTACGCAATCCCTTTGCACCTGGCGCCGGCAGTCGGCCACCAGAATTTGCCGGCCGCGACGCCATTCTCAACGATGCTGAGATTGCCATCAAGCGGGCATTGATCGGCAAGCAAAACAGGTCACAGATGTTGCTCGGCTTGCGCGGAGTCGGCAAGACGGTACTCCTGAACAAGATCGAAGAGATGGCGGAAAACGCGGGGCATGTAGCTTCGTTCATCGAAGCACCGGAAGGCAGGCCGTTGAGCGAACTGCTAGTCCCGAAACTGAACCACGCTCTACGAAAACTCTCGCTAACCGAGCAAGCGAAGGCAAAAACTCATCAGGCACTGCGAGCGCTTCGATCCTTCGCATCAGCCTTCAAGTTGTCTTATGGCGAAACCACCTTGTCCGTCGATCCAGAAGTGGGCATCGCCGACAGCGGAGATCTGGAAAGTGACTTGCCGGACCTTTTCATTCGCGTCGGAGAAGCGGCCAAGGCTGCCGGCAAAGCCTGGACGCTGCTGATTGATGAAGTCCAGTACCTGCGGACGAAAGACTTGGCGGCGTTAATCGTGGCCCTGCACAAAATCAGTCAGAAAGAACTCCCGGTACTGTTTTTCGGCGCTGGTTTGCCGCAGGTCGCTGCTCTGTCTGGCGACGCCAAATCGTATGCCGAGCGACTCTTTCATTATCCAGCAGTAGGCCCGCTACTCCCCGATGACGCAAAAAGTGCCATCAGGCAACCCATCGAAGATGAGGGCGAAAGCATCAGTGACGACGCCTTGAACGAGATACTGTTTCAGACCAAATGCTATCCGTACTTTCTTCAGGAATGGGGCTACCAGTGCTGGAACATTGCGCAAGGACCCCGGATTGATGCTGCTGACGCAAAGCAAGCTGCCGAGGAAGCAACCCGGCGCCTGGATGACGGTTTTTTCAAAGTGCGGTTTGATCGACTCACCCCCAAAGAGCGCGAGTATGTAATCGCGATGGCCAAGCTGGGTCCCGGCCCGTATCGATCATCTGATATCGCGGAAGCACTGGGTGAAACACATCAAAGTCTGGGGCCACGCAGATCCCAAATCATCAGCAAAGGGATGATCTACAGCCCATCGCATGGCGACATCGCTTTCACAGTACCGATGTTCAACGACTATTTGATTCGCAACTTCGTAGACCGGCCCTACAGGGCATAGTGCGCGCTAATCCGAAGTTCCACACATGAAGTAGCAGTCACGCGGGAGGAATCCCGCGTGTTTTCTAGGCGAGAGCGCCTTTAAGGCGCTTTTTCTGATTCTGTTGTGTAGTCACTAAATAATTGTTGCAATT
>Ga0302250_1001029_pt1 | contig 22770 bp, 23 predicted proteins | sample AAG_RA_Asp_MG_FD_193536 | JGI IMG/M metagenome (GOLD analysis project Ga0302250, IMG submission 193536) | Enriched activated sludge microbial communities from anaerobic digester in WTTP, New Holstein, Wisconsin, United States - AAG_RA_Asp | ecosystem: Engineered > Bioreactor > Anaerobic >... | reverse complement strand
GCGCCCGGATTCCGGATAAAGGTGACAAAAATGCTCGAGGGGACTGGGGATTACTGTCTCCTGATACAAATTCCACCTCAGATACTCAACGAACTGCAAAGCTCAAGACTTTTGCAAGAGGCTCTATATCTTTTGCTTTTACGTTGTTGTTTTATTGAAAGGGATTGTTCCAATGCCAAAAACACGAAAGACTAAGGGCATTTACAGGCGCGGCAAGGTGTACTGGATCACCTTCATGGGGCTTGACGGTAAGCAGAAGTATGAAAGCACGGGTAGCGATCTGAAGGCCGATGCTGTGAACTACTGCTTGCACAGCGCCGCCTTGACGTTGACCAGGGCAAGGAACCTATGACCCGACACCGTGACCGCAACTTTACTTTTAATCAGCTTGCCAAAAAATACACGGCATACATAGTGAACCAGAAAGGGGCTGTGGTTAAGCGGGTGCGGATTGCCGAGCTGGTGCGTGAGTTCGGGGGAGTTAAGTTGTCGCGGTTTACCCTAGCGATGGTTGAAGAGTGGCAGTCTCGCAAGCTTTCGGAACCGCGCCCGCCGCTGAAAGGACAGAAAGAGCAGCGCCCACCATACAAACCAGCCAGCGTAAACAGAGCGCTTGCCTGTCTGAAGCATATGTTCACCAAGCTGTTGATTGGGAAATGGTTTCGGAGGATGTAGCCAAGCGGGTCAAAAAGGTGAAACTGTCTGACGAGAACAACAAGCGCCTAAGGTTCTTGGCTGTTGAAGAATCTGAAAAGTTGCTTTCCTGTTGCGACAGGCACTTGCGGCAAATTGTAACTTTCGCCCTTCATACGGGCTGCCGCCGGGGCGAGATCCTGGGGCTTACCTGGGACCAGGTTGACCTGAAACACGGCTTCATATTGCTGGACGTAACGAAGAGCGGAAAGCGTAGAGAGATACCAATAAATGCAACGGTCCGGGCCATGCTGCAAGGGATCGTCAGGCGGATTGATTCTCCCCATGTGTTCGTTAACCCTGAAACCGGCAAACGCTACCAGGATGTGAAGCGGTCGTTCGGGACAGCGTGCAGAAGGGCCGGACTGAAGGACTTCCATTTTCACGATCTGCGTCACACCTTCGCAAGCCAGCTCGTGATGAACGGGGTTGATATTACCACCGTCTCCCGGCTCCTGGGGCATAACAGCCTGACAATGACCCTTCGCTATGCCCACCTTGCACCGAACCACCTGCAAAGCGCGGTTGACGTTTTAAGCCGTCTTTCTTCGCTACATTACAGTTTACATGACAGTAGGCTAAAAACGGCATAAAAAAGGGGGGTAGCTATTAGCTATCCCCTTGATTTCTTTGGCGGGCGGCAGGAGACTCGAACTCCCGACCTTTGGCTTCGGAGGCCAACGCTCTATCCAACTGAGCTAACCGCCCGCGAACAATAACTTTTACACGAACGGTCTCGACAACTCAAGGGAAAAATCCTGTTCATCCGGCCAGTGCTTTGCTACTATCCGGTGGCTATGAAGATCATCGGCCTGACCGGCGGTATAGCCACGGGTAAAACAACCGTGGCCCGATTCATGGAACAACTGGGGGCAGTGGTGATCGACGCCGACCAGTTGGCGCGCGACGCCGTGACACCCGGCGCACCGGCCCTGCTGCGGATCAGTCAGCAGTTCGGAGCGGCTGTCCTGCAGGCGGATGGGACCCTCGATCGTCAGGCGATGCGTAGATTGGTATTTGACGATGACGCCAAGCGGCAGCAGCTGGAGGCGATCCTGCACCCGGCCATCAAGCAGTTGGCACTGCAGCGTATGGCTGCGGCCCGCGACAGCGGTGCCCAGGTGGCGGTTTACATGGCGCCGCTGCTGATCGAGGCAGGTGCTACCGACCGGGTGGATGAGATCTGGGTGGTGACGCTGCGGCCCGAGGTGCAGCTGGAACGGTTGATGGCCCGTGACAACTGCAGCCGGGAACAGGCCGGGCAGATCATCGCCACCCAGATGCCGCTGACGGAAAAAGAAGGCTACGGCGTCGTGGTGATCGATAACAGCGGCACCCAGGAAGAAACCGGCCAACAGGTGCTGACAGCCTGGCAACAAAGGATAGCAGTATGACTGAAACATCTACCGTAATTCGGCGCAAAGGCGCAGCCGCTGCGGCAGCCAGCCGTCAGCCGGCGTTGTTTGCCACCGTTGCGTTGGGGGTTGAGGAGTTGACGGCTGGCGAGTTGCAACGTCTGGGTGCGTCCGAGATCCAGGTGGTGCGGGGCGGAGTCAGCTTTAGCGGTGACCGCTGCATCCTGTACCGCAGCCTGATGCGTCTGCGGACCGCCAGCCGGGTGCTGGTGCAGCTGGGCAGTTTTCCCTGCGGGTCGCCCCAGGAGCTGTATGATGGTATCCGGTCGTTGCCCTGGACCGAGCTATTGACCCCGGCCATGACCTTGGCCGTGGACTGTACCCTGCGGGATTCCGCCATCACTCACTCACATTTTGCGGCCCTCAAGGCCAAGGATGCCATCGTCGACCAGTTGCGGGATACGACCGGCAGTCGTCCCAACATCGAGACCAAGGCACCCGACCTGCGGGTGAATCTGCATATTGCCAAAAATCGGGCTACCGTCTCGCTGGATGCCAGCGGTGCACCGCTGGACCGTCGTGGCTGGCGGCTTGACCGCAACGATGCGCCGTTGCGGGAGACCCTGGCGGCTGCCATCATGCTGCATACCGGCTGGGACGGCTCGGTGCCGCTTCTGGACCCGATGTGCGGTTCCGGCACGCTCCTTTTGGAAGGGGCTGCCATGGTGCTGGGGCAGCCGGCCGGGGTCGGACGGGAGTTTGGTTTGATGCGCTGGCGGGACTTTGATCGTCGTTTGTGGGAACGGTTGCTGCGGGAGGAACAGGCCGCAGCCGCCAGCAGTCTGACCGTGCCGGTGCTGGGCTTTGATCGGGATCCCAAGTCGATCATCGCCTGCCGTGAGAACGCCCGCCGGGCTGGCCTGGAGTATGCCATTTCCTTTGATCGGCGGCCGTTTGAGGATACCGAGCCCTGTGGCCACCAGGGGGTGCTGGTGATGAACCCGCCCTATGGTGTGCGGATGGGTGATAAGGCCGAGCTGGAAGCCCTGTATCGCAAGATCGGTGAAGTTTTTAAGCGGCGCTTCACCGGTTGGACCGCCTATCTCTTGGCCGGTGACCTGGAATTGGCCCGGTTGGTGGGACTTAAACCCGCCCGGCGTTTTGTGCTTTTTAATGGACCGTTGGAGTGTCGCTTGTTGAAGTACGAGCTGTACTAAATTGTGTTCTGGTATGAAACAGCAACGGCCACCCTGGAAGCAGGGTGGCCGTTGTACTAGGTGACTAGGTCTAAGAACGGTTTATTTGACCAGTTTGTGGCAAAACAGGCAGCGATGCTTGGGCGGGTGGTTGGGCGGCAGCTCAACACCGTATTGCTGATGGCAGGGCTCGCAGAGCTGTTCGGCATCCTTCTTGGCCGGCTTGAAGAAGGCCTTCTTGAAGATCGAGGCATCGGGGGCGGGGGCGTTTTTGTAGGCCTCCTGATAGACCGGGTTATGGATCGGGTTATTGGGTACCGGTGTGGTCTTCTCTTTGCCTGAAATGGCGATGAAGGTGCCTACAACCACCACGATCAGGGCAATAAACAGCCAATCGCGTTTTTCAATCTTCATGGGTTAATCCTTAATAAAGCTGAAGTAGACGATCACGCCGCCGATGCCCAGGCCAAAGCCCACAAACGGCAGGATGGTCTTCATGGTCAGCTCTTCGTCGGGCGCCGGCATGGCAAAGCGTACCATTACAATCAGCGCCAGCAGGAAGAAGACCGTCAGCAGCACGGTCTTGGAACGTTTGTAAATGCCGAAGAAGATCAGCGCAAAGGTGATCAACAGAAAGGCCCAGTTGCTGAAGATTTGCTCCAGCGTCAGGTTCTGGATAGTGGTCATCAGGTTCTGGGTCTCAAAGGGACGCAGTGCCTCGGTGGTTTTTTCCAGCAACTCCTGTTTTTCCATAGAACCTCCTGCTGAAGCGATTCGCGCCATGCTAGATCAAAACCGCTGATCCGGCAAGTGGAGATCAGCTAGCTGATGAAATCCATCACCTTGTCCAGAAACGATTTTTTCATCGGATGGGCGTCCTCGCCGCTGATCTTGGCGAATTCCTCCAGCAGATCCTTCTGTTTTTTGTTCAGGTTGGTGGGGGTTTCCACCTTAACGATCACCAACTGATCGCCACGGCCGTAGCCCTGCAGCGAGGGGATCCCCTTGCCTCGCAGGCGGTAGATCTTGCCGGACTGGGTGCCGTCGGGAATCTTCATCGCCACCTTGCCGTCCAGGGTCGGTACCTCGATCTCACAGCCCAATGCAGCTTGGGCAAAGCTGATCGGGATCTCGCAGATCACGTTGTCGTCTTCCCGCTGGAACAACGGGTGTTCCTTGACGCTGATCGCCACATACAGGTCACCGTTGGGGCCGCCCTTGACCCCTTGGCCACCCTCGCCGGACAGCTTGAGCCGGGAACCGGTCTCAACGCCGCCCGGCACCTTGACCGAGAGGGTCTTGGTGTCTTTGACGCCGCCCTTGCCGCGACATTCGGGGCAGGGATCATCCACCACCTTGCCTTCGCCGTTGCACTGGCCACAGGTCTTGCTGACGCTGAAAAAGCCCTGCTGGTAGCGTACCTGCCCGGCGCCGCGGCAGGTGGGGCAGATCTTGGGCTCGGTGCCCGGCTTGGCCCCTGAACCATTGCAGGCGCTGCAGCGCTTGGCGTAAGGCACCTCGATCTTCTGTTCGCAGCCGAAGGCAGCCTGCTCGAAGCTGATCTCCAGGTTGTAGAGCAGATCGTCGCCCCTCCGGCCCTGGGTACGACGACCGGCGCCTCCGCCGAAGATGTCGCCGAAGATGTCGTTGAAGATGTCGCCAAAGGGGGAGTTGGCTCCGAAGCCGCCAAAGCCGCCGCCACCAAAGCCGTTGCCGGACATGCCGGCATGGCCAAACTGGTCGTACTGGGCCCGCTTCTGGGCGTCGGAGAGTACCTCGTAGGCCTCGGTGGCCTCCTTGAATTTCTCCTCAGCCTCTTTGTCACCCTGGTTTTTGTCGGGGTGGTGCTGGATGGCCAGCTTGCGGAAGGCTTTCTTGATCTCGGTCTCTGAGGCGTTTTTGTGAACGCCTAAAACCTCGTAGTAGTCTCGTTTTTCGCCGTTTGCCACGGTAGGGTTCCTTGTGGGTGGTTGTATACAGGTGTAGGGGCGGTCCTTCGACCGCCCCTACCGGTGTACGCATGCTCGTAATGGAGTCGTTACTTCTTGTTGTCCTGCACTTCCTCAAAGTCTGCATCCACTACCTTGTCGTCCTTGGGCTTGGCCTCACCGGCCTGCTGGCCGCCCTCGGTCCCGCTACCCTCGGCTCCGCCTTCAGTCTGAGCCTTGGCATACATCGCCTCAGCCAGTTTGTGGGCAGCCTGGGCCAGCTCGTCGGTGGCCTTCTTGATCGCTTCGGCGTCTTCGCTGTCCATCATTTTTTTCAGGTCGGCGATCTTGTTTTCAATGTTCCCCTTGTCCACCGCGTCCACCTTGTCCCCAACCTCTTTGAGGGATTTTTCGGTGCTGTAGATCATCGAGTCGGCCTGGTTACGTGCCTCGATCGCCTCGCGCTTCATCTTGTCCTCAGCGGCATGGGACTCGGCATCCTTGACCATCTTCTCGATCTCCTCCTTGGAGAGGCCGGAAGAGGCGGTGATTCGGATCGATTGCTCCTTGCCGGTACCCAGGTCCTTGGCCGAGACATGCACGATGCCGTTGGCATCAATATCAAAGGTTACCTCGATCTGGGGTACGCCGCGGGGTGCAGGCGGCAGGCCGGTCAGCTCGAAGTTGCCCAGGGTCTTGTTGTCGCGGGCCATCTCGCGTTCGCCCTGCAGGACGTGAATCGACACTGCCGGCTGGTTATCGGCAGCCGTGGAGAACACCTGGCTCTTTCTGCAGGGGATGGTGGTGTTCTTCTCGATCAGCTTGGTCAGTACGCCACCCAGGGTCTCGATGCCCAGCGAAAGCGGGGTTACATCCAACAGCAGCACGTCCTTCACGTCGCCCTTCAGCACGCCGCCCTGGATGGCGGCGCCCACGGCCACCACCTCATCCGGGTTCACACCCTTGTTGGGGGTCTTGCCGAAGATATCCTGCACCCGCTGCACAACCGCCGGCATACGGGTCATGCCGCCCACCAGGATCACTTCGTCGATCTCGGAGGCCGACAGACCGGCATCCTTCATGGCGGTGCGGCAGGGACCTTCCAGTTTGCGCAGCAGGTCGTCGCACAGCGATTCCAGCTTGGCGCGGGACAGCTTCAGGTTCAAGTGCTTGGGGCCGGAGGCGTCGGCGGTGATGAACGGCAGGTTGATGTCGGTCTCCAGGGAGCCCGACAGTTCGCACTTGGCCTTTTCGGCCGCCTCCTTCAGACGCTGCAGGGCCATCTTGTCGCCGCGCAGGTCGATGCCCTGATCCTTCTTGAACTCGTCGGCGATCCAGTCGATGATCTTCTGGTCGAAGTCTTCGCCGCCCAGGAAGGTGTCGCCGTTGGTGGATTTGACCTCGAACACGCCGTCGCCCAGCTCCAGGATTGAGATATCGAAGGTGCCGCCGCCTAAGTCGAACACGGCGATCTTTTCGTCCTTTTTCTTGTCCAGGCCGTAGGCCAGTGCAGCGGCAGTCGGCTCGTTGATGATCCGCAGCACATTCAGGCCCGCAATCTTGCCGGCATCCTTAGTGGCCTGGCGTTGTGAGTCGTCAAAATAGGCCGGCACGGTGATCACGGCATCGGTGACGGTTTCGCCCAGGTAGTCCTCGGCGGTCTTCTTCATCTTCTGCAGGATGATGGCCGAGATCTCCGGCGGCGAATACTTCTTGTCGCGCACATCCACCCAGGCGTCGCCGTTGTCGGCCTTGACGATCTTGAATGGCGAGATGGCGATATCCTTCTTGACCGCCTCGGTGTCGTACTTGCGGCCGATCAGGCGCTTGATGGCGAACAGGGTGTTCTCCGGGTTGGTGACAGCCTGGCGCTTGGCCTGTTGACCGACGATCCGCTCGCCGGCCTCGGTGAAGGCCACCATCGACGGTGTGGTGCGGCTTCCTTCGGAGTTGGCTATGACAATCGGCTCACCGCCCTCCATGATGGCGACGCAGGAGTTGGTGGTGCCCAGGTCGATACCGATAACTTTACTCATGATCTAACTCTCCTTCCGTGAGAAATCTTCTGTTTGCAAGCTAAGTAGTGTTGCCTCGAAAAACAAGGGGTGCACGAATTTATTTTGGTTGTGCAGCCACTGAGACCATCGAAGGGCGCAGCAGGCGCTCTTTGAGCAGGTAGCCTTTCTGAAATTCCTGCACAATGGTGTTGGGCGGTTGCTCGGCTGTCTCCACCTGGCTCATGGCTTGATGGAAGGCGGGATCGAACAGGGTGCCGCAGGTGCCTTCCACAGCGCAGACGCCGTATTTTTTGAGGGCGTTCAACAGCATGCCGTGGGTCATGCGGATGCCCTCCACCAGGGCCGGCAGGCCGTCTTCTGTGGCGTGATCAAGGGCCCGCTCCAGGTTGTCCACCACCGGCAGCACTTCCTCGATGATCGATTTGATGCCGTAGTTGAGCAACTCTTCCTTTTCACGGGAGGCCCGTTTCTTGTAATTCTCCAGGTCAGCCCGTTCGCGCAGCAGCTTGTCCCAGTTGTCCCGGGCCTCTTGCTCCTTGGCGCTGAGCGCCTCCTCCAGTTGGCTGATCCGCTCCTCAGCGGTCAGTTCGGCCTGTGGCTGTTCAATAGCAGTCTCGTGCGGTTGTTTTTCTTCCATGACGTATGCTTCCTCGTTCGGTTTTCTAGGCTGTCGTCCTGCTTGTGCCGTACCTAGTCGGTAGCCAGGAGTTGGCTGACCAGGCGGGCGGTGTAGTCAACAATCGGGATCACGCTGGAGTAGCCCATGCGGGTCGGCCCCACCACCCCCAGCAGGCCGATGGTGTTGTTGCCGGTCAGATAGGTGGAGGTGATCAGGCTCATACCTGCCATTTCCTTGAGCGGTGTCTCGGCGCCGATAAAGATCTGCACCCCGTCGGCCTGCATGCAGCGGCCCAGCAGCTCCACCAGGCGCCCCTTTTCTTCAAAGGCCGCGAATATTTCCCGCATCTTGCTCAGGTCGGTAAACTCGGGTTGGTCGAAGATGCGTGACTGGCCGGCGATATAAACATCCTGGTCGGTATCGGGCAAGGCCTGCTGTGAGAGGTTAAGAGCCTTGCTCAGCAGCTGGTCGTAGCGGTTTTTTTCCGACTGCATCTCGGCCAGGATCTTCTGGCGCACCTGATCAATGGTCAACCCCTCCAGGACACTGTTCAGATAGTTGGCCATCTTGAGCAGATCATCAGTGGAGAACTCCTGCTCAGTCTCAATGATCCGGTTTTGCACCGCCCCGTTGCATGAGACCAGGATCGCCAGCACCTTGCGGCTGCCCAGCTTGACGAATTCCATGTGGCGGAACAGGCAGCTGGTGAAGCGGGGCGCCACCACTAGGCCGGTATAGTTGGAAAGTGAAGAAAGGGTGCGGCTGGTCTCCCGCAGCATATCGGTCAGGTTGCTGCCGGTTTCGCGGTAGCGCCGCAGGATCTCCTTTTTCTCCTGTGGACTGATCTGACGCAGCGACACCAGTGAATCCACATAGAAGCGGAACCCTTTTTCGGTTGGAACGCGACCGGCCGAGGTGTGGGGTGAGGTTAAAAGCCCCAACTCCTCGAGGCTTGCCATCACGTTACGGACCGTGGCCGACGAGAGCGACAGGGCGTGGCGTTTGGCAACGGCACTACTGCCCACCGGTTCGGCCGTGGCGATGTAGTCCTCGACGATCGCTTCCAGAATCTGTTTGCTGCGTTGTGATAGGGTCAGGTCCACCACCGAGTGCCCCCTGAGTTAGCACTCTGTCAATATGAGTGCTAGCAGGTCACAAGGTAATCAGCGGTCAGGTTTTTGTCAAGGTCATAGTGCCGGGAGAGTGGCTGAAAACATTAGCCGGCATGGGGTAAATGGCTTGCCTGAAGCCTCTAAACACTATATATAGAATTGTTCTAATCTATAGGCGAGGTGTGGGTGAGTGTCTTGGCGGGCGATCGGCATATTTGACTCAGGGGTGGGTGGCTTGACCGTGCTGCGGGAGCTGGCCCGTGCGCTGCCCCAGGAAGATACCATCTACTTCGGTGACACGGCACGGGTGCCCTACGGCACCAAGTCGCCGGATACGGTGATCCGTTACTCCCAGGAGATCGCCTCGTTCCTGATGACCCGCGACATCAAGCTGCTGGTGGTGGCCTGCAACACCGCCTCGGCCGTGGCGCTACCCGCGCTGCGGCGTCTGCTGCCGATTCCGGTGGTGGGGGTGATCGAGCCGGGTGCCCGACGGGCGGTGGAGGTGACCAAGACCGGTGTGGTGGGGGTGATCGGCACAGCCGGCACCATCCGCAGCTCTGCCTATTCCCGCGCCATCAAGCGCCTGAACCCGAAGATCTCCGTATTGGCCAAGCCCTGTCCGCTGTTCGTGCCGCTGGCAGAAGAGGGCTGGACTGATAACGAGATCGCCCGGCTGACTGCCCACCAGTATCTGGATGAACTGCGGGAGGCGGGGGTGGATTCGCTGGTGTTGGGCTGTACCCACTACCCGCTGCTGAAAAAGATCATTGCCGAGACCATGGGGCCCCAGGTGGCACTGGTGGATTCGGCCGAGGAGACTGCCCGTACCGTGGCAACTATCCTGCAGGAGAAAAAATTGCTGCGGCCGGCAGCCGAGCAGGGCAACCACCATTATTACGTTACCGATGTGCCGGCCGGCTTTATCCGGGTCGGCAACCGTTTTCTGGGGGGCAAGCTGGGGGATGTCTATCAGGTCTCCCTGGACGATTGCCGTTTGACAGACAAGGAACAGGAATCATGAAACACCGTCGGCGGATAGGCTTTGATGTTATGGTACCGTTTGTACTGGTGGCGCTGGTGTTTGGTGTGTTGGTCTGGCAGAAGTATCGCGAGGCCGGCCGGCTGCCCGACGCTCCGCCTGGGCAACAGGGGCCTGCGCTGGTACAGAAGGTGGTGCTGTTCTACGCCAACGACGAGGGGCGGCTCTACCGCGAGGCGCGTGAGGTAGAGCATTGCGGAGACCGTAGTAACTGCTTGCGTTCCCTGCTGGAGGAGTTGTTCAGCGGTCCCATATCCGATCTGACCAATATCTACCCGGAATGGACCACGGTGAATGACGTGACGATCGAGAACGGTCTGGCCGTGATTGACCTGGGTGGCGACTTTGTGGAAGGGCTGGCTGCGGGCAGCTCGGCCGAGATGTTGGCGGTGTACGGCATCGTCAACACGGTCAGCGCCAACCTGCCGGAGGTGAAACAGGTACAGATCAGTATCGACGGCAACCGTCAGGCCCGCCTGCGTCACCTGGACCTGTCAGAGCCCTTGGTGCCGTACCGTGAGCTGGAGGCCCCGCAGCTACAGCCGAGCCAGGAAAGGAGGTAGCGTGCAACCGTTTTTGAGCGCACTTGCCGAGCGCACCCTGATCCTGGACGGAGCCATGGGCACCCTGCTGCAGGAACGTGGCCTTAAGCCGGGACAATCGCCGGAAGAGTTGAACCTGACCATGCCCGAGGTGGTGTCCTCGGTGCATCGCGAGTATCTGGCCGCCGGTGCCGACATCATTGTCACCAACAGCTTCGGCGGCAGCCGCTGTAAGCTGCAACATTTCGGTCTGCAAGACAAGCTGGTGGCGATTAACGCCAAGGCAGTGGCCATCGCCCGCGAGGTGACCGGCAGCAAGGCCTATGTGGCCGCGTCCATCGGCCCTACCGGTCAGTTTGTGGAGCCGGTGGGCGAACTTACCTTCGACCGGATGGTGGCGGTCTTTGCCGAACAGGCTCAAGCCCTGGCTGATGCCGGTGCCGATCTGTTCAGTCTGGAAACCTTTCTCGACATCAAGGAATGCAAGGCAGCCTTGATGGCCTGTAAGCAGGTGGCACCACAACTGCCGGTTATCGCCATGTTGACCTTCGAGGACAACGGTCGTTCGGTGCTGGGCACATCTCCTGAGGCCGCCGCCATCACCCTGACCGCCGCCGGAGCCGATCTGGTCGGCACCAACTGCGGCCTGGGCGTTGAGGGGATGTACGAATTACTAAAGGCCATGCGCACGGTCAGCCATCTGCCGCTGATCTGTCAGGCCAACGCCGGCCTGCCGCAACTGGTGAACGGCAAGCCCATCTTCCCGGCCAGTCCGGCAGAGATGACCGCTTACCACGACCGTCTGCTTGAGCTGGGTGTGCGGGTAATCGGCGGCTGCTGCGGCACCACCCCGGCCCATATCACAGCGATGCGGGCCGCCCTGGATGGTCGTCAGCGTGCCTGGCAGGCTGACCAAGCGGGCATGCCGTTGCTGCTGTCCAGCCGTTCCGGCTGGGCCGCCGTGGGGCAGGGCAACCCCACCGCCCTGATCGGTGAGCGGATCAACCCCACCGGCAAGAAGCTCTACACACAGGAGCTGCTGGAGGGCAAGACCGCCTATATCCGTCGTGAAGCCATGGAGCAGGCCCAGGCCGGTGCCCATCTACTGGATGTCAATGTCGGCGCACCCGGCATCGACGAGCCTGCGGCCCTTGAGCGGGCCGTGTTCTGCGTCACTACCGCCGTCAGTCAACCGCTGGTGCTGGACTCATCCAACCCCATGGCACTTGAGGCCGGCCTGAAGGCCGCCGACGGCAAGGTGTTGATCAACTCGGTTAACGCTGAGCGCAAGAGCTTGCGACGTATTCTGCCGTTGGCCAAAAAGTACGGCGCTGCCGTGCTTGGTCTGACCCTCGATGAAACCGGGATTCCCGACACTGCCGAGGGACGGCTGGCCATTGCCCGCCGTATTCGCAACGCCGCCCGCCGCATCGGCATCCCCGATCGGGACATCATCATCGACTGTCTGACCCTGACGGTTAGCGCCGAGCAGAAGCGGGCCATGGAGACCCTGCGGGCTATCCGTTTGGTCAAGCAGAAGCTGGGCCTGACCACCGTACTGGGGGTCAGCAACATCTCCTTTGGTCTGCCTCAGCGGCCGCTGATTTCCGCCACCTTCTTCGCCATGGCCATGGAGGCCGGTCTGGATGCTGCCATCATAAACCCCAAGGAAAAGGCGATGATGGATGCCTGGCGTTCGGCCCAGGTGCTCTTGAACCGGGATCCTCAGGCTAGCGGTTACATTGCCGCCTATGCCGGCCAGCAGGCCGTTGCGCCCGCTGCAAGCGACCAGCCCCAGGCTATCCGTGATCTGCTGGCCCGATCCATCATCAACGGTGACCGGGAAGGGGTGGTATCGTTGATCGAACGGGCCCTGGGCGAGGGGCTGTCGCCGATGCAGATCAGCAACGAAGGGCTGTTGCCCGGCCTGGAAGAGGTGGGGCGGCGTTTTGAAAAAAACATTGTCTTCCTGCCCCAGGTCATGCAGTCAGCCGATACCATGCAGGCCGGCTTCGGTCGACTCAAGCAGGAACTGTCAGGCCAGCAGGCACAGTCGTTGGGTAGAATTCTGATGGCCACCGTGGAAGGCGACATCCACGATATCGGCAAGAATATCGTCTGCACCCTGCTTGAAAACCACGGTTTTGAGGTGTTTGATATCGGCAAGAACGTCTCGGCCGCCACCATCATCAAGAAGGCCCAGGAGCTTAAGGTGGATGCGGTGGGTCTTTCGGCCCTGATGACCACCACCATGGCCGAGATGGAAGTGGTGCTTAAAAAACTCAAAGCAGCCGGAATACGCACCTTCACCATGGTGGGCGGCGCTGTGGTCTCGCAGGAGTACGCCGATCGGATCGGCGCCGACCTGTACGCCAAGGATGCCATGGAGGCTGTAGCAAAGATCAAGAAGCTGCTGAAGAACTAAGGTTTGCGGGGATACCACTATGCTGCTCGGCTATAACCACAACATCACCTATAAGGGCGACGTCTTTCATATCCAGACCGAAGACAGCGGGATCAAAAACCCCCACGTCATCACCCTGCTGTACCGTGAAGGGGTGATCCTTTGTTCTAAAAAGACCAGCTATGCCGATATCCTCAAGATTGAACAATTGGAGTCGGTGGTTGAAGATCTGATGAAGGAACAGCATAAAGATATGATGCGGCGCCTCAAAAGCGGCGAGTTCGACGCCCGGGCCTTCCCGAGCAAGGAGCAGGCTGCTCCGGTCACTGAACTGGTCGAGGAGGCTGTCATTGTTGAACCGCCCCCCCAGCCGGTACCACCGCAAGAGTCGGATACCAGCATCGACCTGCTGTTTCAGGAGCCGGTCACCGACGGCAAATCTGCTCCTGCTCCACAGAAGGCCCCAGAGCCCAAAAAAGAACAAGCCGTCAGCCTGGATGACGCTATACTCAACTTTTTCGGTGCCTCAAAATAAGAACCTGTCAGCATTATCGTCAAAAAAAATATTGACAGCCGCTCGGGCAGTTTGGTATACAATTTATCTCTTCACGCGGGAATAACTCAGTGGTAGAGTGCAACCTTGCCAAGGTTGAAGTCGCGGGTTCGAATCCCGTTTCCCGCTCCATCAAAAAACATGGGCCAGGTCAAGTACCTGGCCCTTATTTTTTGCCGCTTCACGTGCTGTGTAGTTTTCGCTGCATAACTCTCGCCAACAGCTGTTTCCTACTGATTTAGTCAAGCCTGTGACCGTTCTGTGACCGCAGAGTGACCATGCCACTCATATCTATTGTCATTCTAAATTTCGATTAGACTTCAACCTCAGTAGGAAGAAATAACACCGCAGCTAAAAAATATCTGACATGGTGCATTTAAGTAGATCATAGGGGATCCCAAAGGTGACGTCATCCATTCCTTCCCGTTCAAACACTACAGGCAGTTCAACAGACCAGTCAAACTCCCAGCCACTGATGTAGGGGCTACCCAGGCCGATACGTCCCACTGTGCCCTCAGTAGCTGACAACAGTTCCCCTTTAAATGTTTTGGTGACGATTACTTCACGGTCAAGCAGCAGATGGCCGGCCAGCTGTAGGCGGTTGTATTCTCTGTAGCGGCCTTTCAGGTCTGCCAGAGTGAGCAACGCTTCTGGTGGTTTTCCATTGCAGAGCCGATAACAGGCAGCCCTTGCATACAGCCAAGCGTTAAAGGCGTAAGCACTTTTCCAGAATGTGCCAGATTCAAGCACAATGTACGGATCAGGGCCTTCATGGCGGTAGACCTCGAACAGTGCACTGCCACACATGCCAGGCTTTAGTGCCTGTGAAAGGAAGTCGTCAATCAATGACTGGCATTGGCCTATAGCCTGGTCTTCATCAGCGTATGCTGCGTGCTGTTCTACGGTTGTGGCTTGCCCCTTTGGGTTGCGTAGCGGGAGGTAGATAATGAACCGTTCCTGGTCATCAGGACTATATTGTCTGCTGAATCTGCCAGCCCAAGGCCTGATGGTGGTATCTATAATTTCATCAGACATGCAGATTCTCCATTAACTGTCAGAGGTGGTATCCCCCCAAAAAGCTCACAGTCCATCAAAGATATTTGGCCTGCGGATAAGTGCTACGCCGGCAGCAATCTGCACCAGCCCAGAGATGCCAAACACCCAGAGGGCGCGAAAATCGCGGCTGGTATGGGCGCTGTCAACAAGCACGTGGAAGGTGACTGCCATGTTACCCAACAGCCACACCCCTATGGCCAAAAAAACTACTCCCAGCAGGCGTTTGACTATATACGATTTTGAGAATGTTTTTTGATTCATGGTTACCTACAAGGCAAAATGTATGGAATTGTTTTCAATCTTCTGCCAAAGGCGATTTGCCAAGAATGGGCTTGCATAATGCTTGGCATCATGCGCTTTGATATAGATTTCCTGTGACCATGGTGTTATTTTTGGCTCATCCTGCGCCAAACCGCTCTACTCCCCATGGCTATCAGCTGAGAAGGCTTTGGTGGCCCTTCACAGAAACCCGAACGCCTTTTTCTTTGCCCCGCCTTCAGAGAGCCACTGCTTGATCTCATCGTACTGGCCGCCTTCATTGGCAAACTCCACATAGTTTTTCGCCATCTCGGCCCATTCGCGGGTGGTTGGTTTAACAGATGCCAGTGCCGCCTTCAGATCCTGCATGGTAATGTCGCGCTCTACTCCTGAATCAAGCACCTCGTGCAGTACCAGTTCTGCTGCGGTATCAGCCAGGGCGGTCAGATCAGCCCCTGAAAACTGGGCGGTCTGTTCAGCCAGCCTGCCAAAGTCAAGTCCGCTGTGTGGACGGTCTTTGAAGGCCAGTTTCAGTACCGCCTCCCGACCGGTCTGATCTGGCGGTGGCACAAAAATCAGTTGATCAAACCGGCCGGGTCGCTTGAAGGCGCTGTCCACATCCCAGGGGGCGTTGGTGGCGCCGATGATCAGCAGGTCACGGTTGTCGGTGTCAGCGCCGTCCATCTGGTTCAAAAAGGCGTTGATGGTGCCGGTAATGGCGGCATTGCGGGAGAGATCACGCTTGCGGCCCAGGGCATCCACTTCATCGATGAAGATAATGGCCGGCCGGTGTTTGCGGGCGGCATCGAACAGCCGGAACACGTTGCGTTCGCTGTTGCCCACATACATATTGAGGATATCGTGCAGGCCGATGCAGAAGAAGGCGGCCTGACACTCACCGGCAATGGCCCGGGCAAACCAGGTCTTGCCGCAGCCGGGCGGACCGTAGAGCAGAATGCCACCCCCGGCGGTTGCGCGATACTTCTTGAACAACTCCGGGTTTTTGAATGGCTGGATGATCTTCATCCGGGCAGTCTTTTTCAGCTCATCCATGCCGCCCACATCGCTAAAAGTGATGGTTCTGTCGCCCGGCAGCAGCGGGGTAAAGTCAGACAGTTCCTCCAGCCGTTCGGCATTGTGTTGCTTCAGGCGGATGCGAGGCTTGATGCCATGACGTTCAAACAGAGCTAGGAGCGGTTCTGGATCGTAACCAGGCAGTTTCTCCTCCAATAACTCTGTTAACGCATCCTCGGCCTCTTCAGCCCGGCCGTCTTCCAGCAAAGCCCGGATCAGGGCCGGGTAGAGCTTAAGCAGTGTGGTATCGGGCAAAGTCTTTGCTGTGGTCAGGTTCTCAAGAAACCAAATGGCGAGATGCGGATTACCGGTCTCCAAATGTGCTATCCCCAGTTCCAGCAGCAGCCAGTCTTCCTGCTGATCACAGAGCGGTTGAAGCACCGCGCAGACCTCACTCCAGCGTCCGGCCTCGGCCAGCTTGGAAGCGTATAGGCGGGCAAGATCATGGTTGTCTGGTGTGGCGCTGTAGGCAGCTTTTAATAGGGTCAGTTCATCCATTAGGTTGTGCTCCTTTTGTGTGCGATTAATCCGTATCTGCCGCCAGCACCTGCAGGCCAAAGGCAGTTGCCAGACTGCCACCGGCAAAGCCAAGCAGCGCCATAAGCGGTGGAAAAGGCAGGAGGCTAGGCAGCCATTGCAGCAGATGAATCACCGGAATGTAGGCCAGGAAACAAACAAATACCGTACCGAACGCGGTGCTGAGTGCAGTGTCACGCACAAGCGGCAGCAGCACCTGCAGCAGCCCGAACCAGCAGAGCAAGGCATCGACATAAAGCTCTGCTGAAGGAGCCAGCAGCGAAACAATGCCCGGTGCCAGTCCGCCACCCATCACAAATAGCAGGTTGGGGTTGTGCAGTTGTTCTCTGATCCAGGCTGTTTTGAAGCCGTTGGCGGCTGCTGTCCGGTAGGCGTTCCATAATCCGGTAATGGTGGCTACAGCCCAGTCGGACATGGCCCGGTAGAAAAAAATAGCCCAAGTAAACAGCAGGCCGATCAGCAGTGCGGCAGTTATACCAACCCCAAGCCCCAGCACCCAGTGCTCGTCTTTCAGGTTATCAGCAATCCAGATCAGCTCAAGATTGCAGACCAGATACAGGTACAGCAGCCGTTTGTTGCGCATGGTGTCTTTGGCAAACCCCAGACCGGCAACTCCGACAAGGAACAGCATACCATCTTCAGTAAGCGCTTTTGGCAGGTGGGTGAGCCATCCGGCTGTCAGCAGGTAGCGGAGCAGGGCATGCCCCAGGGTGATTGCACCGGCGATCAGGCAGGTCAGCCGAAAGCGGCTGGTAAGCGCATGATACTGCTCTTGTGCCTCGGTGCTGGCGGGGCTGCTGGCAAGCAGTTGTTTGAGAACCCCGGCAGCCTTTGCGCGGTCTTTTTCCATCCGGGCATGCAGATACAGCAGTTCAGCATGATCCGGTTGTTGCGCCAGCCCTTCCTGCACCATCTGCCGGGCCTGTTCGTTTTTGTCCATGAACCAGAGAATACTGGCGTGATGCGCTTGATAGTCTATATCCAGCGGGTCAAGGGAGAGCGCCTTGAGTATTGATGACTCGGCTGCCTTCAGGTCGTGAAGATTATAGTGAACCACCGATTGCAGATACCAGATTGATGCAGAATCAGGATCAAGCTCAAGTGCAGCTTCAGTAGCAGACAGGGCTTCGCGGTACAGTTCCAGCCGGTTAAAGAGGGATATCTGTACGGCACGCAGCGAATTGCTTTCAGGGTGGGCTGCCAGACCGGCCTGCAGGATAGTGCGTGCCTTGGAATATTCTTCCAGTTGCACGGCAGCCTCGGCGGCGTAACTGAAAATTTGCGGCTCTGTTGCCGGGTCTGCCAGTTGCGGCTGAGCCAACTCCAACAACTCACGATACCGTCCCAGCTCATACAGCAGCTGTAGCCTGTGCAACAGGGCAGCATCGTTATCCGTTGTCTGGTTATACTCCATTGCGTGCTCCGTCATCTAGTCGCGCTATCTATCACCCATGTGCATAATGAGACGGACAAACTGCCATTTCAGTGTCCCCGCTTCAGATGCGAGCCACAGGAACAGTCATTGAACACCCGGAAGAAGATCCAGGTCATCAGTTGGTAGTCATATTCGACTTTCTTACCTGTAGGGGTAACCCAGGTCTCTGCTGTTTTCCACTCTGACAAGCTCTTTGCTATCAAGATCAAGAGCCACCAGGCTACCGAAGCCAATATGGCCTTTGTCATAACATCCATTGTCAAGGCGGATACAATTTGCTTCAAGTGATCCTTCTTTAAGTGCTTTAACCGATCCTTCTATGGTGAGCAGATCGGTAACCGTATGCCCTGCCACCAGGGTCCTGTTGCCGATAAGTTTCGGTACAACGGTATAATTACGTTCCCAAAGTCGGAAGTGTTCGGGCGTGTCATAGATCGGGTCAAAAAACCTGAAGTCCAGTCCAGCATGTACCAGCACATAATCGTCAGTTACGGCGATAGTCGGAAGGTTTTTTAGAAAATTGTAGTACTTGATCGGTATGTCCTGTAATTGGCTCATGCCAAAACTGTCTAGGGTCGCCGATCCACCTTCCAAGCGCCAACGACTACAGTCCTCAAGGCTTCTGAATGCGTCGATGAACAACTTTTCATGGTTACCCAATAACGGTTGGATTGAGTAGCCATCTGCAATTAGATTCATGATGGTGTCCAGCACCCCTTTTGAGTCTGGTCCACGATCAATATAATCCCCCAGCAGGTAGACCTGATCCTGCTTTTCCAATTCCAGTTTTTCGAGTAGCTGGTTAAAGGTTTGGGCGCACCCATGAATGTCGGCTATGGCTAAGCGGCGTGGCATCGGTCAGACTCCAAAAAGTTGGCTCTTCGTCGAAATGAGTGGGTAGCCGTGGTATAGTCGGTCATCTCATTTTGGAGGTGCCCGTCACATGCAACCCGAACAGCTCTTTGGTATGGCCCTTGGCATCGTCTCTCCCTGGGAAGTAAAGGAGATCTCCTTTTCCAAGGAAACCAACCGGCTTGATATCTACATAGACTTTCAGAAAGGAGCCCAGTTCCCCTGTCCGGTCTGCGGTGCTCTGGCTCCGGTGTATGACACCACTGAGAAACAGTGGCGGCACCTGAACTTCTTTCAGTACGAGGCCTACCTGCACGCCAGGGTGCCTCGGGTAACCTGTCCCAACAGCGGCTGTGGCGTAAAGCTGGTTACGGTTCCCTGGGCCCGTGCCGGTTCCGGCTTCACCCTGCTCTTTGAAGCCTTAGTTATGACCATGGCCCGTGAGATGCCGGTCAATGTCATCGCCAGACTGTTTAACGTTACCGACACCCGGCTGTGGCGCCTGCTTGATGCCTATGTCGAGATGGCCAGGGTCAAGGAAGACTTCTCCGGCGTCACCCGTATCGGTATTGACGAAACAGCAGCCAAGCGAGGCCACGACTACGTCAGTTTCTTCTTTGACCTTGACCGTAAGAAGCTTTTGTTCGGCACCACCGGCAAGGACAGCACAACCATCAGCCGGTTCATCGCTGATCTCGAAGCCCATGGCGGTAAGCCGGAACAGATCACCGATGCGGCCATTGACATGTCCAAGGCCTTCATCAAGGGAGTCAAAGAACAGCTGCCCAATGCCGTGGTGACCTTTGATCCGTTCCACGTCGTAAGACTGATGAATGATTGCCTGGCCAAGGTACGGGCAGAAGAAGCCAGACTGTTTCCGGATGTTTTGAAAAAGAGCCGCTACCTGTTTCTCAAGAACCCGGAGCACCTGACTATTGAGCAACAGCACCAGCTGGACAGCAACATCGACAGCCAGAACCTGAAGAGCACCGAGGCCTACACACACAAACTGAACCTGCAGAACGTCTACTTCGCCACATCAAGACCAGAGGCCGAGGCCCTGCTTACACACTGGTACAGAAAGGCAAGCAGAAGTGGCATCGTTCAGATCAACAAACTGGCCAGCACCGTCAAAGAACACTGGGATGGCATCTTAAGCCACTTCGCAAGCAAACTGACTTCCGGCTTCCTGGAAGGGATCAACAGCCTGATCCAGGCAGCCAAGGCGCGGGCACGAGGATATCGCAACCCCAAGAATCTGATTACCATGGCCTACATCATTGCAGGCAAGCTCAGATTCAACTCGCTATACCCTCAACCCACTTGAAACGACGAGGAACCAAAAAGTTTCAGTATGCTTGCCGGAACAGTAACAGCGGTAACAATGCCCCAAACAAGATCAAGCCAGAAAAAGGAGCCCACCTGCCCAAGACGGATGAGCCCCACCACCGGCATGACCAGCAGCTTGCCAAATAGGCTAATCTCAGGGCTTTTAGTGGCCTGCCACAGAGAATCTGCATCACCGCCGCTGGGGAAAGCACAGGCGCCCACTGCCCATGCCAACCAGAGCAGGAATGGACCGCCAAGCTCCTCATACGGTTAAGCTAGCAATCCAGCCTGCAACAGCAACCCAACTCCGATACCAATCAGTACAGCAGCCAGAGAGCAGACCAGATACGGCGCAAGGCTAATAACGATATGCTGCCAAGCTGTATCCGGCTGTTCATGCAGCACATACCCGCGCGGATTACCAATCCGCAGATAGCAGACCTTATGCACCCGAACACCGGATAGACGGCAGGCCAGTGCGTGGGAATATTCATGTACCGGCACTCCGGGTAGGGTCAGAACATTAAAAACAAGCGATGTAAATACGCCAATCATCTTATCACTCCCGTTGTTTGCGCTTTGGTTTGGCTTCAGTATCTAGTGCAATATTCTTTTTCATTTTCTTGGCATACGGACTGCCTGGTAGCACTTTGATTCCTGATCGCTCCGGTGGTTTTGCAAGGCGGCAATGCACCCATGCTCCTTTGAGTTTACTATTTCCATCACGTGCTATCTGCTCTTGGTGAGCAGCAGTTCGATCGATTTCAGCGACTTCTGTCAAAGTCGTGATAACCGTTAAAACACAAAGGCCGCAAAAAAGACCCATTACTTTGACTTGGGACATCCTTTTTCTGATAGAAATTTTCACAATTCACCTCATGTCACAATGCAATGGTCTGCGCCGTTCCCAATGCACTCCAGCCCAGCATATCCTTGAAGCAGTTCCCGAAACTGTTCAATCTGCTGCTCCGACCACCACCGGATTCTGGTTGTTTGCCGGAAAGCGGTCGACTCCTCACAGCGCTGCTGTAGCTGGCGCTGCAGAGCATTGATCCGTTCCTGCTTAAGTGCCCAGCGCAGGTGCCACAAAAAGGCCTTGAGGGTTTGCTGGCATTCCGGCGTGGGGTCGGCATTGGCTGGCCCGCGATGCTGTACAACGTGCACCTTGCCGGCAAAGAACCCTTCATTGGCAAGTTTCATCTCAACGGTCGAGAGCGATTTGTTGCTTGTTTTGTCGCGGATCGAAAATATCTGTGAACCGAAGTAGAGGCAGACACTGGCATAACTGCCCACGCAGTGGCCCATGCGACTGCCTTCATCCTGCAGCATCAGCGGTGTGGTCAGTGGCACCACCTGGTGACGGCCATGTGTCCAGGGCTCGTCGATCAGGCTGAGCCAGCAGGATTGGCTATAATCGCTGGAATCCTCATCCATGTTAGCAAACAGGTCCGGCTCAGCCTCGCCCACGCGGCGCACCTGCCAGTCGTGCCAACGTCGTGAGAGCTGCGCCAAGCGGATGATAGAGTACTGATGCAACGCCTTAAGGGCCTGTTCAGGATCGGCATCAATCTGCCCGGCCCACTCCCCCAGCGAGCGCTCAAAGTCGGGTAGAGTTGTGATATCCACCAGTGACACGCCATGCCGCTCAAGCCGGTCTGCTATCCGATCGTAGCCCTCTTTTACAAGCTCCTGCAGCCAGCCGGGCAGTTGCTGTCTGTAGCTGCGCTGTCGCGTGTCACCCAGGGCATAGAAGACCGGCCTCAGCCAGTGGTTGAACAGTTGCCATTCTTCAGCGCTTTTGGGCCAGTAATCCGGCGGCAGCATCCCCAGCAGGTCGGTTAACAACGGCAGTTGGCCCTGCCATTCAGCGCCGATTTCAGAATATTCCTTGCCGGCCAGCAAACGGGGGATGGTCTTGACGCAGCGGCAGTAATCGGCCACGGCAGTCAGCAGCGGGTTGCCGGCATCGATCCAGTTGTGCATGCGCTGCACGGCGTGCTCAGTGCTGGCGCCGGTGAAGAGGTCGCCCAGCAGGGGGAAGGTCTGCACTGCCTGGCGGCGGTAGGTGCTGATCTTGTCGATCGGGTGCAGCAGATAGTTGTAACGGGTGGTGTCCACCATGGTCTGATGGTCGTCAGCGCCGATCATCTGCAACAGCTCCTGATCCAGTGATGCATTAAAGGATGCCAGCCCGTCAATGAACCGTTGCCTGAACGGTGCGGCCGCCTTGCGCAGCGATTCATCTGTCAGCAGGTAGCCCTGATCCCAATGTTGGCTGGTACGGAGCTTTTCCCGCACCAGATCCTCGGCGATCTCGTCAAGGTCTTCCCATGAGCTGTAGCCACAGGTAAACCAGCCGAACAGCTTGGCCAGGTGGCCCGGCAGGGTCTCAATCTCGCGCTGTTGGGCGGCTTCCAGTCGTTGCGCGATCTTTTCCAGTTCGCGAAAACTCAGCAGCGATGATCGGCTGCGGTACGAGAGCCCCCATATTCTGCCTGAATCCAGCTGCAGCCAAAGCATCCGGCTGGAGACGTTGTTGTCCAGCAGAATACCGTCATCGCATTGGGCAGCGGTGGGCAGAATCAGCGCCTGTTGCCAGCCATTACCCCTAGGCAGCAGGGTGACATCGGTTGGCTGTTGCGTAAACTCCCCTAAAACGGAGACATATTAAAAGTAGAGCTTTCTGGCATTATATCGTCAGGAGGTTCAGATGAAGAAAACACGTTTCACCGAAACCCAGATCATTTCGATTCTCAAAGAAGTTGAA
>Ga0302250_1001028_pt1 | contig 22778 bp, 14 predicted proteins | sample AAG_RA_Asp_MG_FD_193536 | JGI IMG/M metagenome (GOLD analysis project Ga0302250, IMG submission 193536) | Enriched activated sludge microbial communities from anaerobic digester in WTTP, New Holstein, Wisconsin, United States - AAG_RA_Asp | ecosystem: Engineered > Bioreactor > Anaerobic >... | reverse complement strand
GAAAGAGCGCTACGAGGACAGTTCTGACAAAGCGGGAACTTTTCATTGGATACCTCCGACGTTTTTGCGCACAGCCGCCGCGCTTCTAAGTGTATGGTCGGCCGCAAATCGTTTTCCATAAGACCGATGGGGACAAATCTTCACCCCTCCCTTCCGCAGTGCCCCGCCGGCGCTTCGGGCAAAGCACGCCCGACCAGTTGTTTCTCGCCTCGTTTGACGGTCACGCTGATCGTGGCACCCTGGCGTCACGGGTCGGTTCCCTGGCGGTCATGGAATTGTGCAGATGTCGCCAAAGTTGTGTCTGCGCTTGTAACAGAAACAACAGTGCATTGTAGCTGAGACGTACTACGAAAAGTTGTTCTTTTGGCGACAGACATTCCATCTCAGTACGAGCATACTGTAAATAGCAAGGAGGCGGCCGCGTGGTCGCCGTTATGGAAGACGTTCGAAATGGGGCAAGACGAATGAACAACGATGGAACGAACCTTATCAGGAAGCTGAAACACAAGGCCTACCCAATGGTATCCCGGTATTGTATTCGCGCTACCCTGGTCGAAGGGAGGCTCAAGAAGGCGGGCGAAAGATTCCGCTGCATGTTCGTGGAGAACAACAATCTTATGGCCTACATGCTTCCTCGCATGTACGAGGAAGTCCCCAGGGTCTTGAAGAAATGGCGGATCTGGACCCCTCTGCTCAGGAGATTTGTTGATGCCTGTTCCCGGTCCGTCGATATGTGTGTCGCAGTACTTCCCTTGAGACATCATCCTGAGTTCGTGGAATCAGCGAAGTTCAAGAGCCAGATGCTTGTCCGTTCATTTATCGACACGTCGGGCGGCTCCGAGGAAGTCAGAAGACAATTGCGGGATAACAAGAGACGGTTCTACAACAAAATGGAAAAGAATCCGACCTTCACGTGCCGGATCAGCCAGGACCTGAAAGATTTCGATCTGTTCTACTACAAGATGCATGTGCCGCATATCCAAAAACGGTTTGAAGGTCTTGCCGATCTGGATGCCTACGAAGGGATGAAGGAATTCTTTCTTAAAGGTTTTCTGCTAATGATCGAGGAAGGAGACACGGCCGTGGCCGGCGTACTTTGTACCATTGAGAAGGACACCCTGTTCTTCAGAAGAACTGGCATATTGAATGGTGACGAAGAATACATCAGAAGAGGGGCCCCGTCCGCCAAGTACTATTTCACCCTCAAGTATGCACTGGATCATGGAATATCAAAGGTTGACCTGATGCGGAGCAGGCCTTTTTTCAACGATGGAGTCTACAACACGAAACGAAAATGGGGGGCAAGGGTCTATCCCGATGACGAATCCGGATCATGGGTCTTCTTCTTCATCCCGGAATGCTCCCGAAGGGTGGCAACCCTTTTCGAGACGAACCCTCTGGTGGTCTTCAAGGAAGACAGGATGTACGGTCTCGTCGGCTGGAACAATGAGGATGGGCCATCCGCGAAAGACGAAGGGGAGCTTGTACAGAAATACTATTCCCCCGGGCTTGACGGCCTGATGTTGCTTCAGGCTCACAGGGACGATCCGATCCTGATTCCTTTCGCGCGCCAGGAACGCGTGATCAAGCCCCTTGAAGGGACGCCGGCGTTGAAGACACTCTCGCCCGGACCGGTAGGGGACGTCCTGTAATTCTCCCGTCAACGCAGACATCAACACCCGATGATGTCGGGATGCCGTTCCTCTTGAATGTTGCAAAAGAAGCCCTTCTTTGTCACGATGGGAGGATGAGGCGTTGCAGGGCCATTGTCTGCCCGGCTCTTCTGCTGTGTCTCTGGCCGCTTGGCTCTTCTGCGGACAGCAGTGGGTCCACCTTGACGACGGTGGACAAGTACCCCAGGCAGTACGTCGAAGAGAAGTGCTGGAGCTTCATCAAGGTCTCGGAGAGGATCTTCGCGCGTTACCCCAACGCGGAGGCAGGGTATGGCCTGAACGACGACAGCGAAATGCGGTGCTTGCTCGAGAACATCCCGCTCTACCGTGAGAAGATCAGTGAATGCCAGCGAATCAGCGTGTCGCTGTCCCGGCTCGCGCCCGTCGAAGTGCTCGACCGGGAGTATTTCAAGCTCAACAATACCAAACGGAACCTTGCGGCACGGCTCCCCACGTTCAAGGCAAGGTCGGAAGCAGTCCTGGCAAAGGAAAGACAGGCCCTGAACTACTCCGCCCGGGCGTGTTCGGCGCCGTCACCTTCCGCTGTGAAAGAGGATTGGGGAAGGGCGGTGCAGGCGGCACGAGAGGCCATTGAAAATTACAGGACGTTGCGGAACATGTTCGACTGGGAGAAACTCAAGAAGCAAAGAGAGGATGTGGCAAGGATCGATGGCGACCCGTGCCAGACCAGGGAGGAGTGCCGCAGCGGGATCTGCCTTCTCGGAGTGTGCAACTAACCCGGAGCAGGCAGGGAACAGGGATTCAGAGGTAACACCAATCCCGTCAAAGTGGTCGGGTAATCTAAGGCCCGGACCGCCTCGGCCCCCAGGCGCCTCTGTATCTCTCTCCCGGGTTGCGCGGCTTCCTTCAGCTCCACCGTCACTTTTTCGAGGGTAGCCAGGGAACGTTCTGGAGGAATCAAGGAACTCAGCGAATTACTGGCAAAGCGATCAAGCTCGGCCTTGGAGACTCCGGTCAACTCCTACCTGTCCAGCAATTCCCTGATCTTCAGCAGCAGTTCCTTCGGCAATATCGGTTTTGGAAGGAAGTCGCACAGTTCGTCTTCGACTTCCTTGCCAAGGAGTGCGTCCGCGGCATACCCGCTGGTGAAGAGCGCCTTGATACCCGGCTTCACTCTTCGGATGTCCCGGTATGCCTCCCTGCCTCCTTTCCTGGGCATGACCACATCGAGAACGAGGAGGTCTACCGCATCCCTGTTCTCCACGAACCGCCACACGGCATCTTCTCCGTCAACTGCCTCTACGACGGTATATCCTTTCCTCGTGAGCACCTCTCTGATCAGCTTTCTTAATCTGTCGTTGTCCTCGGCCACGAGGATTGTCTCGGTCCCTCCAGTCACTTCCATGACAACGCCTGCCGTCTCCAGTGCCGCTTCCTTTGTTGTCGGTATGTAGATGTCGAAGGTCGTCCCCTTCCCGGGCTCACTGAAGACTTCGATGTATCCGTCATGCTGCCTGACGATGCCGTAGACGATGGAGAGGCCGAGCCCCGTCCCTTTCCCAACCTCCTTCGTCGTAAAGAACGGTTCGAAGATCTTCTCCTTCGTTTTCTCATCCATACCGCACCCCGTATCGGTGACGGAGATCAGCGCATAGCTGCCCGGCCTGTCGAATCCGTGGACGCGGATGAACGCATCGTCGAGCAGGACCTCCTCTGTCACGATGGTAAGTCGTCCGCCTCTCTGCATGGCATCCCTCGCGTTGGTGGCGAGATTGATCAGTACCTGGTCGACCTGGCTGACATCGCACATGATAACGGCCTCCCGGTCGGCAAGCGTAACGTTGAGTTCTATCTCCTCGGTGAGGAGCCTCCTGAGAAGGTTCGTGACCCCGGCGATGACGCTGTTCACATCGTGGGGCTTGAGCTCGATGACCTGCTTCCTGCTGAAGGCCAGAAGCCCCTGCGTGAGGTTCGCCGCCTTCTGTGCGGATGCGAGGATCTGGTCCGCGTACAGCCTCCGTTTGTCGTCGTCGTCCATGTCCATCTGGAGGAGGCTGCCATAACCCATGATTGCCGAAAGGATATTGTTGAAGTCGTGGGCAATGCCGCCGGCAAGGTTGTTCATGGCCTCCATCTTCTGCGACTGGAGGAGCTGGGATTCAAGCCGTGCTTTCTCCATCTCCGCGCGCTTGAGGTCCGTTATGTCCTCTGAGATGCCGAGCAGGTATTCGGGGTCACCGTTGGTGTCCAGGATCGGCACCTTCCTGGTATGCAGGATGCGCTCTCCCCTGTAACGGGTCAGAACGGGTTCCTCCGGGATATCGATAGCCTTCTTCCCGAGCAGGACCTCCCGGTCCTTTTGCGAGAAGAACTCCGCCTGCTCCTTGGGGAAGAAGTCGTGGTCGTTCTTTCCCATCATGTCCTCCCTGGAATTGCCGAGCAACTCCTCCCCCGCCCGGTTGAACCGGACGTACCGGAGTTCCCTGGCGTCCTTCAGGAAGATCATGTCCGGGATGTTCTCGACGATGGAATCCAGGAATGCGTTCATACGGCGCAGATCGTCTTCCACCCGCCTTCGGTCGGTGATGTCGGCGATGTATCCCTCCAACGCCTGTACCTCCCCCTCGCTGTCCAGCACGGCAACGCCTTGCTCCCAGACCCACCTCAGTTGCCCGTCCTTTGCGCGAATCCGGTACTGCAGCTGAAAAGCGGTACTCTCATTTATTGAGCTCTGCACCATGTCCCACACCATGCTCCGATCGTCGGGGACTATCAATTCGGCATATGATACGATGCGGGAGCCCACGAGGTCGTCAGGTGAATACCCGGTCAGGTTCAAACAACCTTCACTGACGAATTCCATGGTCCAGTCCTTGTCGTTGCGACAGCGGTAGACCATGCCTCGCAGATTGCCCATCAGGGTCATCAGCCTGCGCTGGTTCTCTATCAGCGCTTCTTCCATTTGCTTGTGTTCGGTAATGTCTCTAAAATACCAGATGCGTCCGTAATACCTGTCGTCCGGGGCAAACATTGGCGCAGAGTAACGGTCAAATGTTCTTCCGTCGGTCATGGCAATCTCGTCCAGGCTTGTTTCGCGGCTGCTTCTGTAAAGATGATTGACCTTCTCAATGAATTGTCCGGGATCGACGAGCTTATCCAGAACGAACTGCAGGGCACGCTCATCCGATCCTGATTTCATTATCTCTTCGGGGATACCCCACATGTCAGCAAACCTTTTGTTGAACAGGATCATGTTGCCGGTTTCATCGACTACCAGGATTCCATCGAGGGAGGTTTCCTGCTGGACAGACAATAGAATGTTCCTGAACTTCAGTTCGTTTTCCGCGCGCTTGCGTTCAGCGATCTCTTCCGCGAGCATTATGTTGGCGGCTTCAAGATGAGCCGTGCGTTCCTTGACCTGCTCTTCAAGACCATCGTGAGCCATCCGGAGTTGTTCCTCGGCCCGCTTCAGATCTCTGAATATGAGATCGAATGGCTCCCTGATCCCGGTCACGAGTATTGCGCGATAGATAAGATAGAAGGCCGCGAGCTTGCAGAAATGTCCCACCAGGTTGGCGAAGCCATATACGCTGATGTAGGCGGTGAACGATATCTCCGATATCACCGTGAAGGTTATTGAAGAAACGATGAGGGTAAAAACCCGCCTATTGAAACGGTCACGTTTCCTGTAGAGAAGAATGAGAGAGACGAGCAGGAGGACGGTTATCGCATATTCGCTGATGATCTTGAAAGGAGTGAGTCCTCTGCCTTCAATGAAACAGTCCGGGAAAAAACCCGAAAACACCGTGAATACGAGGATGGGAACCACCGTGGCGTATACACCGAGGGCGGCACGGTCATTCAGTCTGCGTTCCACGAATAGTGGTGCTGCACAGAGGGTGACTCCCTGCAGGTAGCGCGCGGCTACCCAGAGCTGGGTCGGCAGATTTGCCCCGTAACCCGGGAACACGTCCATACCCTTGTAGGCCAGAGTGTGGACCAGGTCGATAAGAGCGATGAAGGCATAGCCGATGCCGAGGAGCTTGAGATAGTCGTTTGCCAGATAGCCGCGTACGTTCCAGATCAGGATGAAAAGCGTAAAGCCGATGGAGACCGTGGAGATCTCGATGAGGCTGTGGAAGAGGAGGTAGCTGTGGAGACTGGACGCATAGAGTGCGAGAACAACAATAATAAATGACCCGGCAAGGACGATTTGCTTAGACGTTTCTTTCGGGAGAAGCACTGTGCTCTCCTGCACGGCCGCCGCAGCCGGTGCGCCTCTCGAGCAACTGTTGATTCGTTCTGAATGAACCCTTCATCTACCCCTTCCCAAAGGCAGACAATAATAGAAACATTATCGCAGAGATGCCGAGATGTCAAACGCAGATCCGCGTGGGGAATCATTGGGCGGACCAGGGCGTGGAGGGGTCGGGAGAGCGCCGGTCCTGTCAAAATGCCCCGGCTAATCTAATGCCCGGACTGCCTCGGCCCCCAGGCGCCTCTGTATCTCTCTCCCGGGTTGCGCGGCTTCCTTCAGCTCCACCGTCACTTTTTCAATGGTTCCGGTGAATTTGAAGGGCATCCTCGCGCTGTAATCCTTGCTGACGGCTGTGCCGGTATCTTCGCCGATGTCGAAACACTCGTCGAGGGAGACGCGCAAAGGCACGGTACGCTCGATCCGTCGCTGCGCCACCTTCCTTCCGTCCACCAACAGCACCCCGGAGCCGCCCTTGCCATAGCCGCCGCCGTCATAGGTGAATTCGAAGGTTATCTGGTGTTTGCCGGGTTTCAGGGGTTCTTTCGCGGCAATACGGTGTTGTGCAAGGCCGACATAATTGTAGTGGAACACGGGTACACTGTCGTACAGATACAGGCCGAGACCGCCGAATTGCCCTCCCTGGGTGAGCAGCACACCTTCCGCTCCCGCGGCGGGGATGTCCACATATGCCGTGATGCGGAAGGACCTGTTCTTGAAGTCAGGCGCCGCGCCCTCCGGGATACGGGTCATTCCCGGATAGTAGGTGAAGCTGGTCCGCACGGCGGTCAGGCTCGGGCGGATGCGCACGTCCAGGCGGGACACACGGCTGTTGTCGAGGGGCAGCACGTTATGCCGGGCAGCCTCCTCCCAGAAGAGGTCCTGCATCTGCCGCAACTTCCGCGGTTCTTTGCGGGCAAGATCGACGGCCTGGGAGAAGTCGTCGGTGAGCCTGTAAAGCTCCCATTTGTATTCGTCAACGGCCAGGTGGCGGCCCCCGCGCGGCACGTTACTCCATGGCAGATAAAGGGGAGTTGTCGAGGCGATCCAGCCGTCGCTGTAGATGGCGCGATTGCCGAACATCTCGAAGTACTGGGTCCGGTGCGTCGACGGTGCTTTCACGTCGGTGAAACTGTACATCATGCTCAGGCCCTCGATCGGTCTCTGCGGGGCGCCGTTGAGGACGGTCGGCATCGGGACGCCGACGGCCTCGAGAACGGTTGGTGCGATGTCGATGACGTGGTGGAACTGGGTGCGGATACCGCCCCTGTCCTTTATATGCCGGGGCCAGGAGATGACGAGGCCGTTCCTCGTCCCGCCGAAATGAGAGGCGATCTGCTTGGTCCATTGAAAGGGCGTGTCCATCGCGTGGGCCCACCCGGCCGGGTAGTGGTTGTGGGTCAGAGGTCCCCCAAGTTCGTCCATGTGCCGGAAGGTGGCCTTGAAATCCTCTTCGATACCGTTGAGGACGGTCAGCTCGTTATAGAGCCCGTTCAGCCTGCCCTCAGCGCTGGCGCCGTTATCACCCTGAATGTAGATGACCAGGGTGTTGTCCAGCCTGCCGAGATCCTCGATCGCCTGAACGACGCGCCCGATCTGGTGGTCGGCGTGTGACAGGGCCGCGGCATACACCTCCATCATGCGTGCACAGAGCTTCTTCTGCTCGCCGCTTAAGGAATCCCAGGCAGGGATCTCCCGGGGCCGGGGTGTGAGCCTGGCATTGGCGGGGATTATGCCCAGTTCCTTCTGGCGGCGGAAGGTCTCTTCGCGGACCTTATCCCAACCTTTGTCGAACCGTCCCTTGTACCTGTCGATCCATTCCTTCGGGGCGTGGTGGGGTGAATGGGCGGTTCCCGGCATGTAGTAGGCGAGAAAGGGTTTGTCCGGGGAGATGGCATGCTGCTTTCTGATCCAGGAGATGGCGTGGTCGGCGAGGTCCCTGTCCAGGATATAACTCCTGTCGTCGTGCGGAGGTTCGATGGGCTTCGTTCCCTCGTAGAGGGCGGGCCGCCACTGGTTGGTCTCGGCGCCGATGAAGCCGTAGAAGTATTCGAAACCGAGACCCGTGGGCCACAGGTCAAAGGGTCCGGCCTGGCTCGACTGCCAGTCGGGCACATTGTGGTTCTTCCCGTACCAGGACGTGCCGTAGCCGTTCTGCCTCAGTACTTCCGCGAAGGTACCGACGCTTCGCGGCATGACCGTGTTGTAACCGGGGTAACCGGTTCCCATCTCCATGATAACGCCGGTGGCAGCCGTATGATGGTTGCGTCCCGTCAGAAGGGCCGCCCGGGTCGGTGAGCTCAACGCAGTGGTATGAAAGTGCGTGTAGCGCAACCCGTTGTCAGCCAACCGGTCGAAGGTCGGTGTTGAAACGGGCCCGCCGAAGGTCGAGCTCGCGCCAAAACCGACATCGTCCGTCATGATGATGAGGATGTTCGGCGCGTCCTTCGGCGCCCTCACAGCCTTCGGGAAATCCGGGACCGAATCACGAACGGTCCTGCCGATCTTGCCGCCAAAGGGCTCTTCCGGTCGGGGCAGAATTTCCTGTGCCCCCGCCTGGGGCAGGCAGAGCAGTTGAGACAGTATGATCTGTGAACAGAGCAAGAGGGTGTTTCGAGAAGCGGCCCCATGTTTGCGCATCATCGAGAAAGCTCCTTTCGTGAAGTTGCAGACTATCGGCAAATGGTTGCAGCAGGAAGTTCACGTCTATCATACTTTTATATGAGGGAGAACACAACCTGGATCGAAGGCCTCTGAAGATGAGAAGCTCAGCGTTCTGTCGGCGAGGCGATCCGGTTGACCGGGACATTATGATTCGGGTCTATTCTCTCATGATCCTTAGAAAGCCACATCTCCCCCGGCCGCCGGAAACCTCTGCAGGTTTCAGGATCTGACCCTCAAGATCCTTCCAGCAACATCAACGGGCGAGTCAAGCGTTCCCCGTCGAGAAAGTGAAAATGAGAGGGGTATCCGACAGGATACTCCGATGTCTCCTGCTTTTCCCCGCGGAACGGGTCAAACATCTCCGCCGTTGTTTTTCTGAGGACAAGGTTACGGCAAGACATTCACCTCCACCGGCTGTTCCACTGTCACCTTGTTACCGCGAAGATCATCCGCCGTCCATGTGACTATCGTTGTTCCCGCTGGGAAGCGATTACCCCGTGGGGCATTGCTGGTGATCACGACCCCCCCGGGCAAACAGGCGTCACTGGCTTCAGGTTTTCCAAGGTCTACTGTTACGGGGAGATCTGGCGGTTTTACAACCACCGGTTGAACAGCGAGAGGAGCGGTGGTGAACTTCGGGGGAGTTGTGTCCCGCACGTCGACTTTGATCTTTTTCTCGTCTCGCGAGTACTTCTCCGTATAGACGACGGAGAAGTTGTGCGATCCATACCCCAATGCTCCCTTTTGAATAGCGAGCGCGTGTCCCTGATCCCAGGTCACTTGAGTTGGCAAGCCGTAGTCACGATACCAGGTAAAGTTTCCGGGTTGTGGGCTGCCTGGAGGATTAAAAGCCTCGGCTATGACAACTATTGCGGCATTGTTTACCGCGTCTTCGCACTCGGCATATCGGCCTGTTTCGTCTGTCAAAGACACCAGGTGGGCGATATTGACAAACTTGCCCAGAAGGTCGAGTGAGACGTCCGCCGCCCTGGTTTCGCCATCAATCACCACGCTGCTTTGGAATTTGCTCGAAGAGAATCTGAAGGTGTAGTTAACGGCATCTATGTCCACATCGATAGGTTGGGTGTTGTAAGCACCAACGTACCAGTACCCGCTGTCTCCCACAACAAAGCTCAATGCTAAAACGAATTCCTCCGGTTCGATCCTGTACTTCTTGCATAATGGCCCCGAAGGAAACTGGTCTGAGCAGATGGCCGTGCCCGACTTCACCAGGTTTGCAGTAACACCGGCGACTCTCTGATCCTCAAGGGAGAAATCAGGGGTCGTGAACTCCAGGGTGTTGATATTGATCCTGTTGATGGTTGTCTTGTCCTCATTCAACTCGTAATCAAAGTAGAGCCTGCCGCGCACGGGGACAAGGGCTGAAGCGGGGGGCTTATCCTTGTCCTTGGCGAAGCTGATCTTTGCCGCAGACACATTTGAATCGAGTTCGATCATGCTTCCCTGTCCAAAATACGCTTTCGCCGGGATAGGGAACGACTTGTCGTTAACTGTCAGCTCACAGCTATTATTGCCCCACGTGTAGAACGTAGTCATACTGCCAACCTCGCACCGCGTGTCATTGGATCCCGAGGCGCAAGAGGCATTGCCTTGTCGCGCTTCCTTGCCATGATCAATTGACCCCAAGGAACGAGCACTACGGAGATCCTCGCAACCACGATAATAATAGGTTGAGTCTTTCTCTCTCCCACTCCAGTCATACTCTCGTGGCGGGGTGATGATGACAGTGTACATGTACGGATTGCGGCTCCTGAAAAGGGTCTTGTCGTCTTTGTTGCCGCGGAGGGTCACTCTGTCGTTTTTACGCGGCACCTCGTTCTTACGCCAGATCTGCAGTTTCCGGTCATTTGACAGCGTCAAGGTGTAAAACTCTGAGCCATTGCCGGGGGCAGATAACCGGGTATAGTCTTGACGGAGCCAGGATGGCGGGGTATCGACTGACTCCTCATAGGCAATATACAGCGCCTCCAGGTCATCATTTATCACCAATTCCATGAACTTCTCATCAGCCTTGTCCCAATCTGCAAAGCTGGTCTGTACCAGGTACCCGCCATGTATCGCACCGAAATCTGTGTCCTTAACCATGAGGTTGCGATCATTGTAGACTATGCGATTTCCTGGCGTCTTATCTCCGCTTTCTATGAAATCTTTCACTATCTTGTAGCCTCGCGAGCCATCAACGCTGGGAGGGGTCCAGAGGGATCTTGCCTTCTTGCTGATGGGATGATAGACATCTACCGCAGCAGTGATCACGGCAGAGTTTGGGGACGCCGGCGTGCCAGCAGAACATCCGAACAACATACCGGCCAGGAGCCCACATGATACCAGTGGCCAGATGTAAAAGAATGCCTGATGACGCCTACGAGAGAAGAATGCACTCATAATGCTTCCTCCTTGTATGGTGGGAGAGCCGGGAGATGAGGTCTTGCTCTCTCAGAACTTCAACTCCATGACCACCGGACAATGATCGGATGCCTTTGGAGAATTCTGTCCCACACCGGGAAATCTTTCACCGGCATATTTTGTGGCCCGCCTGGCAAGGCCTTTTCTTTCTACGTACGGCGGCCAGGGGTTTTCTCCCGCGAGCGATCTCGACAGCGTTGCTGATCCTGCAACTCAGCCTGAAGAAATACCTCTTCCCTTGATGCGGTCTCGGGGTGTGTCTGTGTCGATCGGCGGGTGAAGACAGATGCGGGCATCCGCTGGGATAGGGAATAAAGAAGGGCTTGACGATCCGTTCATACCATTCCCTGTGATGAGGCGTTACATCTTCTGGATTGACAAGGTGTCTATACAATAAAATCCTACCACCGGCAGAAAGCGCTCTGTCAACAAAATAGTATTATAGTTCTGTAATGTTGATATGTTAGCGATGACAGAAGAACGAGAAGCCTGGCCGGTGCCGATCGCCCGGTCTATTCCCGGATCCTGCCGGGGTTCATGATGTTGTTGGGATATCTCTGATATTACCGGTGTGACCGGCATCCTTTCCGCGCGCGCGATCCTCATGATGGCAAATATCTCCTCCGCTGTTGACGGGAACAGGGCGGCGAAGGACGCAAAACACCGTTTCCCTGTCGAGTATACGACGGCAGACAGGGCTCCGAAAAGGGCCTTGAAGAAAAGCTCTTGTTTCAAGACCCTCTGAATCTACGGCACATCGGGATTTAAAGCGGCAATTGTCCTCTAGTTCGCAGGGACCTTGTCGAGCGCTTCCGCCATGTCAACTCCCACGAACTTGGTGCCTTTCTTAAAGACGGTGCCGGGCGGTACTCTGATTATCCTTCCGGTCTTCATGGTTATATCCGAGTTCTGGACACAAACCCAGGAACCATCGGGTTTCTTCTCGAATTCCTTCAGATTGACTTTTGCTATCTCGTCTTCCATTGTCCCACTCCTCTTTAAGATTGTTGCAATCATATTATATAGTAAACAAACACCGCCTCTGTCAAGAACCAAAGTGGCCCGGGGGCTTCAGGGAGCTCTATGGGTCCATGTATGTCCAACATAGCATGTCACGGATAAGAACTTCCGGGTGATTCCGCCGGACACGGCGATGGCGGCCCCTCTGCCCGGGGTGAGGGCTCCTCGTGATTTGCCTTTTATGGCAGATGCGATAGACTTGATTGAGAAGGCCGTTACGGCGGGGTGGTGCGCAGACGAGACGATGAGATGGTGAACCGGCGCGGTACGAACAATTCAATCTGGTGCGCATGTGCGCTGGTCATCGTGTTTGCGTTATTGTTTCCTCACGTCGCGGGTGCCCGGCAGGGCGCGAAGGTCCTGCTTATCAATTCTTATCACCACGGGTTTAAGTGGTCTGATGACATCGTCTCCGGGGTGAGGTCCGTCCTCGATAGAGGCGACGATCTGAGGATAGAATACATGGACGCGCGCAGGGTCTCCACGCCGGAGTACCTGGACAACCTGCGCAAATCCTTCCGCATCAAGTTCAGGGGCCATCGATATGACGTGATCATCGTCTCCGACGATCCTGCCCTGGACCTGATGCTGGACCTGGGGGAAGACCTCTTCCCCTCCACGCCTGTTGTATTCTGCGGCATCAACGACTTTTCCGACGTGAGATTGAGGGGCAAGCGTTCCTACACGGGTGTGGTCGAAGACATAGACATAAAAGACACCCTGGAAGTGGCCCACGCGCTGCACCCGAGGGCCCGCAAGGTGATCGCTCCCGTCAACTCCAACGCGACGGGGGCCTCCAACAGGCATCTGCTGGAAAGCGCCATCCCCGCGTTCAACGGCATATTCGAGTTCGAGATAGTCGAGGACCCGGAGCTTGAACCGTTCCTCCGGCGCCTGAAGAGCCTGCGAAAGGATGAGTACGTCATCCTGCTCACGGGGAGGTTCAGGTCGTCGGCGGGAGAGATGGTACCGATAGAGACGAGCACGCCGGAGATCGCGAAGGTGGGGATTCCGCTCTACAGTATGTGGGAGTACTACCTGGGCCATGGCATTACAGGTGGAATGCTGACCAATGGTTTCTACCAGGGGAAGACGGCTGGTCAGATGGCCCTGCGGATAGCGAACGGCGAAAAAGACATTCCCGTGGTCAGGAAGAGTCCGAATCAGTACGCCTTCGATTTCAGACAGCTCGAATCTTTCGGGATCGAGGAAGACGAACTGCCGGCCGGAAGTGTCGTTGTGAACAAACCGGTGTCGTTTTACGTGAGGCATGCCGATGCCGTTCACGCCGCCATCGGCGTTGTCCTCTTCTGCCTCGGCATCATAGTTTTCCTGTCGATCATAGTGGTCAAAAAGAACAGGGCCGAAAGGGAACTGCGCCGCTATCAGGACAACCTGGAGGTGCTGGTGGAGGAAAGGACGGAGGGGCTGAACTTCGCCAACGCTTCATTGACAGCCGAGATACAGGAACGTGAACGGGCCGAGGCCGCGCTCAGGGAGAGCGAGGAGAAATACCGGGCTCTCATCGAAAAGGCAAACGAGGGGGTCGTCATCGTGCAGGACGAGACCCTGGTCTTCGCCAATCCAAGAATGCACGAGCTCGCGGGTGTACCGGCAGGGACCCTGGAAGGAAGACCTTTCGTCGATCTCATCTGGCCCGACGACAGGGACATGGTCATGGGGAAGTACAGGAGGCGGATCGCCGGCGAAAACATCCCCGACGCATACGATTTCAGGTTGATCGGTCCCGAAGGCGCGTTCATCTGGGTTTTCCTGTCCGCAACCACGATCCTGTGGAGGGGCCGGCCGGCAACACTCAACCTGCTGACGGACATATCAGACCGCAAGGTCGCGGAAGGGGAGCGGGAAAAACTCATCGCCGAGCTTCAGGAGGCCCTTTCCCAGGTCAAGACATTAAGCGGGCTGCTCCCCATCTGCGCCACATGCAAGAGGATAAGGAACGACGAAGGCAATTGGGAACAGATGGAGGCGTACATAAGGGACCGGTCGGAAGCAAAATTCTCCCATGGTATCTGCCCCGAGTGCGCCGCGAGACTGTATGGGGCCCAGTCCGGGAAGAAATGAGCCTGCCCCGTGAACCCTCCATCGTCTATTTCGTCAGTTCTTCCTTGAGTGCCTGACCAAGCTTTGCGATGGTGTATGGTTTCTTGATGAAGATCCCCGCTCCCATGTGCTGGGCCGCGACGACGTCCTCGCTCATGGAATAACCGCTTGCTATGACGGCCTTCTGCCCGGGATGGATCGCGCTGATCCTCCTGTACGTTTCCATGCCGTTCATGCCCGGTTCCATGATCATGTCCAAAAGGACGATGCTGACGGAGTGGTCACTGAGGTACTCCAGGGCCTTCTCGCCGCTTTCCGCCGAATGGGGCACGTAACCGAGCTTTCTCAGTATGGCGCAGGCGGTCTTCCTCTGGTCTTCGAGATCGTCGACGACGAGGACGGTCTCGCCGTTCCCCCTGTAGTCGTCAAATCGCAGGAACGAAGGGGCATCGGCCAGGGCTTCGCGGATGGCGGGGAAGTAAAGGAGGAATTCCGTTCCGCCCTCGCCCGTCGTCACGTCCACGTAACCCCCGTGGTCCTGCATCACGTTCCAGACGATGGTGAGGCCGAGTCCGGTACCGCTCCTGCCCATCCTCTTCCTGGTGTAGAAGGGTTCGAAGATGCGCTCCAGGTCCTCTGGCGAGATGCCGCTGCCGTTGTCACGCACGGAGACGACGGCGTACTCGCCTGCCCGCACTTCCGTGTAGCCTTTGAGGGGCCTGTCGACGTACCTGTTCTCCGTTCTCACCAGAACCCGCCCGCCCTCTGTTCCCTGCAGGGCCTCGACGGCGTTGTAGGCCAGGTTCATCAGGGCTTTGGTTATGTGGATGGGCGAACCCATGATGTTTAGCAGGTCGCCTCCGAGCTCTGTCTCTATCACGACTCCGTCGTCGGCCTCAAGCAATCTCTGATGTTCCGGCGACAACAGGTAGTCATTGACAAGGGCGTTCAGGCTGAGGGGTTCCCTGGGGCTGGCCGCGCCCTTTGCCACCGTCAACAGGTCGTCGACGACCGCGGCTGCGCGGAGCCCCGCGTCCCTGATGGTCTCGATCGCCTCCCTGTACTCGGGACGCATGTCTTCGTCCATGAGCAGGAGGTCCGGATAGCTTACGATGCCCGTCAGGATGTTGTTCAGGTCGTGCGCCACTCCCCCCGCGAGGAGCCCGACGGCCTCCATCTTCTTTGCACGGGAAAGCTTCTGTTCGCTTTCCGCAAGGCGCCGGTTCAGTTCGGCAATGCTCGCCTGGGTCTCCAGTTGCTTCTCGAGGTCGGCGAGCTTTTCGTCGGATTCAAGCTTCTGCAAAGCCTGGGTCGCCAGCATCGAGAAACGCCGTGCCAGGGTCACGTGGTTCTTGGAGAAACGCGCCCGGTCCGGATGAGTGCAGACCATGATGGCGTTCCTTTCTGTCGTTCGGATCGAGAAGTGAAGCGCCGAGCGGGCGGCCCCGAGCACCTCTTCCGGCTGAGTGTTCCATTCTTCGACGAGACGCGTGTCGAACACCGCCACCGGCTGGCCCCCGAGGACTCTTCCGAGCATGGCCCCGGGCCGCCAGACCCTGTGGGCGAAGACGGAGCTGGAGGTTGTGAGCGTCACGAGGGCCCCGTCGTGGTTCTGAAGGAGGACAAAGGCCGAATCGAATTCCAGTGGTTCCTTCATGGCGTCGAAGAGCCGGGTGAACATCGTGTTCGGATCCTTGCTCGTGACAAGGGCATGGAGCCCCTCGAGGAGCGCCTCGGCCATCCGCCGGTGGAGCGCCTCCTTCTTCCGGGCCTCCTCGAGATCAAGCAGGGCCTCCCGCAGTTCTTCCGACGTGCTCATAGGTCACCCCGTCCTATTGGATCCCAGAAAGAGGGTGGCGATCATCAGATTGCCATGGCGGTTCTCTCCGCCGATGAAACACCCTTGCTCTCCCAGTGTGAATGAACAGAGAAAGGACTTGTTTGGCAGGATGCCCTTCAGGTCCGAGACGATCTCGTCCATCCGGTCCCGGACAACGAGCATGCACCCCGCGCAGAAGAGCATCAGCGCCCCCTCCGTCTCGCTGCCGGAAAAGGGGGCATTGTGGATCGCCGCCTTCGCCACCCTCCCGGCCCTGCTGGCGAGACTCGCGGTGGTGCCCTTCATCAACACGACCTCAGAGCCCTGCTGGATCTCGGCGAAGAGCTCGAGCCCCTTATCCGGGAGCGAAGCGGTAGGGTAGGAAAGCTTATGATAGGTGACCCCTCCTACCTGCCCGACGGGCTGGCCGAGGGGTGTAAAGCTCGTCGTGGGCACGAGACTGCCTCCCCCGGGCAGCGTGTCCGCGATCAGGCCGTCCGTCCATTCGTTATAGACCACCGCGGCGGGCCGTCCGTCTATCTCGTGGAGAACGCGGCCTGAGACACGGGTCGCCCGTCCCCCGTGGCCGGTGGGCTCGTAACCGCTGTGAAAGGCATAGCTCACATTCCCGGAGGGAAATAAGACGGCCACGGAGACTCCATCGCGAACAACGGAGTCGTTGGCGAATTGCTGCCATTGACCGGTCATGTCGTTATCCGCGGAGGTGCCTCCCAGGATGGGAACGTCCGTTCCAAGGTAGCCTTCGATGGCGCGTATCGTCGTTTCCTCGTTTCCTGGGCAGCTCGTTATGACGACAGCCACCGGCAGTTCCCCCGGTCTGCCGGCCTGTTCGAGGGCCCGGGAAAGGGCCGATACGGCAGCCTTCGCGGGATTGTCCCCCTGTCTGGCGATGCCGGCGCCATAGCCGCCTTCGGGATCGCACACGCCAAGAAGGCCGAGCCCGAACTGGTTGTCCCCATGGAAACCTTCCTCCGTGAGAACGCCGAGGCACGTCGTTCCTCCCTGCAGGGGTACGGCCGGAGCAAGTGAACGGAGATGCTTCAGCACAATGGTGTTGTCATAGGCACAGGTGCTGTGAAGAAGGATGAGATGCGGATGAGTGCCGAGCTTCTCAGACATTCTGCCGAAAGCTTCTTTTGCTGCCATCCCCGGGTCGGAATTGGTCGACCAGCCTGAGGCAAGTTTCATTGCGGACCTCCAGTATACTTTCATCAACTTACCGCCTGTAAGTATACAATGTTCTCACATTTGAAGTATATCGGAACGACAAAGTATCATAATTCTCGCGCTCTTACGGGTGCTGACCTTAATGGGGCCAGACGGGTCTTTGCCGGAGATCCGCGGGAAGGCGGGATGACCCGGAAGGTCTGACAATGGGGGTCGTATTCGCAAACAGTGGAAAGATGGACATGCCGGCGGTACAATAGGGGTGTGTAAAGACCGGTGCTTTCGCGGATAGCCGGGTATCAACGAAGGAGGGGGACATCGAGACCTACAGGATAGCGGTGATAGGTGGCGACGGGATAGGGCCCGAGGTGTTGGCCGAAGGGATCAAGGTCTTAAAGACGGTGGAAGAACTCGACGGCGGGTTGAGGTTCGACTTCGAGCATTTTCCCTGGGGCTGCGGGCATTACATGAGACACGGCAAGGCGATGGACGATGACGGGATGGAAAGGCTCGCGAAGTTCGACGCGATCTACCTCGGCGCCGTTGGCTCTCCGTCCGTCCCGGACCATATCTCCCTGTGGGACCTGCTCCTGAGGATTCGGAAGGGATTCGACCAGTACGTGAACCTCCGGCCGGTGAAGCTCCTCAAGGGGGCTCCCTGTCCGCTCGCGGACGTGAAGAGGGAAGATATCGACATGATCGTCGTGCGCGAGAACAGCGAGGGGGAATACGCCGGGGCCGGCGACAGGCTCTTCAGGGGCACTGACAGAGAAGTCGTCCTGCAGACGGGGGTCTTCTCCCGGAAGGGGACGGAGAGGATCATCCGCTACGCCTTCGAGCTTGCGCGGAGGGAAAGGAAGACGCTCTCGAGCATAAGCAAAGGCAATGCCCTCAATTATTCCATGGTCTTCTGGGATGAGGTGTTTGCATCGGTGGCGAAGGAGTATCCCGAGGTGGAGGCACGTTCCTACCTCGTGGACGCGGCCGCCATGTTCTTCGTGAAGGAGCCCTGGCGCTTTGAGGTCGTGGTCACGTCGAACCTTTTCGGGGACATACTCACCGACCTCGGCGCCGCGATAGCGGGCGGGATGGGACTCGCGGCGGGCGCGAACATCAACCCCGAAAGGAGATTTCCCTCCATGTTCGAGCCCATCCACGGCTCGGCGCCCGACATAGCGGGGAAGGGGATAGCAAATCCGCTGGCCGCGATATGGTCCGCAAGCCAGATGCTCGACTTTCTCGGCCGCGAGGACTGGGGCAAGAGGATGCTCGACTCCATTGAAAGTGTGCTGGTGGAGGGGAAGACCTTGACGCCCGACCTCGGCGGAACCGCGCGCACCCCCGACGTCGGGGGTGCGGTGATAAAGAGCCTCAGGGCCGCCGGGAGATAGGCCCTGGCGATTCATACACCATACCCCGCGATACCGAGCACCGCATCGAGATCGTCGAGCCCGGGGAGGTGCTGGATTTCTTCAGTCCCCCCAAGGAAGGACTGCCTGTGACTCGCCCCGTCACGCCTTTCGCTTGAGCCAGAAGTCAAAGGACCGTCCGGGGATGAAGATGTCGATGCCGACGGACGGTTCGTCGAGGGGGTTTGTGACAACGTGCGGTTCGTTCCCGGGGATGTAGACCGCGTCGCCCTCGTCCAGGGTCTCTTCCTCCTTGTCGGTGGTGATCGTGAGCTTGCCCTTCAGAACTATCAGCACCTGCGAGTTCGGGTGGTCGTGGTTCGGCGATGCATGATGCGGCGGTTTCACGAAGTGTTCGATGGAGATGTCTTTTTCCGCGCAGAGGCTTACCCGCTTCCAGTCCCTCTCGGGCTCATAGCTTTCGGCACTCTCGAAACGAACTACCTTCATTCCCGGCCCTCCTTGATGTTCTCCGGGACTTGAAAGCCATTGTCCCGCGAGATGGGAATTGCACACTTCCATTCTCGTCCCATCGTGGGGAGAGGTCAACGAAAAAAGACGCCTGCGATGGGATGGGGGAGGTTACCGGCATTCGAGGAGGTGGTATCCCCAGGGTTCAAGTTCGACGTAGAGCCCTTCGCCGCTCAGTGTGCGCTCGTAGGCCTTTGAGGTGAAGACATCGGTGAGTTGCCAGGTCCTGCGGGCGGCGTCTTCCCAGGGAACGGTGACGAGGCCCTGCGAGGGCGTGTCGGAGAGGTTTACCACGACGAGGCACCGGGACGGGCCGCTCTGCCAGCACCACGATACCAGGTTCCTGTAGCTCTGGTTGTCCGGCCAGCCCGTCAATTCGCACAGCCGCCAGTCTCCCCGGGTGAACTTTCCTGTCCGGAGTGCCTCGAGGAGCCGTTCGTAGAAGGCCCGCATCGCAAGGTCCGGCCCCTCCTCGACGCGCCGCGCCAGAAAGACGGGCACACGCACCTGTCTGCCCTCGAGCTGGCCTTCGTGGACGAGCCTCGCGCCCGGCAGCGTCAGGGCGGTCAGGGCTGCGGCCCGGTGTCTGCGGGGGTGGAACTCGGCCGCTGCGCGGGGTTCGTCGTGGTTCTCTATGAACCTGATGAGCCTCTCCTGGTAGGCAAGGTCCGCGCAGAGGTGAAGGCGCACGCTTTCGGCGGAGTCCTGCCTTAAGCGGTCATAGAGGCGCTTGTCGTAGCACAGGTCGAACCCCTGCTGCTGCAGTTCCCACTCCGTGTCCCAGTAGGCCTCGGCGATGAAGATGAATCGGGGATGTTCTTTCCTGACGGCGGGGATGACCTCGGCCCAGTACTCCCTGTCCGGGATGGGTCCGGCACGGCCTCCCCAGGTCTTCGCGAAGACGGAGTTCACGAGGAGCATCGCCATGTCGCAGCGCACCCCGTCGCACTGGCCGGCGATATCGGAGACGGTCGCCGCCGCCGCGGCGCGCAGCCCCTTGTCGAAGGCGTTGAGCTGGAGCACGTCGGGCCAGGCCGGGAAGAAAGGGTCACGGCCGCGGGCGAAGACCCTCCCGTTCACGTCCGCGAATGACCCGGGGTCGGCCGCGAGATCTTCCCCGTTTCCCCCGATGAAGTAGCCGGGATTCTCGATGACCCAGGGATGATCGGGGGCCACATGGTTGGGGACGAAATCGAGGATAAGCGCAAGGCCCAGGCGGGAGAGCTTCTCCCTCGCGCGGGCCAGCCCTTCGGGGCCTCCCAGGCGGGCATCGACGACGTAGCGCCGCACGCAGTACGGGGAGCCGACGTTGTCCCCGTCGGTAAAGTCGGGCAGGGCCCGCCGGAAATCGGCGAGAAGGCCGCCGTTCTCCATGGAGATCCGCTGTCCTTCAGGGCTTCGCTCCCAGACCCCCATGAGCCAGACGGCATCGAAGCCGAGGGCCGCAATCCTCCCCCACTCTTCGTCCGGGACGGAGGCGAGGGTCAAGGGACGCCCGGCCCTGCTGCCGAGTTCGCCCAGCCAGACCCAGGTGTTGATCTCGTATATGAGAGGATTGGGGGCCACGTGCCGGGTCTTCCCCCGTTCCCTCACGGTTGCCTCACGAACACCGTCGAGCTGTCGGATTCGAGCATCGTCCGGGCGTCGACGGAATGGAAAAGCTGGATGAGCTTTGCCACTATCCCGGTCCAGCCGGTCTGGTGGCTTGCCCCGAGGCCCGCGCCGTTGTCGCCGTGGAAGTATTCATAGAAGAGGATATTGTCCCGCCAGTGCGGGTCGGTCTGGAATTTTTCCGTCCCGCCGTAAACGGGGCGCCTGCCGTTGCCGTCGCGGAGGAATATGCGGGTGAGGCGGCCGGAGATCTCCCGGCTCACCTCGAAGAGGTTCATCATCCTGCCGGACCCCGTGGGGCATTCGATGGTGAAGCCGTCGCCGTAGTACCGGTAGTACTGGAGGAGGGCCCGGATGATGAGGATGTTGACGGGCATCCAGACGGGGCCGCGCCAGTTGGAGTTCCCCCCGAACATTCCGCTGTCCGACTCGGCGGGTGTGTACTGGACGCGGTATTCTTCGCCGTCCACGTGGATGACATAAGGGTGCGCGAGGTGGTGGCGCGAAAGTGCCCTGAGCCCATAGGGTCCCAGGAACTCTTCCTCGTCGAGCATCCGGGCGAGGATGCGCCGCAGCCTTTCTTTGTTCACGAGGGCGAGGATACCGCGGTCGAGGACGCCCCGTCTGCCCGGCCCGGTGGCGTGAATGCTTTCCCTCAGCTCCGGCATGCGTTCGAGGTGCCGCGTCAGCCTGTCGCTCACGTGGGGTATCCGGTCCCTGTGGGCCGCCTCGATGACCGTGGCGGCGCACAGCGGAATGAGCCCTACCATGGAGCGCACCTTGAGCCGCCGGGAGCTTCCGTCGGGCAGCCGCATCAGATCATAGTAGAAACCGTCCTCTTCATCCCACATGGCGTCTTCACCTGATCGGTTGATCCCCGAGGCGATCCACAGGAAATGCTCGAGGAACTTGTAGAGGAGGTCTTCATAGACGGGATCGTAGAGGGTGAGCTCCATGCTCATCTCGACCATGTTCTGGCAGAAGAAGGCCATCCAGCCCGTGCTGTCGGCCTGCTCCAGGTGCCCCCCGCCGCTAAGGGGCGCGCTCCTGTCGAAGACGCCGATGTTGTCGAGCCCCAGGAAACCGCCTTCGAAGACGTTCCTGCCGAAGCGGTCCTTGCGGTTGACCCACCAGGTGAAGTTCAGCATGAGCCTTGCAAAGGAACGCTTCAGAAAGTCGATGTCGCCCCTGCCGTGGAGGGCCTGCTCGGTCCGGTAGAGGAAGAGCGTCGCCCAGGCGTGGACGGGAGGGTTCACATCGCTGAAATTCCACTCGTAGGCGGGGACCTGACCGCCGGGATGGAGGTAGCCGGGATCGAGCATGAGGTCGAGCTGTTCCCGGGCAAAGTCGGTATCCACCAGGGCAAGGGGAATGGAATGGAACGCCAGGTCCCAGGCGGCGAACCAGGGGTACTCCCAGGTGTCGGGCATGGAGATGATGTGCTCCCCCAGCATGTGGAACCATTCCCTGTTCCTTGAGGGGCGGTCCTGACCGGCGAGGGGATGCGCGTGGTGTTCCTTGAGCCAGTGGCTGACGTCGAAGAAGTAGTACTGTTTGCTCCACATCATGCCCGCGAGGGCCTGGCGCATCACGTTGGCTGCATCCTCTCCCGAGCTTTCCGGGATGACGGACCGGTAAAACAGGTCGGCCTCGCGAAGGCGCGCCGCGAAGACCCCGTCGAAGGCGGCGCCGAAGTCATCACCACCCACGGCGGCGGGTGCGGCAGAGAGCCGCAGTTTGACGACGGCGCTTTCCCCCGCGCCGACGTGGAGACGGTAGCGGGCGGACACCTTCGTCCCCGTACCTTCGGGATTCACCGCATCGCGCCTGCCCCCGACGACGCAGTCGTTGATGCCATCTTTGAGGAACGGGCCGGGGTTCGGCGTGCCGAATACGCGCGCGGTGTTCGTTTCGTTCTCCGTGAAGAGGAGCTCCGGTTCGCCGTCGCAGCGCAGGATGTGATCCCCCGGGGTTTGCCGGGCCAGCGCGCCGGCGTGACGGGCGAGGACAGCCTGGTGCTTCTTCCCCCCGGCGCGGGAAAGGGAGGGTCTTGGGCCGCCCTCCGGCCATGACCAGGTGTTGCGGAACCACAGGGTGGGCAGGACATCGATGGATGCCGCTTCAGGTCCCCGGTTGCAGGCGGTTATCCTGATGAGGATGTCCTCCGGGGCCGCCTTGGCGTATTCGACGAAGACATCGAAGTAGCGGTCACCGTCGAA
>Ga0302250_1001026_pt1 | contig 22798 bp, 23 predicted proteins | sample AAG_RA_Asp_MG_FD_193536 | JGI IMG/M metagenome (GOLD analysis project Ga0302250, IMG submission 193536) | Enriched activated sludge microbial communities from anaerobic digester in WTTP, New Holstein, Wisconsin, United States - AAG_RA_Asp | ecosystem: Engineered > Bioreactor > Anaerobic >... | reverse complement strand
TGGTATAAGCTTTATACCTATATAATGCCAACCTCTTTTGAACGTGTCAAGGTAGCTCAGCTGGTTAGAGCGCTGGTCTCATAAGCCGGAGGTCGAGGGTTCGAGTCCCTCTCTTGACACCACTTCTTTAATTAATCCCTAAATTTAGCCACTTTAAAAGATTTTAAAAAGAACTTTCCAACCCATTTCCAACTTTATGAAATTTTTTACAGTATTTACCTTCTGTATAATGTTCATTTACTTAATCTTATTTTGCAACATTAAATATGTATTTAAAATACCGTTATCTAACTCAACTTTACCGAGTGATAGTAAAAAAATCAACTAAAATTTCAACAAATTTAAAAATTTCCGTGAATTCTCATTTTAATTCTTATACTCCTTCCAAAGGACAATCAATCCTTTAAAAATTATCAAGGAGAATAAGACATATGAACTATTTTGAAAAAACACTTACCAAATGTGATATCTTCACTCAACCCACTGAATTAGATGAAACCCTCAAAGGATTACCCCGCGGAGAAGTTGGGGTGCTTGTCGCTCCCGGAGCCACAGGCAAATCCTTCTTCGTTTTGAATATGCTTTTAGCTTCATGTAATGCTGTTGTAAAAAACCATCTCATTGTAAAACCCATACGCATTTTATATCTATCATTGGAAGATAGGCTGGATGACATACAAAGAAGGCTACATTCTTATATGATGGGTAATTTGATTCTGCAAAGTGATATTGAAAAAAATGAGAACAACTTTGAAATTATTGCTTATAAAGGCTCTGAACGCCTTATCTCAAAGCACATCCCCCAAAAAGAGAACCCCATCTGGCAAAGCCTCAAAGAAAGGATAAATAGTTCCAAGCCCGATTTAGTCATTCTTGACACCCTTATCAAATGTTATGAGGGCTACGAAGAAAACTCCAATCCCGATATGGCAAAGGTGTTAAGCTTCTTCAATGAATTAGCCATGGAACACAACTGTTCAATCTTATTGCTACACCACACGAACAAAGCCGCGATCAATTCCGAAAATGCCTCATCTCAAACCAATTCACGGGGAGCAAGTGCTATTGTGGATAATTCAAGATGGGTCATTTCATTGAAAAAGCAAGATGATATTAATGTGGTGTGTGAAGCCATCAAGATGAATTTTACCTCTATTAAGCCAACCACCTATTCAAGGCTGTATAAAGGTATTCTGTTTTTGGAAGAGGCATAAAATGCCTCCTTGTATCAACTACTTCAAAGAGAGCCGCATGGCAAGTATTGAGATGCTTTTCCACTTCTTTAAAGCCGTGCCGTTCTCTTATTACATAGAAAAAGAAGAAACATTAGAAGATAACACCATTCATGTCCAAAAGCAATCTTCTCAAACATTCAAGAAGCCCTTGGATAAAACTATCACAGGATTTGATTATGTAGAAATAAGTGGGCAATACCTCTGTGCCTATGACCAAAAGATTCTTCGAGTCATCCTTCAAGCGCTCCAAAAACAAGAAGAAGCTCCCTTTATTGCCATTAGTGCAAAAAGCCCCAATGAGGAATATTTACCCATTGAGAGGCAAGTATATAGCAATCAAACAACCCTAAGCCTCCAACAATTTTACACGTTGTTAAATAACCAAAGCCACAACCGATCAAGTAATGACATCTTTGGAAAAATATTTAAAAGCCTACAAAGATTAGCTTCCACCACTTTATCCTTTTACACCAAGAATAAAAGCAAGATTATCACCGCACCACTTCTAATCTACGCTAAAAATGCAACTATGCTGACCTTTCAAGTCCACCCTTGTGTCATGAGTTTTCAATTTACAACCAATAACGAGCCAAATCTTTTAAAATACAAGCAACCCTATTATCACATCGATAACACTCACTATTTTAAAGAGCGAAGTGACTTGGAGCAACTCTTATACACCAAGATACAGTATAAATTTGCCTCTATGGCGCACAAAAGTTTTACTATGGGCTTTAACGAGTTAAGAGAGCAACTGTTTCTACCATCCACCTCACAAAGAACCACCTATAACCAATGCTCTAAATTAAGAAATGCCATTAAAAACTTAAATGACAACAGTGAATACACTCTCTCTTTGGAAAACACCACAACCCCCATTCTAATGGTTTCTAAAAAATAACTCAACCTCTTATCTCTCCCTTGTTTTAACCAAGGGGAGCGTGATAGACGCTCCTTGAAAAAGTATATGTATAGAGTATAGAAAATTTAAGCCCCACACCATAGGGTTTTAAAAGCTCTTCCTTACCCCTATCAGGATAAGTTTTACCCTCTGCTGGGATAGTATGTTACCTCTATAAGGTGGTTTTGATACAAAATATCTCTGCACTATTGTGTTGTTTTTTTCTTTTTTAGCCTTGATTTTTTAAAGCATTTGAGGCTTTTAAAAAAAGATGCACTATGGTTCAATTTTGTGGTGAAATAATTTTACGTTTGATAATTTTTTATTATAATCAATCATATATCCAAAGAAGCGAGGTAAACCCATGAACGATGAAAACCAACCCCAAACCAATAACCCCTATGTCAATTACAAGCAATTAGTTGAACAATTTATTTCAGAATTAGAACAAGGCACACAACCATGGAAGCAATCATGGAAATTACAAAGGGGTATGCCAAGAAGTGCAGTCAGTGGAGGAGAATATTCTGGCATCAATATCTTATCCCTTATGAGCCATAAGTTTCAAAGCAATCAATGGATTACCGCCAAACAAGTCGAACAACTTGGAGGCACCATCAAAGAGGAAGAGTTAGACAATGCCCGTGATATTTTCTTCCTCAAAAACATTGTCAAAACTACCACTAAACAAGATGAGAAAAGTGATGAAGAAAAAGAGGTGGAAGAGAAACACACCGTGCTAAAAAACTATAAAGTTTATAATATTGACCAAGTGGAGGGCATCAATTTCGAAGAAGAGCTACCACTTTCCAAAAATGAAAAGCTTGATGAAGTAGAAAAAATGGTTGCAGCCACAAAGGTTCAAATGTATCGAGGCTCACCCGCTTATTCGCCCAAAGATGATTGTATCTTTATGCCGCATATTGATGAATTTGTGGATAAAGAAAACTATTACTCAACACTCTTTCATGAACTCTCTCATTGGAGTGGGCATGAAAAAAGGCTCAATCGAGCTAATCATATTAAGAAGTATGATGATGTCTATGCCTTTGAAGAGCTGATTGCAGAATTATCAAGTGCTTTTTTATGTGCTAAACATAATATTTCCATGGAAAATACCCAACACACTGAGTATATGAATCATTGGGTTAAGATGCTTAAAGAAAAGCCTTATATCCTTTTTTCAGTCTCAACCCATGCCTCCAAAAGTGCGGCATACATTTCACACCTTGCCAATAAAACCCAAAAGCAAAAGGAAGATAAAAAGCTAAATCGTTTCAAACATCATGCCCCCAAAGTGGCTTAATGGATATGTTGGTGAAAAAGCTTCTTCTTAATGGCATCGGTTTTTTCTTGTATGTCGTTGAACATCAAGACAAGTTCATTTTTCAATTTTGCATAGGTGCTTCGATTTAGCATCAATGCCTTATTAAGCTCGGTCTCTTTTTTTCGAATAGCATAGACTTTTTCTTTGAGTTCTGGACTAAACGCACGCCATACGCCTTTGGTATATTGCAAAAGTGAAGAGAACTCCTTTTTATTGCGGTAAGGTTGATGATGCCTAATAAGGAAGTCATTCCAATTATCTTGCAAGGTTTGCAATATAGACTGACGCACCACTTGGGTTTTAGGCACTCTATTGCCTTGGCTATCTAATTTTGGCTTGCCCTTATTTTTTCCTCTGTTTTCAACTTGATAGACCACTTCACCGTTCTTCATCACAGGCTCGTTCCCAACTATTGGAGAAAAAAAATCATTGTAAGCCCAATCTTTCGATAAGCTATCATAGGCTGAAAACGTCAAATGATAATGAGGGTTTTTCTCATCATTGTGACAAATAAGCTCCAACAGTTCAAAATGGTCTAAAATGCCTTGTTCTTTGAGATACGCCAAAATCATTTTAGCGTGTTTAGTGGCATGTGTTTTATCGTGAAACTTTACTAAATCCTCATCTGTTAAATCTTGAAAATCAAAGACCATCTGAAAGGCTCCCACTTGATTAACTCTATGAGGGAGTGACTTCAAGGCTTCAATATTATGCTCGCTCATTATTTTAAAATAGTGGTTCAAATGACTTCGACTTTTTTTAACATTACTCGCTTGCTTCGACTTGACCTCGTAGGTTTTATTGTAGATCTTCCTTTGATTGTGTTTGAGCAAACCCATCATTCCGCCGTCCTCTATACCTCTTACCTCCTTTGAACCCCGTTTCATCGTGGCAAAGTTGATGGTCTCAATTCGCATCACTGCTGTCATTGTGTGCCTCCATATCTGTTTCATTTGAGTATAAAAGAATTCACACAAATAATTTTTTTTAGTAGAAAGCGGTTATTACACTGTAAAACCTGCTTTACATTTTCATTTTTACAAAGGTGAAAATTGCAGGCTCTTACGAGGTATAAGAGCGAAGCAAAAATAAGAAAAACTTAATGAGGCGTATTGGAGGATTTAGAAGGGTGGTAATAGACGTTTTTATGACTATGGCTTTTCGTGTTAAGCATCTCTTCAAACTGTTGGTTGTCTATTTCTGAAAAGTCTTGATTTGTGCCATCACCATCGCTATCATCCTCTTCATCACTTTCGTGTGAAGCCTTAATCAATGATTGTTTGGTTTGTGAATTTTTTGGGGCTTTCCATGTTTTTTGGATGGGTTGTTGCATAATCATTTTTGCTTCATACCATTCTTTGTTATTTTTAGGAATAGAGGTAATGCGATCATCAGCAATAATTGACCACCTTTCATCCATCAGAGCAAGTTTTTCTTTGAAGTCAGCTTCTTGGAAAGTGATGGTATGTCTCAGTGTGGAGAGGTTTTTTTCATATTCACTAAGCTTATCAGCTAATGTTTTTATAGCTTTTTGGTGGGACGTGATTTGTTTATCATAAGATTCAAATGCTTTATCCACAAGCTCCAAATAGTTTTTAATGCTATTGATTTGGTAGATGGTATATCCAATGCCAATGGCAAGAAGGGCTAAAATAATATAGAGGGTGTTAATGTTCATAATGGTCTCCTTTTTTTGTTGTGTGTTATAGATTATAAGCCTAAAAATCAAAATGTAAAAATTTGACTTGAAGCAAAAAAAGCTATGCCACATTTTGTTGTGTGGCAAGAGAAGGCTTATCCATATTATTGACAGGTGCATAAGAGGTGGTATCTATTTCCAAAAGTTCCACAATTGGTGTATAAGCTCTAAGATTACACTTGATCCCTAAAATTTCCTTTGTAGGAAGTTTTGAATCTGCTTTTATTTTTCCACGCTCAAAGCTTGCATAGGTTTGAAAATGGTGGCACAGTATTTCATCAAAATTATTGCTATACATCACATAGTTGTAGTGCTTATTGCACGTTTCAATCAAGTTATGGTGTGTGCTTAAATCATTGAATGAGGCTGTTGCCATTTTTTTATATTGGATGGCGCTACTTGTATAAGGAGGGTCAAGATACACAAAGGTATCTCTCTCATCGTATTTTTTCACCAACTCAAATACATCCAAACTCGAAAAGACCACCTCATGGGTGTTGAAAAAATGGTGAAGATTAAAAAGGCTCTCTTTGATTTGATTAGTATTCGTGCGTTTGGTTTCCCAATTAAAGTGGGTATTAAACTCACCTTTTGAATTTTCTTGATAGAGACCTTGAAAATTGTGTTGCATTAAAAAAAGCATTAATGCGGCATGATTGATATCCAAAGAAATGACATTAAAGAGTGATTTGGCTTCTAAATAGAATTCATGATTAGATTTAAAAAGGGTCTGTCTTACCTCTTTTGGGGCAAAGCGTGTGTGTCGTAAGTGCTCTGGGATGATACGTTGAAACTCATTTTCCAATGCTTCAAATTTAGAAAAGAGTGCTTCTGGATTTTCTTTAATATGTTTGTAAAGATTAATAATGCGTTTATTGAAATCATTGATAACATACTTTTGTGCTTCTACATGTGTGAGATTATGAAATAACGATGCCAAAGTGCCAGCAAAGCCCTCAATGTAGGTCTTTACTTTGATTTTCTGACCAAGCCTTGCATGGAGTTCATCGAAGTGTTTTTTAAATCTGAATTTGGAACCAGTATATGCGAAAAGTTTTGTATTTTGCGCTGTGAATTCTTCTGTTGCCATTACCATTATGTTTTTATTCATCTTTTCCATTTTGCTCTCCTTGATATAATTTATAAGCGATTGTTTAGTCCTAAGACACCTTTTAAAATGTTCTTTTGAACACTTTAAGAGACGCCTTATGCGGCTTGGATAAAAGTCTCTTCTTGGATATTTGGTAGTAAATGAGGCACAAGATTTGTCAGTAGAGATTGCATCACTTGCACCGCCATGCTATTGCCCAATTGCTCTTTAATATGGGTGTTGGCAACTGGGAATACATATTCATCCCCAAAACCTTGGATGCGTGAGAGTTCTTTTTCACTAAGGCGACGATACACATTATGCTTGGTATCATAGAAACGAGTTTTTGAGCCACCTTTGGTTAAACAAGGGCTGATACCTTCGGTTGAGCAAATGCGCTTGTCACTTGCGTATTTTAGATTTGAAAACTCAGCCACAATCTTGATGTCAGTTTTTGGATTGGGGATTTTTTTGACAATATTTTTAGTGCTTAATAAAAGATTTGAATAATCTTCACCCTCTATCATTACTTCGTTTACACATGGAATATAAGAGAGTGGTTGTGGAAATTCAAAGGTTTGCTCAATGTCTTTACGAATGCCAACGATAAATAGACGATCTCTATTTTGTGGAGAATTATAGTGTTTGGCATTAAGAACGGTGTATTGGATGGTGTAGTTTAATTCTTCAAAGGCTGATTTGATCACATTGAATGTATTGCCTTTATCGTGCGTAAGCATCCCTTTGACATTTTCATAGACAAAGTATTTTGGATTTTTAGCTTTAATGATTTGAAGACCGTTATAGACTAAGGTGCCACGTGTCTCTTCAAGTCCTCTTCGTTTGCCTTGCATTGAAAAACTTTGGCAAGGGCTTCCAAAAAAGAAGATGTCGATGTCATTAAGGGCGTTGTAATCAATTTTTGTGATGTCCTCGAATGTTTGCTTAGTGGTGAAGTTTGCAAGATAGGTTTTACGAGCATTTTTATCAATTTCTACCATAAATTGATTAGAGTGCGCAATTCCCAACTGTTTTAAAGCCCACTCTGGCGCACCGATACCTGAAAAGGCAGTTCCAACACGAAGAGATGGGGTGGTTGGTTTAGGATTGGTATAGTTAGTATTGTTTGAAGCGCTTGTTGGTTTTGCGAAATAAAGACAATATTTCACACGTTGTTTCATATCCATTGTCTCTAAATCAAATTGCTCTTGATGAACGATAGTCGCTCGAATACTAATCACTCTATGACCTGAATTTCTCTCATGGGCTCTTCTTACGTGTGCTCTCTTTTTACTACCTTGACCTCTATTTGTTCCTCTGTTCATATGTGTTCCTTTTTTCATTTTTGTCCTTTTGATTTAGATTTTTATGTCAATGCTTCGAAAAGCATCCACGTAAAAATCTATGCGACTTTAACGGTGTTACTAAGGTATTCAGCGATACACACAATTGGGAAAATGACTCTGGCATTTTTGGCGTTACCAAGTTTTTTGTATTCAGGTAGACCATAACCTTGAACAATGCAGTTGTTAATAGCGGATACAGAAATACCGAGTTCATGAGAAAGCTCTTCTTTGTTAAGAGCTACTTTTTTATAGCGATTTAATAAGTCTTGATAGATGGCTTCGTTGATGTAAGTGCTTTTCATTGTGTGTCCTTTTTTGTGTTTTGATAGTGAAAGTATCGCATGCCTTTTTTGGCTGAATTTAAGAAAAAAATAGTGAGTGAATGATCTTATTTAGGGAGGTTTGTGAAAAAATTAAAAGATGGGTAGATGATGTTTGTAAGTTTAATAGGATGTTTTTTTAACCCCTAAATTAAGGGATTTTTCGTAAGAAAAGTTGTTTAAAAAAAGATGTGAAATTAAGAAAATACCTCTATTCGGATAAATATAGTATAATACACTATATTGCACTACAATTAGCGAGGAAAAATGGCGGCATTTACATACAACCATAAAATAGTCTTTTATTCTCTGATTAATGGTGTTGGAAACAGCACTATCGCATATCAAATTGCTCGTATGCTTCGCTTACCTTTTTACCAAGAGCAAAAAAATGATTTAGTCTATTATTTAAGCTCCGTATTGGATAGAAAAAAATATTCAATCAAGCAATTAGACAGTTATAAGCACGATAGCGATAAAACATTAAAAGATGAATCGTATGCCAAAGGAGGAGTGTTTGATTTAAAAAAACCACATGCTTCTTTATTTAATATGGCAGATGCTATTGTAGTCTTGACCAACAATAGTTATTTAGATGTCTTAAAGACCATTGGAGCGCTCAAAGATATTGAAAGTACGATTGTAGATAAAAAAAAGCCGATACACGTTGTTTTTAATAGGCTCCAACTTGGAAATGCTGAACGTGAAAAAAAATACACAGGCGTTTCAAAGCAACTGATTAAACAAATGGCACCGCATCTCAATATTGTTTTTTCGTATATTAGGACCAGTTTTATCTATTATCGCAATATTGAAAAAGGAAGCTTTTTTATGGATCATTTTTTCAAATGGGATAAAGCTTTTTTAGAGGAGTATCCATCTGTTAAAAATCCCCATCACACCAAGTATTTAGAAATGTTTTTTGACGCTCAATATGAAAAAGTTTCTTATGATTTTGAGCCAATTGATGATTACGAAGAGGTGTTTGACAGTTTAAACAGAGCCAATTCTCCAATAAAGGTGGAAGGTAAACCAATTAGTAAAATACTTCAAGACATTAATCAATACATTGCGAAGAAAAACTTTCATCAAGAAAACATTCGCCTTTCGCAATCAGCAGTACGTGATATGTATTCATTACTCTATAAGATCGGTGGCATTTATCAAAAAGAGTATGTGCTTAATGGGATAACAAAATTTCGAACCCAAATAGAAGAAGGATAACTTGATGGAAAATAAAATTGCACTGACGCAAGTAGCAGAGGATTTTATTAATAAAAGCAGAGAAAGCTCAAAAAGCAAAGGATTAAATCCAGCCAATCATAATACAGATACCAAGCGTTATGCGAAGCTCTCTTTATCGCTTACCAATGCCGAAAAGGAAAAAATTGAAGCATATCGCAATGCTAATTATCCAAGAATGTCAATTTCGGCGATGATTATGGCTCTTTTAGATAAAGAAGGGTGTTTTGAGTAGGTATAGATATTCCCTGAACTCGCTTTATCGTACGTTTTCCGCTATAATTAATAAAACCTAATCAATCATAGTTATATTCAATTATTGGATGTGTAATGGGATATTCGGAATCAGATACACGCTCTAAAATCATTGACCCCAAAATCAAGCAAAGTGGTTGGCAAGAAAACAGCATCATTCGTGAGTATCACTTCACAGATGGAAGAAAGCTCATTGGGAATAAACGAGGTAAAAGATACTTTGTTGATTATCTTCTCACTTTTAAAAATACCAACTTAGCCATCATAGAAGCCAAAGCCGAAGATAAAGACCCATTGGATGGCTTACAACAATCCATCAACTATGCCCAAAAACTCAAAATTGATTTTGTCTACTCAACTAATGGGCATAAGATTTATGAGCACTCTTTGATTGAAGGCAAGGGAAGCTTTATTGAAGACTATCCAACACCAAGTGAGCTTTTTGAACGAAAATTTGGTGTTATTGATGGTAAAAAAGAAAGTATTATCACTTATCCATTTTACATTGAAGGCACTCTAAAACCTCGTTTTTATCAACAAATTGCTGTTCAACAAACTATTGAAGCCATAGCAAATCACCAAGATAGAATACTTCTTACCTTAGCGACAGGCACAGGAAAAACCTACATTGCTTTTCAAATTGTGTATCGCTTATTTCAATCCAAATGGAATAAAGATGGAAGTGATAGACGCCCTAAAATTCTTTTCTTAGCCGATAGAAATGTTTTAGCAGACCAAGCCTTTAACACCTTTAACCCATTGGAAAAAGACATTATAAGGCTCAATGGCAAAGAAATAAAAAAACGCAATGGTAAAGTGCCAACCAATGCCAATGTCTTTTTTGCTATTTATCAATCCATAGCTGATCGTGGAGATATGAGTGAAATTTCAGAAGAAGATAGTGAAGATGATGTGGGTGGCTATTATAGACAATACCCTAAAAACTTTTTTGATTTAGTTATTATCGATGAGTGTCATAGAGGAAGTGCCAACGATGAAAGTAGCTGGAGAAATATCTTAGAGCATTTTAATAGCGCTGTTCATATAGGTTTAACCGCAACACCTAAAAGAGACGATAATGGCGATACATACAAATATTTTGGAGAACCCATTTATGAATACTCTTTAAAAGATGGAATCAACGATGGTTTTTTAACCCCATACAAAGTCAAACGCATTCAAACCAATATTGACGAATACAAATTTGATCCCAATGACATCATTACCGGTGAGCTTGAAAAGCAAATTGTCACCTTAGATGACTTTGAAAAAAATGTCATTATCCCAAAACGAACCAATCTTTTAGCAAAAACTATTTTAGAAAATATCAACCCCTTAGATAAAACAATCGTCTTTTGTGTCAATCAAAAGCATGCAATGGATATGAAAGTAGCCATCGATAGCTATAAAACGGTCAAAGACAATCAATATTGTGTCAGAGTCACTTCTGATGAGGGTGAAATAGGACGAGCTTTCTTGGAAGCTTTTCAAAACAATGACAAAGACATACCGGCCATTCTTACCTCTTCAAAAATGCTTACAACTGGGGTTGATGCTAAAAATGTAAGAAATGTTGTTTTAACTGCACCTATTCGTTCTATGACAGAATTTAAGCAAATCATAGGGCGAGGCACAAGGGTTTATGAGGGCAAGGACTTTTTTACAATTATAGATTTTGTAGGAGCAACCAATCTCTTTTACGATGAAAGGTGGGATGGCATTCCTGAAAATCCAACACCCCCAACTCCACCAGGTGGTGGCAATGAAACACCTCCAACAGGAGGAGGCACTCTTCCCCCAGATGAACCACAACCTCCAAGAGATAAAGTAACCATTGATGTTAAAGGCAAAAAACTCAAAGTTATTAACATCGAGACGACCTATGTAGGAGAAGATGGAAAGCCATTAAAGACCAATGAATACTTAGAACTTCTCATTGGTATCTTAGGTAAGTTTTATAACAACGAAGAGGGACTTCGTGAGATTTGGAGTAATCCAAAAAACAGAAAAGACCTACTTAATAAACTAAGAGAAATGAATATCGATGAAGCACAATTAGAAGACTTAAAACAAATCTTCGAAGCTGACAATAGTGATATTTATGATGTTTTAGCGCACTTATCCTTCAATCTTGACATCAAAACACGCAATGAGCGGGTCTTAGCGGTTGAAAACTCTTCTTTTGTAGAGAAATACCACAACGAAAAAGCGAAACAATTTATGGAGTTTATCTTGGAACGCTATAAGCAAGATGGTGTTAAAGAGTTAGAAGAGGACAAATTGAGCAAATTGATAGAACTCAGCGGTTTTGAGAGAAATGAACTTAAAGAGTCATTTGGAACTTACAATCTTAGAGATGAGTATTTTGGTTTGCAAAGGGAGATATATAGATGAATAAATTATCCGATGAAGCAATATTATTACTTAAAAAGCACATTGAAGATAAGAATAAAATATTATTAGATACTTATGATACAGATAAGGAATTCAATAAACAAGTTAATATTCAAATGCAAAAAGAATTACAATATTTTAGTAAATTAAATGATATTAATTCGCAGGACATCTCCACAGATCAAATTGAAGAATATAAAAAGATTGCAGCTGAAAAGTATATTAATTATTCAGAGCAATACTCATATGTGATTGAAAAAATAAAAAACTATCATCGTAATATGAAAATACATAAGCTAATACAACCTATTGTAGATTTAGAAAATTTGATTGGAAATCAGTGTTATAACTCCAATATCCAAAATTATCGCTGGGGTGAATGGATAGGTGATGGAAGAGAATTTAAATATCCTATTAAATACTTATGCAGAGATGGGTCATTAAAAAAAGAAAAATATATGAAAAAAGATTTCAATGCTGATGAAATAATGTCAGCATTTTATCCTTTTGGTGCAAATGATTTACATATTGGGAAATCAATTTTTAAATTACTTGATTATCTGGAAAACAGATATAGTTTAAATTTTATTGAATTAGAAGAAAAAAGAAACAGATTAATTAACGAGGAAAAATAATTTGGAATCAAAAATAAACCGCATTATAGATAGACTGTGGAAAGACGATGGCATTAGTGGTGCCATGCAATACACCGAACAAATTTCTTGGATACTCTTTTTAAAGTTTTTAAATGACTTAGAAGCTTCTAAAAATGATGATGCTGAACTTGATGGTAAAACATACACTTACATTTTAGATGAGCCATTTAGGTGGAACACATGGGCGTGTCCTAAAACCAAAGAGAGAAAGTTAGACGTTATCAACGCTAAAAGTGGTGGTGACTTGCTTGATTTTGTCAATAAAGAGCTTTTCCCTTATCTCAAATCTTTTAAGTCTATCACTGAAAACCCAAAATCTGTCAAATACAAAATTGGTGCTATCTTTGAGTATTTGGAAAACAGAATTGCCAATGGTCATACCTTGCGAGAGGTGCTTGATATTATCGATGAGATGAATTTTCAAACTCACACCGATACCTTTGAAATGTCTTTAATCTATGAAAAACTTCTAAAAGACATGGGCGGAAGTGGCACATCAGGAGAGTTTTATACGCCAAGAGCTTTGATTAAAACCATTGTTGATGTGGTCAATCCTCTAATTGGCGAAAAAGTCTATGACCCAGCTGTTGGAAGTTGTGGTTTTTTGATAGAAGCATACAATCATATACGCTATGAAGATATAGAACAAAACAAACAAAAAACACTTTCAGTCACGCAATTAGAGTTTTTAAATGAAGAGACGTTTTACGGCAATGAAAAGACCCCTTTGGCATATATCATGGGTGTTATGAATATGATTTTGCATGGCATCGAATCACCTAATATTGCTAAGTCAAATACACTTACAAAAGACATACGCAATATTGAAGAAAAAGACAGATATGAGTGCATCTTAGCCAATCCCCCTTTTGGAGGCAAAGAAAACGAGCAAATCCAACTCAACTTCCCTGTAAAAACAAATGCCACTGAACTTCTCTTTTTACAACATATGATGAAGAGTTTAAAATTGGGTGGAAGATGTGGTGTGGTTATACCAGAAGGTGTTTTATTTCAAACCAATAATGCCTTTCAATCGGTCAAAAAAGAGCTATTAGAGCGTTTCAATGTTCATACTATCCTCTCACTTCCAAGCGGTGTTTTTTTGCCATACAGTGGTGTCAAAACCAATGTAATTTTCTTTGATAGAACAGGCTCAACATCAGATATCTATTATTATGAGGTCAATCCTCCTTATAAACTCACAAAAAATAAGCCTATCGCATATGAACACTTTCAAGAATTCTTAGAGGGTTGGCAAGAGCGAAAAATCACTGAAAATAGCTGGGTAGTCAATGTCAATGACATTAAAGATTTTGACATTAGTGCCAAAAATCCCAATAAAATTGAGACCATTGAACATCAATCACCGATTGAGTTAGTTGAAAATATCAAAGTAAATAATCAAGAAATTAATGACTTGATGGATGAGATAGAAGCTATTCTTATTGGAAAAGATATCAATGAGTGAATTGTATCAATTACCTAATGGATGGGAATGGAAGAAGTTAGATATTATCACAAAAATCGTAGGTGGAGGAACGCCAAGAACAAATATTGATGAATATTGGGATAATGGCAATATTGTATGGTTATCACCTACTGATTTGGGATCAATAGGTGAAATCATTGAAGTATCAGATTCAAAAGACAAAATTACTACACAAGGATTAGAAAACAGTTCCGCAAAACTTTTACCAATCGGAACTGTTTTATACAGTAGTAGAGCAACAATTGGAAAAATAGCGATTAATACTGTTGAAGTATCCACAAATCAAGGATTCGCAAATTTTATTTGCAACAAAGAGCTTCTAAATAAGTATTTAGCATATGCATTATGTAGATTTACAGAAGACATAACTAATTTGTCAAATTCTACTACATTCAAAGAAGTTAGCAAAAGTAGTTTAAAAGAATTCAACATACCACTTCCACCCTTTTCAGAACAACAGCGCATTGTTGCAAAACTTGATTCACTTTTCGAAAAAATAGACAAAGCCATTGCTTTACATGTAAAGAATATGGAAGAAGCTGATGGCTTTATGGCAAGTGCTTTAAGTGATGTTTTTAGTGAGTTAGAAGAGAAATATGGAAGACAATCAATTTTGGATGGTGTATATATAGGTTGTAAAAGAGGTTTTAATCCAACTACCAAAGATGGAAAAGTTCCATTTATTGGGATGAGTGATATAGATGAGCAAAATGGGATTAAAACAAAATATACTTTAGAAGATATTGAAAAAGTATCCAACGGTAAAACTAAATTTCAAAAAAATGCTGTTTTAGTTGGGAAGATTACTCCTTGTACTCAAAATAATAAAACAACTATTGTTCCACCAGAAATTGATGGTGGTTATGCAACAACGGAGGTATATGCTTTGCATTCAATGGATAATATATATCCATATTATTTAAATTATTTTATGAGAAGTAAAAAAGTTAATGATTATCTGGTAAGCACGATGGTAGGAGCAACTGGTAGACAGAGAGTCCCATCGAATGCAATTTTAAATTTACATATAGCTATTCCAAATCTTCAAATTCAACACAAAGTTGTTACTTATTTAGATGACCTATCATCTAAAATTGAGCATGTAAAAAAAGTTCAAAAAGAAAAAATGGAAAATCTAAAAGCACTCAAAGCCTCGATTTTAGATAGTGCATTTCGTGGTGAGTTGTAGATAATGTATATCAAAGTAGGCATCGAAAAGGCAATTGTGTGCGTGAAATAAAACCTTATCATATTCAAAGTATTGTTAAAGATGCTGGATTTGGTGGAACGTGTCCTATTATTGTTAAAGCCAATGATAAAGAATATGTTTTAAAAACAAGAGACGATGGTGTCAATCCAAGGTCATTGGGCATTTTTAATGAGCTCTTGGCGTATCAACTTTTAGATTATCTCAATATCAATATTGCGCCACAAGAAGTTGTATATCTTTATATCGATGATGATTTTATAGAGATGGCAAATATCGCACAACAAGAGGGACTAATCAAAGAAGAATCTTACGACTATATCAAAGCATCAGAAGGTTTCAATATAGGGATAGAGTATTTACACAATGCAATGGAGCCTTTAAATGAAACGATTACTAATAAAAATTTCATCAAAGATATTTCTCATATTGACAATTATATAATGAATTGCGATAGAGCTAAGAGCAATATAAATGTGCTACAAGATAAGCTAAATCAGCGAAAATACTATGCCATTGATTTTGGTAATGCTCTGGCAGATGGGGAATGTTATAAACACATTCAAAGTGGAAATACAACAATTTTTAGTGCTTTTCATGAATGCAATGCTACACTTTCAGGAAGATATATTTTTCGTGAAGACGTGAAACGATTGGTAAAGAGAGGACGGTATATTAAGGAGAATATAGCTAATATTCGCTCCATAATATCCGATATAATAGATAATTTTCCACCTGATTGGGAGCCATTGGCATATAAAAATGAGATTGTAGAAGTCATATCTCAACGGATAAAAAGTAGAAAAATATTTCGAGTGACACCATCATCAAAGTGTCAATGCTTGTATTAAAACAATGAAAGGAGGCGGTTATGGAAGATTTTTTAAAGAAACATAATTTTGATATCAATAAAAATAATAGACTTAACCGTCGTTTTCATATAGTTAGATATTACCCCAAAATTCAAACTTATGAATTCATCAATGTTGGAATTATTGTCTATGATAAAAATGAAGTTTTTTATCGATTATTACAAGCTGATGAACAAAGTAAGCTTCATTGCCCCTCTTTGATAGAATCCAAGGTATTAAGAAATTCATTGGAATCACTTGATAAGTATCTTCAAGACCAACAGTCCTTAAATGCTGTTATTGACGATATCTCAAAGCGATACAAAAATATTTTAGATACAAGTTTTCAGCTTGTTTATAGTGGTAATGAAGATGCTGAAACATTAGTAAATAAGCTATTTTATGATTATGTAGGGTATAAGTTAGAAGTTGAAGAAAAAGAAAATAAGTTAGACCTTTTGATTGAGAAAACTGAAAATATCATTGTTAAAGATTTTAAAAAATCTTTGAAAGTCAAAAAATCAAAAATTCGTGGCTATAACCTTGAATTTTTAAATACTAAAACTCACCATATTCATCATTCGTTGCTTGGAAGTATTGAAAATAGTGAAAATGTGGCAAGAGCTTTCTTAAATGCTCCCTCTGACATTACCAATGCTGTTCATTATGATTTTTTAAATATCAAAGCACAAATAAATAAAAATGGGGTTGAAAATCGCTTGAAACTGAATAAACTTCAAGTTGGTGTTTTTAACTACTTAAATGAAGATGATATAGCAAACTACTGTACTTCGATTCTACACTAACTCTATCATAGTAATGTTTTATTCAAGTGTTAAAAAAAGAGTAAAATTTTTAATATATATTCTCTTGAAAACCATCAATTAAGCCTTTTAAGAGCTTCTTATTTGTAAATATCGCCTCGACTATCGACTTTTAAGATTTTGATTTCAATGTCATCCATATAAAAAAGAATGCGATATTTCGAAACCCTCAATCTAAAAATGGGTGGTATGTCATCACCCACTAATCGTTTGACATCACCTTCTGGTAATTTTACAATCGCATCATAAATGCGTTTTTGTAAAGTATGGTCATATTTTGAAAAGCTTTTTTCAAATGTTTTTGAGAAAGAGATTTTCACACATTATACTTTTTAGCAAAATCATTTTGATCTGTAAACGTATCTGAATTCAAGATGTGTAAAACATCTTCTTTGTCTTTGGCATCTAAAATCAGAGCTGCTTTATCTTTGGAATTTGATGTTTTAAAATACACTTCCAAGCTTTCGCGTAAAATTTGAGAAACAGATTTTTTTTCTATAAAACCAAATGCTCTCGCTTGTTCATAAAGTTCGTTATCTATGGTTAAACTGATTCTATGCATTATATACTCCTTTCATGATGTAGTGATGTATAAACATCATTATAGCACATAATAAATAATGATTAGTCATATAAATTTTCAACTGCTTTATTCATGGTAGAATCAGCCATTTTCGAATAGCGCAAACTTGTCTCAATAGAGCGATGATTTAAAAGGTGGCGTACGGTATTAAGTTCAGCACCATTATTTAAAACTGTGGTGGCAAAGGTATGCCTTAATGAGTGCTGCACAACTTTTTGTTTTCTATCTGCATTAGGATTTTTATTAAAAAGAAGATTTAGTGCTTTTTGAAGGTGTCTGGCATAGGTATTTTTATGTGATTCAAATAGAGGTTTTTCTGTATCATTAATGTCATACATAGACTTAATGAGTTCCAAGGTTTTATCTGATAATTTGCCAAAATAGGTTGATGTATTTTTGAAGTCTTGTAATAAAACTTTTTTTGACCCAAAATCAATATCACTTATTTTAATGTTTAAACAACTACTTACACGCGTTCCAGTATCAAGCAACACAAGGGCATATAAAAATACATCACGATGAAAAAATGTGTATTCTTTATCCAAATGGGCTTTAAGCTCTTTCACCTCTTCTTTTCTTAAATAGCGTTCACGATTGTTATCAATTTTTAATAAGTCAATGGATTTGGCAGGATTGACTTTGATTTTTTCTATTTTAACGCCATAATTGAGGATGGTACGTAATGCTTCAATAATCATATTGATGGTTTTAGGTGAGTATTTTTTCTTTATAACACCATCTTTGTCTTTGTGTGTTTCAGCCATTTTAAGTGTTTTGAGTGCTTCAATATCTGATTTTGAAAGAAGCTTCATATCTTTTTCGCCAAGGGTAGGGTGGATGTGTTTGTAGTATTTGCTCTTTATTTCTCTATGGCTTTTGGTTTCAACATTATTTTCTCGTTGTAGTAAATGTAAATAGTATTCATCGAAAATTTCTTTGAGCGTGATAGCATTTTTTTTCTTGCGTTTGAGAATAACATTATGGTGGTCTTCATTGTAAAACAGTTTGGTTAAAACTTCTGACCTTTTTTGTTTAGCGTATTTTTGGTCAATGCCCTCAGTAGCTTTCCCAACTTTTATTTCTCGCATTTTGTTATCAAGATTTTTATAAGTGATATAGAAGCACTTTATTTTTTTCTTACTTGTTTTCGAAGCATTGACCCATCTAAAATAAACACCCTCATCTGATGTTTTGATTCTTCCTGTTTGCATTTTCCAACCTTCTTTCCAACCTGTGATTGTAAAACAATATAAAACTTTGTAAGATACTCTATCGATTTAAAATGTAAAAACCCCTTAAAATAGGCATTTTTGAAAGACTTTGTAAAACATTAGAAGACTATAAAAACAAGTCCCTCTCTTGACACCACTTCTAAATCCCTTCAAATCGATATTTTAACCAAAATACAAATCAAGTAAAGTCTTTAAGTTTTAGTTAGGTGACACTTTGGGTGACACTTTCATGAATTAAATACTTCAAATGTTTTATAGTTTTGTTCCTATAATTAATTCTTTGTATTTTAACTTTTCTATGTACTTTCTCATAAACTTCAAGTATTGTTTACACATATATGGCGTTATATCATGTATTCGAGCCAAATTTTCTAAAATTATCATTGGGTGATAGTCTTTAGCATATTTTTTATATTGTTTATGTATATCACTAATCTTGTTTTCTTTTTCTTTTTGAAAATTTCTTATTTCACTTTTTAAAGTATTGTTGTAATTATTAATCACCCAGTTATCTACTTTTTTATCATCTTTCTTTTTAATTTCATCAATGCAATTAGAGATTTCTTTCTTTTTCTCCTCAATATTAAAATACATTTGATTTTCTATTTCTTTTATATCTGACTCTTTAAATTGCCTAAGTTTATCTTTATGCAATACAATAGCATCATTTATAAACTGATATAAATCATATATAAAAAATGCTTGTGCCATAGTCTCTTTAGTCATTTTAAATGGCGTAATATCTTTAAGATCTTTGAACTCAAATTTTGTTCCATACAAGATATTTATAGGATTTTTAACCATTCCATTATCAAAGTCATCTTTTAACTTTATGACTAGCTGCTTTAGCTCCTCTATAGAGAGGTTTAGATTTAAGGGAACATCTACTATTGGTAATTCTTTAAATCTTAATAAAGGTCGTGTAAAATTAAAATCAATACTTCCTTTTATGCGATTTGGAATTAAATCATCAATAGATAGTAAAAAATCTTGCTCTAGTGCTACTAAAGGAATACTTTCATCTATCGTAATAAAGTTATCTTTTAAATTTAGCATTTGATAATCATGTTTTACAGGTACAAAATAGTTTGATTTATCTGCTTTTACCTCTCCAAATACAACATCAGGTATAATTTTAAATGTACGACTAAATATAATTTCTTGTTTTTGTCCTTCCGTATCGCTGCTTATAACTATTCTATCTACATTATCAATAGTATAAATTTGTTTTTTATTTATATAAAATTGTATTAGTCTATCTAGACCTTTATCTAAATCATTTAGGGTCATACTAAAATATGAGTTGGTAAAGTTTTTCTCAATTTTCCTTTTACTATAATGATTTGCTACTTTTTTTAAATCAAATACATCACTAATGTCAATCCCTAGCTGATCAGATTTTATAGCTCTTTCATTCTTATTTATATTATTTTTTAAATTTTGATATTCAGAAGTTCTGATTAGCATTTCATATGCAATGCTATTAAGATAGTCATAATCTGGAAAGTTTTGAATCTCGTGATAAATTTTATTATTTAGTCTTGGCAAATTTTTTGTATCAAAATGTTTATTATCCCAAAAGTCAGGTTTAGAAAGATAAATTTGATTAATGAAAGGGTATATTCTAAATAAATTATGATAAATATAATAAGTTTCATCATATTTTTGTCTAAACATTTCCGAAATAAATTCATTTTCATCAATTTCAGAAAATCTTTTTTTGTGTTCCTCTATTTTTTCATTTTTCATTTTAAACAATTCATCTATTATCATAAATTCAATACCTCTAATTTAATACTGAATTATACTATATTTAATTTAAGAATAAAATAAGGTTGAATTTTTACAACTTTTTAGACTATTTACGCTACTAAATTATTTATATATTATTCCAACAATCGGAAGCAAAAAAGATCTAAAGTACTAGCTGACGACTAAATAGAAATCGATTTCTGAATCAACATAAGGACATATAATGTCAGTAAATTTAGAAACCATCGAGTTTGCAAAGCTATATGCAAACGTAGGGAAGAGGTGGTTGTCTCCAGATGATCTAGCAAATGAGTATGGCTTTAGTAAATCAACACAAGCGAAAATGAGAATGGCTAGTAATAGTTCAACAATACCTTTTAGTAAAATAAATGGTAAATATATCCGGTATGATAGATTTGCTATTGATAAATGGCTTGAACAACACCAAGTACAAGGTGCAATAAAATAAATGATTATGCTAAAAGGGAGTGTTCAGAAATCTGTGTCAGCACCGTGTGGGTTCCTAAAATTGTATCATAAATTTAAAGCTTTGCCCAATCTTCCTCGAAAATAATAGAGAGTTGAGAGAGGTTAGGGGGAGTGTTAGAAATTCCGTGTCAACTTGGTAAAATAATATTAAGGATTGACAATGGAAGAACAATTAAGTTTTGATTTCAATGAAATATTGGAACAATACAAAAGAGGAAAAAGACTTACAGGTAAAGATGGACTTTTAGCTCCACTTATTAAACAACTCACAGAAGCAGCACTTGAAGCAGAGGTAGAATCACATATTGCCAATGATATTCTAAGTGGGAAATCTAACCGAAGAAATGGTTTTAATAAGAAAACAATCAAAGGAACCAGTGATGGTTCCTTTGAACTTGAAACCCCTCGCGATAGAAATGGAACCTTTGAGCCTCAAATCGTTAAAAAACATCAAACAACTATTTCAGATGAAATTGAAGAAAAAATACTTTCAATGTATGGTCTTGGGATGAGCTATACAGATATATCATCCCACATTGAAGACATTTATCAAGTATCAATTTCCACAGCAACCATCAGTGCCATTACCGATAAAATCATTGATAAAGTAAAACAGTGGCAAGCTCGCCCACTGGATAGTATGTATCCTTTTGTATGGCTTGATGCCATACACTATAAAATCAAAGATGGTGGTAAATATATCTCTAAGGCAGTCTATACCATCCTTGGTGTTGGAATGGATGGTAAAAAAGAGATACTTGGACTTTATCTATCAGAAAATGAAGGGGCAAATTTTTGGCTCTCGGTCTTGACTGATTTAAATAACCGAGGTCTCAAAGATATACTCATTGCTTCTGTTGACGGACTAAAAGGCTTCCCTGAAGCCATTAAGACCATTTTCCCAAAAACAGAAGTGCAACTATGCATTATCCATCAAATACGCAATTCAATGCGTTATGTAGCTTCTAAAAACCATAAAGAATTTATGAAAGATCTCAAATGTGTTTATCAAGCAACAACCAAAGAATTAGCAGAAGATGAACTTGTAAAATTAGATGAAAAATGGGGTAAAAAATATCCTATCGTGATTCAATCTTGGCAAAATAAATGGGAAAACTTATCTGTCTATTTTAAGTACCCGCCAGAGATTCGAAAAGTCATATATACCACCAATATTATTGAGTCAGTGCATCGCCAATTTCGTAAACTCACCAAAACAAAAGGAGCATTCCCTAATGAAAATTCACTTCTGAAATTACTTTATATGGGTATTAAAAATGCAGAGAAAAAATGGACTATGCCAGTGTGGAATTGGAGTTTAACCCTTTCCCAATTGGCAATATTCTTTGAAGGGAGGCTTAATAATGAGCTTAAAATTTAAGTGATGATATAATATGATAGAAACATTTAAAGGACTTTTGATATGACAAATTGGTTAGAAGCTAATGATTCAGAGTTTGTGTGCTATTGCATAGAAGTTGATAAAAAAACTATTGTAGATGCTATAAAAAATGGAAATGATACTTTATCAAAAATCAAAGAATCAACTAAAGCTTGTACTGGAAGTAGTTGTAAAGAGCTAAATCCGTCCGGTAAATGTTGTTCAAAAGATATTAAAAGCTTAATCAAGCTCTACGCTGATAAAGATAGTGAAGAAAAATGCTCTTGCTGTTGCAATAGCTAAACTTGATCTGTCAACACTTTATGATACACAGAAATAAATATGTCTAGGCACTCATATCGTTTTGTAACAGTTTATTTTCAAAATCAACGGGTGACAAATAACCATTACTAGAGTGCAACCTCTGTCTATTATAAAACACTTCGATATATTCAAATATAGCTTGATTTGCTTGGCTCCTTGTCTCAAATTTCATGTGATGTGTAAGCTCTGTTTTCAATGAGT
>Ga0302250_1001020_pt1 | contig 22843 bp, 24 predicted proteins | sample AAG_RA_Asp_MG_FD_193536 | JGI IMG/M metagenome (GOLD analysis project Ga0302250, IMG submission 193536) | Enriched activated sludge microbial communities from anaerobic digester in WTTP, New Holstein, Wisconsin, United States - AAG_RA_Asp | ecosystem: Engineered > Bioreactor > Anaerobic >... | reverse complement strand
CCTACGCCTTTGCAGAAACGGGTTTTTGAATTACTCAAGATCCCGTTGTCGTTGTAGCCAGAACAGCTACAGTCGGAATTAACCGACTGTCAAGGGTAAAAACCGTTTTTCTACGCTGGAAGTATGGTTTAGAAAGGGAAGTTATTTTATATATAAAGATTATGTATATATTACTGAATTGTGTTCAGCCTATCCTTTATCTTTTCTGTTGCTCCCTTGAGCGATAGAAGTGCTTTTTTAGAGTTTTCTGACGCTTTTAGATAATAATTTTTATCCGATATCAAAAACTTTATCCTTGACTTTAAATCTTGTTCATCATTTACTATAAATCCACCACCATATTCAATGAGTTTTTTTGCAGATTTTTCTTGAGATAAGTAATTTGGGCCAAAAAGCACTGGCTTTGAAAAAACTGATGGCTCAAGAAGGTTATGTCCCCCAGTTTTATTAAGTGTCCCACCTACAAAACATATATCTGATACTGAATAAAAATCTAATAAAGAACCTACCTCATCAACTAATAGTATTTGAGTATCATAAAAATCCTTAAACCTATCCTCCTTTTGTTTAATATCGCTTAATTTTTGGTAATTTAGATTATGTCTTTTAATAATCTCCTCAAACTCTTTTGTTTTTTCAATATGTCTCGGAACAATTATATATCTTATATCATTTATATCGTTAACAATAAGTTTATAGCTTTTAATAATTATTTCTATTTCATCTGGGTGAATGCTTCCAAATGTTATTAACTTTTTTTCTAAAAAATCTATTTTTTTTAATATTTCAGTCAAATCCTTCGCTTTTATATCATCATCAAGAAGATCATATTTAGTATTTCCAGCAATCACAATTTTTTTGCTGTCATAAAAAAAAGAAAATTTATCATAATATTCTTTATCCTGAACAAATATCTTTTCAATATTTTTAAAACAGTATTTTATCAGAGGGGAAAGATATTTATAAAATTTAAAAGACTTATCTGATATCCTTGCATTTATATAATAGAGTTTTGATTTTTTTGAGGATATTCTAATAAAAGAAGGCCATATCTCTGTTTCTGCTATAAAAACTATCTTTGGATTTGCCTTTTTTATAAATCTTTTCATTATTGGATAAAAATCAAATGGGAGTATGTATGAGTATTCTGTTATCTTTTTTGCAATATTATTGGCTGTTTCTGTAAATGTTGTTATTATTATTTTTGTATTGGGCTCGGATTTTTTGAAGTAATCAATAAGGGTTCTTACAGAGTTTATTTCGCCAATAGATGAACAGTGAAAGAGTATCGTTTTATCTTTAAATGTTTTTATATCAGGAAAAATTCTTTTAAGCCAGAGTCTTGGTGTAAATGATTTTGTTGGTAAAATGAGCGAAAGAGGAAATGATAAAACTATAAGAAAAGGAACTATTGTGTTATAAACTATAAAAAGAATAGCCCCCATTATCTTTTCTTTTTAGAACTCCATATGTTATAAAAAATCTGTGTGTAAAGGGGGGTTACTTTATCATCAAACATTTCAACCATAATTTTATTGGATTCAAGTTGTTCTAAAATATTTTTTAATGGAAGATCTGTTTTGAACTCGCCGTTTATATATAAGAACTCTGGCTCTGATAATATATAGTTTTCTTTCTTTGCTTCTTCAGCTATGGCATCCATAAGAAATTTTACGGCTGTGTTAAAATGAACATCGATAATGCTTTTAACAATTACTGACTCAGTGTTATTAATCTCCAAAACTTTCTTTTCAATTTCATTTCCAAATGTTATGACTGAAAAGCTAATAACGTCAATATCCTTTGCTTTAAAAATCTCTTTATAATTTTCACCGAATACCTTCTCAAGTTGTTTTAATTCTATATTATCATATATTGCCGAAGGGTTTATCTGTGATATGATGTTAGAAACAAATTCCTTGAAGTTTGTTTCAGTATTTTCACCAAATAGATTGTTAAGGTTGATTCCTGATTTTTTAATCCTTCTCTGGATATCGTAATAATAAACAGGAATCTTAAAATTTTTAATCTTTGCCATATTTTAAAGATTTCGGAAATCAGATGACAGAAGTCAGAAAACAGAAGCAAGTTAGTTATCTAATAAGAACAAACATAACAGCCATCTATTTCTATAACCTTCCATACATCCAACTATTTATTTTTCTTTCTGCCAATCATATGCGAGTGTTGTACATATACCAAGTGTAGAATAGACTCCACATACCGAGCCTGCAAGCATACAGAAAGCAAAATCATTTATAGCTGACCCACCAAAGAAATAAAGGACAAGAAGCACAAATATAACAGTGGATGATGTCACAATTGTTCTTGAAAGAGTTTCATTTATGCTTAGGTTTATAAGCTCACCAAATGACTTTTTAGGAAATTTTCTTATGTTTTCCCTTATTCTGTCATAAATAACTATGGTATCATTTATTGAATAACCTGCTATTGTCAACAACGCTGCTATGATTACAAGATCTATCTGTCTTCCTGTGATCAACAATGCCGTTATGGCTACAAGAACGTCATGGATAATGCCTATGACACCTGTTAATCCCCATATTGGGTGTGTGTATCTAAAAGCAACATAAACAATTATTCCAAACATAGAAAGAACTATAGAAAATATTGCTTTTCTTGATAGATCCTTTCCAACCACAGGCCCAACGAAATCCCTTTTCTCTTCAATAAACTTAAACCCTTCAGAATTTAAAGCATTAGTTATCTTGTTTGCATATTCGTTTACATTTTCTTGATCACCTTTAACAGTTATTGAGTATGAATTATCGCCGAAGCTTATTATCTGGGCTTCTACCTGATTTTTATTCAAGGCTTTTCTTATAGAACCAATATCCGTTTTATCATTAAACTTAAGCTGAAGCTGTGTCCCACCAGTGAAGTCAAGACCTAAGTTAAGTCCTTTTACAAACATATATATAATACCAATAAGTATTATTATTGATGATATAGCATAAAAATAGTGTCTTTTGCCAACAAAATCAATATTTGTTTTAGGAATAAGTCTTACCATTTTTTCCTCCTTAAACGCTTAAATGTTTCGGGTTGGATGTAAGCCAGAAATCATAAACAACCCTTGTTACAAAAACTGATGTAAAAACACCTATAACAAGACCTATTATAAGTGTTGTTGCAAATCCCTTAACAGGACCTGAGCCAAACTGAAACAAGAAAACACTTGTTATCCATGTTGTAACATTTGAGTCAAGGATTGCTGTCCATGCTTTCTGATATGCTGTTGATATTATTATTGGGATAGGTTTTTTAAACTCAATCTCTTCTCTCATTCTTTCAAGTATCAACACGTTTGCATCAACCGCCATAGCCAAACTCAATATCATACCAGTGATTCCTGGAAGTGTTAACGTTGCATTGAAATATGCAAGACATCCCAAAAGAAATAAAAAGTTCAATGACAGAGCTATATCTGCTACGAAGCCACCACCCTTGTAATAGAAAAGCATAAAAAGAACGACTACAATAAATCCTACCATGCTTGAAAATATGCCCTTTTTTATTGAATCCTCTCCGAGTGAAGGTCCAACAACCCTTTTTTCTATTATCTTAATAGGTGCAGGAAGAGCACCGCTTCTAAGCACTAATGCTATATCCCTTGCCTCTTCCATAGTAAAACTTCCCTCAATAATCCCCTTTCCTTCAGGAATTCTGCTCTTTATGTTTGGTGCGGTATAAACAACGTCGTCAAGAACTATTGCTAAGTTCCTTCCTACATTTTTTGCAGTAAGTGTATCAAAAATCTTTGCTCCATCCTTGTTAAAGGAAAACGATATGTGTGGCATACCAAAATCACCTTCCATCTCAACCCTCGCATTTTCTAAGTATGCTCCAGTCAGTGGAACTGATGACTCCAATACATAATATTTAACATCCGATGAGCTTTCCTCGGATTTACCTCTTAATATTGTAAGATTTGGTGGAAGAATCTTTTTTATCTCAGGAACGATATTTCCATCCTTATCTATTGCTGGTTTATCAAGAGCTGATATCTCAGAAAGTATCTTTGAGGCTGTGGTTGATTCATCAACAAGCATAAATTTAAGTTGAGCAGTTTTACCAATAAGTGCCTCAGCCTGCTCTGCATTTGAAACACCTGGCAGATCAACGCTTATCCATTTGTCTCCCACTCTTGCTATCGGTGTTTCAGATATACCATATGCATCAACCCTATTTCTAACTATCTCTATTGCCCTCTGAATCGCATCATTTAATTTCTCGCTTTTATCTAATTTATCAACCTCTAACTCAAGTAATAGATGTGTTCCACCCCTTAGATCAAGTCCTAAATTTAATATATGCTTCGGTCTTTCTTTCATAGCCTCTAACTTATCTCTTTCAGGCTGTGTCTTTGAATACCAATCAAAGGTTGGGTATAATAAAAAAGCAAAAAGGATTACAAGTCCTATTACCAGTGACATCTTCCAGTGAAGTGCTTTCATCTTGAATACCTCCTAAAATAGAATAAAGCAATTAAAATATAATTGTTGTAAACTGTATTTATACGGATAAAAAATTATTGTTTAACAGGCTCATCTGTTACAACAGTTGTTACAGCACTTCTTACAACTGTTATCTTTACATTCTTTGCTATCTCTATCTCCATCTCATTATCTTTTATTGAGCTTATTGTTCCTATTATTCCACCGGCCGTTAAAACCTTATCTCCTACCTTAAGTTCATTAAGCATCTTCTGCCTTAACTTTGCCTGTTTTTGCTGAGGTTTTATCAACAGAAAATAAAAAATCACAATCATCAGTATAAAAGGGAATAACTGCATCCATATGCTTGGTTGAGAAGCTTTCATCACATTCCTCCTTGTTAATCAGAAGACAGAAATCAGAAAACAGAGGTCAGAACCTGCCTACGCCGAAACGGCTTCGGCAGGCAGGGACAGAAGTCAGAAATAAAAGAAACTCTTTATCTTTCTGTCTTTCGAAAAACTGCTGACCGCTATTAATACTGTCTTATTTTTACATTTTAACATATTTTTGAAGTATTTAAAAAGTAAAAAAAATATATATATCTTACTTTTTTTATTTCTGATTGTATTTGTTCAAAAATTCATTAAAACTCTCATCAAATCTATCCTCATTAATTGCTTTTTTCATCATATCAGTTTGTTTGAGCAGAAATCTTATGTTATGGATTGAAAGAAGTCTATGAGAAAGGAGTTCTCCAGATTTGTAAAGATGTGATATATATGATCTTGAGTAGTTTTTGCATGTATAACAGTCGCATTCGTTATCAAGAACTGTATCATCATTCTTATACTGAGCATTTTTTATGTAAACCTTTCCATAGGTTGTTAATGCCTGACCGTTTCTTGCATTTCTTGTAGGAAGGACACAGTCATACATATCAACCCCTAACTTTGTTGCCATCCATATATCAACAGGATCGCCAAGACCCATAAAATAAACTGGTCTATCCTTCGGTATGTTTTCCATTATATAATCAAGCGTTTCAAACATTTCTTTTTTTGACTCGCCAACAGATAAACCACCGAGAGCAAAGCCATCAAAACCTAGCTCAGTTGCATATTCTATTGCCTCTTTTCTTAAATCTTTAAATATTGAACCCTGAATTATTGCCATGAGTTTTGGCTTTTCCTCGGCCTCCTGAGTTATTTTCTTAAAGTGGTCTATTGATCTTTTGGCCCATAGCTTTGTTTTTCTTAATGCTTCCTTTGCCTCCGAGTATTGCGGTGGATTTTTGACACATACATCTAAATGTGTCCATATATCGGAGTTTATAGCTGACTCATAATCTATGACCTTCTCAGGCGTAAAAAAATGAGAAGAACCATCTATGTGTGATGAAAAATGGACACCCTGTTCTGTAATTTTTCTGAGACGGCTTAAACTGTAAACCTGAAACCCACCAGAGTCAGTTAGTATTGCCTTAGGATATCTCATAAAATTTCCAAGCCCACCAAATTTTTTTAGTACATCAAGGCCAGGTCGTAGATAAAGGTGATATGTGTTAGAAAGCAGACACTGTGTTCCAACGTTTATCAAATCATCGCTTGATAATGCCTTAACACTACCTTGTGTTGCCACAGGCATAAACAATGGAGTTACTATTTTTTTATTTCTAACACTAAGCTCCGCTATCCTTGATCTCTGGTTTTTATCAGTTTTAATTATTCTTGTCCAGCTTTTGTTTTCCATTTATAAAACCTCCACTGTTAGACTTTTTCAGTGAACCCTAAAGTATAAGGCAAGCATCACCATAGGAATAAAACCTGTATTTTCTATCAACAGCCTCTTTATAAGCTTTTAAAAGCAGTTCCGTTCCACAAAATGCTGTTGTCATATAAAGAGGGGGAGAATGTGGGACATGGAGGTTTGTTATAAATGCGTCTGCTATAGAAAATTTATATCCCGGTTTTATGAATATGTCGCTTTCGGCCTCTCCACTTTTTACAAATCCATTTTCATCCTTCATCTTCTCAAGCGTTCTCATGCTTGATGTTCCAACTACAAATATTTTCTTTCCATTTCTCTTTGTAAGATTTATTATATCTCTAACCTCTTTAGATACTATACAATGCTCTGGTGGCATAACAAAATTCTCAGGGTCATCCCTTACCATTTTAAATGTTCCCCAGCCTATATGAAGTATTATTTTTGCAATGTTTATTCCTTTTTTTTGAATTTTTTCTAAAAGCTCTTTGGTGAAATGAAAGCCTGCTGTTGGCGCAGCAACAGAGCCATTTTCTTTTGCATAAACAGTCTGATAATCATCCTCATCATCCTGCAAAACTTCATCCTTTGATTTCTCTTTTCTCTTTTTTATTATATACTCTGGGAGTGGGACAGTTCCATGTTTTGATATATAGTTATCATCAAGCTCTCTGCTAAACTCTATCAAATAACTTCCATCATTATTTTTTTCTATTGATGATATGAAAACATCATCCTCAAGGCGATATTTTTTTTTATTATTAAGTTTTTTTGTAAGAACCATCCATCTCTTGCCTTTTTCATCAAGCTTTGAAAGCATCAGCATATCCCGTTTTTTTCCATCACTATCATAAAAAAACATCTTGCTCTTTACAACCTTTGTTTCATTTATTACAATACAATCGCCTTGTGTTAAATATTCTATTAAATCAGAAAAGATTCTGTGTTCTATCCTTGCTGTATCTCTGTGAATAACCATAAGTCTTGCCTCATCCCTTTTCTTAAGGGGGAAATCGGCTATAAGATCCTTTATATCAAGTTTTTCAAACTCATCAAATTCTTTATCTTTCATGGTTTACCTCATCTATATCCTTTATTTTAGAACCCGGGTAATAAAAGCTTAAAATCTTTTTATAATCAAATCCTTTATCTGCCATCTTTTTAGCTCCATCCTGACATAGTCCTATACCATGTCCCCAGCCTCTGCCATAAATCTTATAACCATTTTTAACACTTTGTATGCTTGTTATAAATGTGCTTTTCATATCAAATGTTCCAATAAAACTTCTTAAATCTTTTGCCTCTAATTTTATACTACCCTTATCTGTGTTAAAAAGAAATTTTACTGTCCTGCCAGATTTATCCTTTGAATATATCCTGAAAGATTTTATTCTGTTAACAGAATGTCCGTTTTTATTTAAAAAATTTAAAATATCACTGTTGGATATAAAAACTGACCAGTTAGCACTCGGTGAATTCTTGTAGTATGGATCATTCACACCCCTGAGTGGTGGAATTATTTTAGAATTCCAGACACCACTCGGTGTAGTTGTATGTCCTCCTGAGTTTGCATGATAAAATGTTGTAAAGATTTCATTCTTATATGTTAGCACCTCTCCCCTTGTTTCATTTACAGCTGAGATGATTTGTGGAGAGATATTATCAAAACCAGTATAAACCTGGTGTTGGGTAGTATTGGTCATATCATAATCATTATTCTTGCTGAGTGTTGCAAGTGTATAAGTCCTTGCAGCAACTGCCTGTGCCTTTAGAGCTTCAATAGGCCAGTTAGCCCCCATCTCAGGTCCTAAAACTCCCCAAAGATATCTCTCAATGTCCACGTATTCAATTATATTAAGCTTACCATTTTTATTGGCAAGCTTAAATTTTCCTCTGTATTTTTTACCGTCTATTACTATATAACTTTCTGGTGTTGAATTTTCCATGTAAACGGGGGATAAAAGCTTTTCATCACTTATTATAATTTTTTCATTTTTCTCTGGTCTTATATCATAAAGTGAGTTTTCCAGAAGCAAATACTTTTCTCCTGTTTTTTCTTCAGTCGCATATATCTTGCCATAGGTTTTTAATTCAAAGTTTGATAGATCGTTTGCAACAAGAATTCTTATCTCAATGCTTCTGTTGATTCCATCAGCGGAATAGAGATTTAAAAATGAAAAAAATAAAATAATAATTGTTCTAAAATAGTGTTTCATTTTTATAAGGTAGGTTCATATGTTCGTAAGCCTTTTTTGAAAGAACCCTGCCACGTGGAGTTCTCTGTATAAAACCTGATTTTATAAGGTAAGGCTCTATTACATCTGTTATGGTATCAAGTTCTTCTGATAATGCTACGGCTAAATTCTCTGCCCCAACAGGGCCGCCATTAAATTTCTCTGCTATTGTTTTTAAAAAAATTCTATCAAGCTTATCAAGTCCCTCATCATCTATCTCCATAGCATCAAGAGCAGATATGGAAATCTCTTTAGTTATTATTCCTTCTCCCTTCACATCAGCAAAATCTCTAACTCTTTTTAAGATTCTGTTAGCAATTCTCGGTGTGCCGCGAGATCTGTGGGATATCTCCTTTATGCCATCCTTTTCTGCCTTAACCTTGAGTATTGAAGCAGATCTCTCTATTATTTTTTCTATCTCTGACTCATCATAAAAGCTCAGGTTCACTGTTATCCCGAACCTATCTCTTAAAGGTGTTGTAAGGAGTCCGCTCCTTGTGGTGGCCCCTATTATAGTTATTCTCGGTGTCTTTATTTTAAGCGTTGTTGCTCCAGGGCCTTTGCCAGTATTGATAAAAAAATTAAAATCCTCCATAACAGGATATATTGCTTCTTCTACAGCTACATTTAATCGATGAATTTCATCTATAAAAAAAACATCACCATCATTTAACTCTGTTGTAAGTGATGCTGCAAGATCTCCTGGTCTTGTAAGAACTGGACCAGATGTAACCTTTATATTAACACCCAACTCATTTGCTATGATATGAGCAAGTGTTGTTTTGCCTAAACCCGGTGGTGCATAAAAAAGGCAGTGATCAAGTGATTCCTTCCTCTTTTTAGCAGCCTCTATATAAACTCTCAGATTTTCTTTTATCTTTTCCTGTCCTATAAATTCATCTAAAGTCTTTGGCCTCAATGAATACTCAAAGTTTGCTTCCTCTGGATTTAACTTTTTGTTATAAATATAATCCATAAACTTTAGACTCCTGAAAGCTTTTTCAGCGATAGCTTTATAACATCCTCAATCTTTATGTTTTTGTCAGTGTTTTCTTCCATAACCATAGCAAGAGCTGCTCTTGATTCTCCTGATTTGTATCCAAGACCGATCAGTGCATTAAGTGCAGTTTCATAGTAGGATGAAAATACTGGTGAGGTGTATCTTTCTTTATCACTAACACTCAATCCATCAATTTTATCCTTTAGAGAAACAATAAGTTTTTTTGATGTTTTAGGAGTAAAACCAAAAAGATTTTTAAGCATTTTTTCATCTTCATTTAAAATTGCTTTTTTAAAATCTGATACGGATTTCAATATCTTATTAAGGTATTCCATTGCTTTTTTGGCACCAGTGTTTGGAATAAAATTTTCAAGCAGTTCAAATATTTCTTTTTCCTCAGCACTCAAAAAACCATAAAGCTTTTCACCCTCATACATAGAAAATGATGTTGATATATAAAGCTCGGTCTGAGCACCGGCTGAAATCTTTGATATATCGTTTTCACATAGGAAAACCTCATATCCAATTCCTGATGTCTCAATAATGATTTTTGATGAACCAAGTTCTATAACCTTACCTTTTATATATGCTATCATACCAGTCCTTTTTCTTTCAGTTTATAAAGCTTTAAGTCGCAGATCCCTATGGCAACTGCGTCAGCTATATCGGGGTATAGCTCTTTATCCATAGAAAACATCATCTTTATAACGCTTTGAACCTGTTTTTTGTTAGCATTACCATTTCCTGTTATATTTTTTTTAATAAGTCTTGGGTTATATTCATTATACTTTATTCCTGATTTTTCAAAAGCAAGAAGTATTACACCCCTTGCCTCCATAGTAGCTTCCTGTGTTCTTATCTTATCTATAAAAAATACCTCTTCAATGCTAGCAGCATCAGGATTAAATTCAGCGATTATGTCATTGAGTCCATCATATATCTGACAGAGTCTTTTGGATATGGATAAATTTCTTTCTGTTTTTATAAGCCCAAAACTTTCAAGAATTACCCTTCCGTTATCACTGCTCAATATTGCCCAGCCCGTGTCTTCAAGGCCAGGATCTATACCTATGACCCGTCTCATCATTCTTTCATCAGCTTATCCAAAATATTTGCAGGTATATCAAAGTTGGAGTAAACACTTTTCACATCATCATGAGCTTCTAATTCATTCATCATACCAACTATTTTTTCTGCCTTATCCTCATCAGTTACAGTGATATAATTCTTCGGTATCATAGTTATCTCAGATGATGATATGTCTATTTTCTTTTCAAGCAACTTTGACTTGACAGTTTCAAAGTTATCAGGTGATGTAAAAACCTCATAGAAATCCTCATCGGGATTGTTTTTGATGTCATCAGCTGATGCTTCTATCGCAATATTAAAAAGCTCTTCCTCTGAGATTGAACTTTTGGGAACAGTTATGTATCCCTTCTTTTCAAAAATCCAGCTTACACAACCTGTGGTGCCCATATTGCCACCATGCTTTTCAAGTATAACCCTAAGCTCGTTGAATGTTCTGTTCTTGTTGTCTGTGGTTGACTCTATCATAACAGCAATACCGGCTGGCCCATATCCCTCGTAGCTTATTTCCTCATAAACAACACCTGGTAGCTGACCAGTTCCTCTCATTATTGCCTTTTTAACATTATCAAGAGGCATATTAACCTCTTTTGCATCGCTCACTGCCTTTCTGAGCCTCGGATTTGTATCTACATCTCCGCCGCCCATTCTTGCAGCAATGGTTATTTCCTTTATAAGTTTTGTATAAACCTTACCTTTTTTTGCATCATTGAGTGCCTTTTGATGTTTTATACCAGCCCAGTGAGAATGTCCACCCATATATTCCTCCAATTTAGAATCAGGTTAAGATTAAGGTTAAGGTTAAGAATAAGAACCGAAAAACAACCAAAACCTCTTTCATCTCAATCCGTTATTTAGGATTCACTGAAAAAGTCTAATCAATCATACTACAATCATAAACCGACGCGGTTTAAAACAGTGGACAGTGGTCAGAAAAAACAAAATAGTGATCAGCGAATAAGGTATTTCCTCTTACTGTTCACTGACCACTGATCACTAATTGTAACCTCGGTCGATTGACGGGGCTAAAACTTAAACCATTAGAGTTTTTCAGTGAACCCTTTTTAATACACTAATTAATTTTATAAAATATATATAGAATTTACAATCGTCAATCATCGAGATGTAAACAGATGTCAGAAGTCAGAGGACAGAAAACAGAAGACAGAAAAGCAAATTAGTTATTTAATCATCGAGATGAAGACAGATTCATCAAGATGTAAACAGATATCATCGAGATAGAAACGGACAAATTAGTTGTTTAGTCATTTAGTTATCTAGTTATTTAGTAAAACATCAGGATTAAGACAGAAATCAGAAAACAGATATCAGATAAGGAGTTCCTTTAAAATCTGTCTTCTGACCTCTGCTTTCTGTCCTCTGACCTCTGACTTCTGTTTTCTGATTTCTGTTCACTATTATATCCGCCCCCTTAGCTCAAAGGATAGAGCAGCTGCCTTCGAAGCAGTTGGTTAGAGGTTCGAGTCCTCTAGGGGGCAAAAGAATGGTCAGTGTCCCCTAAACAAATCCATTTCATTAAATTGTTATAATGTTAGTTATGGTAAAACTTTTATTGTTTTTATTTATTTCAAACCTTTTTGCTTCTGATAATTTTGAGGAAATATACAACAGTTCTATTCAGAGCTGGAAAAACGGTATGGTCTTGGAAACAATAAAAAATCTTCGCTATATAGTTGATAAATCAACTGATCCAGTTTTGAATTTAAAAGCCGGTCAGGATCTCGTTGTCTTGCTTAATGAAACTGCTCAAAACTCCACTGCAGTAGAATATTTAAATAAGATTGATGCAATTAAAAATAATCCTTATCTGGAGTTTGAAAGGTCATTTTCATTCTATTCATTAAATAGATATCAGGCTTCAGCTGATTCATTTGATAATCTTTTTACCATTACTGCTGATGATGATCTAATTTTTTTCTCAAGGTTTCTCAGAGCTTTGATTGAAGTGAAGATGAAGGATTACAATAAAGCTGGTGAGGAGTTAAAAACCGTTTATAAATCATATCCACCAATGCTCCCTTTATCAAGTTATGTTATGGCTCATATATATACTGGCCTAAAAAAGGAAAGGGAGGCTATAAGCTTTTTAAGGGATTCACTGACATATGATTCTCGCAATATTGAGGCACTTATAGAGCTTGCAGATATGTATTATGATACAGACGATTATCTACCTGCGTGGCAATCATATTTTACGCTTAAAGAAATAGATACTGAAAATTCTGATTTTTCAAAAAAAGCAGAAAAACTTATTAAAAGAATTAATAAGGATGCTGATCAGATATTTTACTGGTCTAGACTTGATGGTCTTGCTCATACTGAACCTCTTGTCAATAGAAAGGCCACAATTCCTTTTAGAATAGGGTTATATTCAGATGAAACTGGAAAATTATCATCTCTGAGATCGTTTTATTTCGTATCCAACTCTGATTTTGAAATATATGATAAAAATCTTGGAAGGATTTCATTGAATGGTAAAAAAAATGTTCGCTATATGTTAAAATATACTGAATCAAAAAATATTTGTGAGTTGATCGATAACCTTCAATCAAAGCTCTATTCTACGAGGTCTGACTTTGAAATAAAGCTTAAAGAAAAAAATGGGATTATACTGATAAAAAATCCATCTGTTATCTCAGGATTTTCAGGGGTTAATAAAAGTGATAAGGAAGTATCAAACAGCCTGGAGGTTTTTCTCTCAACTGCTGGAATGAGTTTGATAAATCATACCTACATTGAGCATATACTTCCTGCATATATCTCAGCGGTTCAAGGGCCCAAGGATGGAGATGAATATTTAAAGGCTCTTGCCATTGTTGTAAGAACAGGACTTTTTAAAAAGATAAATCCAGAAAAATTGTTTGATATTCCTGACAGCGATAAAATGTTTAAGTTTAATGGACTCCAGTATGAAAAGACAGATTATATCTCTGCATCAAATCTTACTGAAAATGAATTGCTTTTATCAAAGTCTTCAGATACCTATAACGCTTCATATTCTCTTAATGCTGCTGGAAAGACATATTCTGGTGTTGATGATGGCTCGTTAAAACCTGATAAATTGACCCCATTCACACTTTTTAAATGGATAAACTTTGATTTTTTTAAGTCAAAGCCGTATTCAATGCCTGAGGATAAAACTCGTATTGCTGATATTGCATGGGCTCTTATCTTGAGGCCCGAATGGATAGAAAAAAGGCTTAACAGTTCTTATAAGATTGGAAGAATAAAAAATATAATTGTTTTAAAGAGAGACGACTTCGGGGTTGTGAAGTCCATAAAAATAGATGGGACAGCTGGAACTGTTGAAATAGATGGTGAGGAGGATGTCAGAAAGATTTTATCTGCTGGGACAATGAGATCAAATCTTTTTTATATAAGGCCTGTGATGGATGGAAGTTTCCCTGATTTTTTTATAATAAGAGGGGTGGGTACTGGTGATTTCAATGGGATGTGTCTGTACGGGGCAAATTATTTAGCAAAAAATATGGGGTATAAGTATAAGGATATATTAAAGCATTATTTCCCTGATGCCGTGATAAAAAACTGATGAAAAAAATATCTGTTGTCCATATAATAACAAAGTTGGAGTTGGGTGGTGCTCAGGAGAACACACTCTATACTGTAGAAAATATGGATAAAAACATATTTGATGTCATACTTGTTTCAGGCATGGGGGGGATGCTTGATGAGAGGGCAAGAAAATCTGGTGTAAAAACTTTTTTTATAAAAGAGCTTAGAAGAGAGATTTCACCGTTCAATGATCTTGCTGCATTTTTAAAGATATTTTTTTTGTTGAGAAAGATAAAGCCTGATATAATTCATACCCATTCTTCAAAGGCTGGAATTATTGCAAGAGCAGCTGGCTTTTTATCAGGTGTTAAAAAAATAGTTCACACATATCATGGCTTTGGGTTTAATGATTTTCAAAAATTTTATATCAGATGGCTTTATATATTTCTTGAAAGAATATCTTCCCTTTTTACTGATTTTATAATATTTGTCTCAAATGATAATCTTAAAACTGCACTCAAATATAAAATACTAAAGAATAATAATTACCGAGTGATAAGAAGTGGAATAAAGATGTCAAGGTTTAAAAAAGAAAAGAATTATGAATATATTAAAAAACTTGGAATAGAAAAAAAGGATTTACGTATAATAGTATATACCGTTGCAAATCTCAAACCTCAAAAAAATCCTGATGATTTTATAGAAGTAGCTAACAAAGTGATAAAAGAAAACTTTGATGTATATTTTATATATGGTGGAGGTGGTGAGAAAATTGAGCATTACAGAAATAAGGCAAGGGAATTGGGCATATCAAATAGATGTTTTTTTACAGGTTGGATAGAGGATAGTTCTTTACTACATCTTTCTGGTGATATATTCATTCTTACATCACTTTGGGAAGGACTTCCGAGAAGTCTTGTTGAGGCTATGTCATCTGGGAGTGTGCCTGTCTGTTATAGGACTGATGGCGTAAACGATCTGATACTAAATAAAAAAAATGGTTTTATTGTTGATCAGAAGGACACAGCTATGATGTCAGAATTGATTAAAGAATTAATTAATAATAAAATATTATTTAACACATTAAAAGAAGGCGTGTTAAATACTGACCTTTCTGAGTTTGATATAGATTTTATGGTTAAAGAACAGGAAGAGCTTTACAGGAAAATTATTTTATGAGAAACATTTCAATCATAGTCCCAGTGTATAATGAAGAAAAGAACATAAAAGAGCTTTATATTGAAATATTATCAGCTATTAAAGAGTTTGAACTGATTTTTATTGATGATGGTAGCACTGATAAAAGCTGGAATGTTATAAAGGATATTTCAAAAAATGACAGTAGAGTTAAAGGAATAAGGTTTGCAAGAAACTTTGGTCAGACTGCTGCTATGAAAGCGGGGATAAAGGAAGCAAAGGGAGATATTATAATAACCATGGACGGAGATCTTCAAAACGATCCAAATGATATCCCTATGCTTTTAAAAAAGATTGATGAGGGATATGATCTGGTCAATGGTTGGAGAAAGAACAGGAAGGATCCGTTTTTTACGAGGGTAATACCATCAAGAATAGCAAACTGGCTTATCTCATGGGTTACAGGGATAAAGCTTAATGATTATGGTTGTTCATTAAAAGCATACAGGAAGGATATACTTGCTAAGATTGACCTTTATGGTGAGATGCACAGATTTATTCCCGCAATGTGTGGATATGCCGGGGCAGATATAATAGAGGTTGAGGTCAACCATAGGCCAAGAACAAAGGGAAAATCAAAATACGGAATTATGAGGGTTTTCAAGGTTCTTCTTGATCTTATGGTTGTCAAGTTTATGGGAAACTTCATGACAAAGCCAGTGTACTTTTTTGGCGTTTTTTCATTCTGCTCAATATTTATTTCTGCAATATTTTTTTTGATTACGATATACAATAAATGGTATAATCATATATTTGTGAAGGATCAGCCACTTTTTATCGTGGCAATATTCCTTTCCATAATAGGAGTTCTTTTAGGTCTTATTGGAGTGATAGCTGAGATGCTCACGAGAATTTATTATTCTTCAGGAAAGAGTGATTACTATATAAAAGAGAAAACAGATGAAAGATAAATTGAAATTTTATGTAAAGGATATTATAAACTCAGTCAGATATACTGACTCGTTTATGATTGATCCAAATAGTTTTAAGGATTGCTTCAGTGATATGGTGATCACAAAAGATATAACTGTTACCGTTAATTTCTCATTGTATAAAAATTTAATTCTTCTTAATGGAAGTACTCTCAGCAGGGTAACTGAAATATGTTCGAGGTGTGCTGAGCCTTTTGAAACAGTTCTTAAAGAGGATTTCTCAGAATCTTACAGTCAGGATGATGAGTGTATAGATATAAACTCACTTGTCAGAGAAACCCTTACACTGAGCGAGCCGATGAAACCTCTATGCTCCAAGCAGTGTAGAACAAATATCAATAATTTTGATAAAATAGAAGTTAATAATAAAGAAGGAGATAATTATGCCAAATCCAAAGAGAAAACATACAAGGGCAAGAAGAGATAAAAGGAGATATCAGAATTCAAGACTTGATATCGTAAATCTTTCGGTCTGTCCTAACTGTGGTGCTTTGAAGAGACCTCATATGGTTTGTCCTAATTGCGGATATTACAAGGGCAAGATAGTTATAGCAAAGAAGGAAAAAGGTTCAAAAGGGCAAGAAGAAAACAAATAATATAATTTTTATCTTTAAGCTATAAAAATATGAAAATAATAGTGGATGCTCACGGTGGAGATTTTGGTTTAAAACCAAATGTTCAGGCATCTGTTGATGCTGTGAACAAGCTTGGTGTTGATATAATCCTTGCTGGCAGGGAAGATGAGATAAGGGATGAGTTTAAAAGATTAGGTTTGAAGCATATCCCATCAAAAATAACTATTCAGCATTGTCCTGAGATAATAGAAATGTCAAAGGAGCCAGTGGAAGAGTGTAAAAACAAACCCAACTCCTCCATTATGATAGGTGCTGAGCTTGTAGCGGATAAAAAGGCTGATGCCTTTATTTCTGCTGGTAACTCTGGGGCAATAATGGTTGCATCACTTTTAAAGATAGGAAGGATAAAAGGTATTTCAAGACCGGCATTGGCAATACCTTATCCTACAGAAAAGGGTTTTTCTCTTGTCCTTGATGCAGGTGCAAATATGGATTCAAGGCCATATCATCTCTTGCAGTTTGCTATAATGGGCTCTGTTTATATGAAAAATATTTTTGGTATATCGGAGCCAAAGGTTGGCATTCTTTCAATAGGTGAGGAAGAAACAAAGGGGAACAGTCTTGTCCTAGAAACAATTCCTCTTTTAAAGAGCTGCAATCAGATAAGGTTTTATGGCCCTGTTGAGGGTAGAGATATACCTGCCCCTCTTGTTGATGTTGTTGTTACTGACGGCTTTACAGGCAATGTTGTTCTTAAGCTTTCAGAAGGGCTTTCAAGGTTTATACTTCATTCTGTAAAAAAGGGAATAAGCAAAAAAATTATATATAAGATTGGTGCTTTCCTTATGAAAAAAATATTTGATGACCTTATTAAAAAAACAAATCCTGATGAGCTTGGTGCTGTGCCTCTGCTTGGAATAAACGGTATAGTGCTTGTTGGTCATGGCAGGACGACATCAAAGGCGATATTTGCTGCCATAAAAAATGCAAAGAATGTTGTTTCACAGAATCTTATAGAGAAGATAAAATTTGAGATAGAAAAAAACATTGAAGTTTCAAAAATGACAAATCTTGGTGGGGTTGCTGAATGACTGGCTTTGAAAATAAAGTGATATTAATAACAGGTTCAGCTGATGGTATAGGTAAATCCATGGCTGAGAGATTTGCTGAGTTAGGTTCAAATCTTTTAATGAGTGATCTGAATGAAAATATAAATTTGATTGCTGATGAGATCTCCAAAAAATATTCTGTTAAGGCAGTTGGTTTTAAGCATGATGTTAGTGTTGAAGAGGAATGTATAAATGCTGTCAAAAAAGCTATGGATGAGTTTGGAAGAATAGATGTGCTTGTCAACAATGCAGGTATAACGAGAGATAACCTTGTTCTGAGAATGAAGGAAAAAGATTTTGATGATGTTATATCAGTCAATTTAAAGGGTCCGTTTCTGATGTCAAAAAATGTTTTTATTTATATGTCAAAACAGAGATACGGAAGGATAATAAATATCGCATCAGTTGTTGGGCAGAGCGGACAGGCCGGTCAGGCAAACTATTCAGCATCAAAGGCAGGACTTATTGGTCTTACAAAATCACTTGCAAGGGAATTTGCAAGGAGAAATGTAACTGTAAACGCTATAGCTCCAGGTTTTATTCAGACGAAGATGACAGATAAATTAGATGAAAAATCAAAGCAGCAGATAATTTCTCAGATACCGCTTGAAAGATTAGGGTTGCCTCGTGATGTTGCTGATGCAGCGGTATTTCTTGCATCTGATTCCGCCTCATATATAACTGGTCAGGTTATAGGTGTCAATGGCGGATTATATATGTGATATTAATAATTTTTTTTGTATAATAATACTTTAGAGTTTTTGAAATGGAGGAAATAAAATGGCAATGACAAGAGAAAACATATCGGATGAGATAAAGAAGCTGATATCTGAATCACTCTCGGTTGATATGAAAGAGATAAAAGAAGATTCAAAGTTTGTGGATGATTTAGGCGCTGACTCCCTTGATATAGTAGAGCTGGTTATGTCAATGGAAACAAAGTTTGATGTTGAGATACCTGATGAGGATGCTCAGAAGATAAAAACTGTTGGTGAGGCAGTGGACTATATATCAAATAAAATTTCAAAGTAAAATTTAATGTTTTCGGATTATACAGAGTTAGAGGCCAAGATAGGTTATTCTTTTAAGGAAAAGAAGCTTCTTGATGGTGCTTTGACTCATAAATCTTATTCTGTTGAAAGAAGAATCCTCTATGACAATGAAAGGCTTGAATTTCTTGGGGATAGTGTTGTAGGTCTTATTGTTGCAGAATACCTTGTAAGAAAGTTTTCCGATAGGGATGAGGGATATCTATCAAAGCTTAAATCATATCTTGTCTCGTCAAAAAATCTTTATAGATGGGCAAAAAAACTGGATCTTGATAAGTATGTAAAATTATCATTTGGTGAGGTCCAAAGCGGTGGAAGGGCAAAGCCTCAGATATCGGCAAATGCCTTTGAGGCTATTATCGGGGCAATGTATTTAGATGGTGCCTTTGATGAATCAAAGAAACTGATAGAAAAATTTTTAATAGAAAGTGACTTTTCCCTTGCTCTGGATTATAAATCTGATATACAGGAGTATTGCCAGAAAAAATACAAAGCACTTCCATACTATAAAATAGTTTCTCAGGTAGGACCTGACCATGAAAAAAAGTTTATTGTTTCATTGAATATAAACCACAAAGAAATATCAGTCGGCGAAGGAAAAAGCAAAAAAGAGGCAGAACAGGATGCCGCAAAAAAGGCGATAGAGATTTTAAACATATCCGTAAATAATGTTTCAAACAGCGATGATAAACACTGATGGAGGTGATATGCTTTTTAATTTTACTGATACACAGAAAGAGATAATCAATCTTTCAAGGGATTTTGCTGAGAAGATTTTAAAGCCACTCTCATCAGAGTATGATGAGAAAGAAGAATTTCCAGCCAAGCTTGCTTCAAGCTACAAAGAATCAGGCTTTTATTCAATAATATACCCTGAGGAATACGGTGGAATAAATGCAGGTCTTACAGGACTCTGTCTGTGTATAGAAGAGCTTTCAAGGGTTGACGGTTCACTTGCACTTCTTCCCGCAACATCAGCACTGGGTTCAATACCTCTTATACTCTATGCAAACGATGAGCAGAGAAAAAGACTTTTTCCACACCTTACATCAGGGGATAGGGTTGCAGCATTTGCCTTAACAGAGCCAGATGCTGGTTCTGATGCCACGGCGATAACAACATCTGCAAAAAAGGATGGCGATTTTTATATAATAAACGGGATGAAACACTTTTGTTCATCAGGAAATATATCGGATATATATGTCATATTTGCAAAAACTGCACCAGAAAAGGGAGCAAGGGGAATAAGTTGCTTTTTCGTTGATAAAGATACACCGGGATTTAGAATCGGCAAAAAAGAAAAAAAGTTGGGAATAAGATCAAACCCGACCACAGAGCTATTCTTTGAGGATATGAGAGTTCATAAGGAAAATATGCTTGGCCCTGAGGGTTTTGGACTTTTTATACTTCAAGAAACATTTGATTACTCAAGGCCTGGTGTTGCTGCTCAATCAATAGGTATTGCTGAAGGTGCTTTGTCACTTACAATAAAATATTTAAAGGAAAGGAAACAATTTGGCCAGTCTGTTATATCATTCCAATCAGTAAGTCACAGCATAGCAGATATGTCGGCAAGGCTTGAGGCTAGTAAGGCTCTTTTATATTCAACAGTGATAAAAATGGATGAAACATATATAAAGGCATTTGAAAACGCAGTAAAAAACAAGACTGCAGTGAGGGATGAAATAAAAAAGATATCACGAACAAGATGGACAAAATATTCTGCAATGATAAAACTTTATGCATCTGATACTGCATTTGACATAACACAACAGTGTGTGACACTTTGTGGTGGTATGGGATACATGAGAAGCTTCGGGCTTGAAAAATTTATGAGGGATGCAAAGGTAACACAAATATATGAGGGTTCCAACAATATTCAGAAAAATGAGATAGCCGCTCAGATAATAAAAGAAAACTGACAAAGATAAAAAGACAATAATAAAAAAATAAAAACGATTATATTTTGATTAAATTATCGTTTACAAAATAAATTTATTTTATGTCAAAAAAGCATTTGAAAAATAAAAAAAGTAAAATTCTTGAAGAAAAAATGATGATTTAAAAATTAAGAATATTTATTTGATGATAAAGCTTGATTTTTTAGATATCTTATGCTAAAATATTTCTTATAGATGTTAAAAATAACATTTATGAGAAATACTATAAAATATATTGATTTTGCGAAAATATTTAAAAAATTTTTTGTGTTTTCAATAATAGATATAAGAAAGATATATCCAGCCTTTCAGAAAAGAAGACTTTATGAATGGCAAAAAAAGGGATACATTATAGGTGTTTCAAGGGGATATTATATTTTTTCAGACTCCAAGCCAGATGAACACCTGCTTTTTTATATAGCCAATAGAATTCGCTTGTGCTCTTATATCTCATTAGAAACTGCACTTTTTTATTATCAGCTTATACCCGAAAGTGTTTTTTCAGTTACATCTGTTTCAACAAAAAAGACAATTATTTTAAAATCGAAGTTTTCAAATTTTATATATAAAACGATATCTCCAAAACTTTTTTTTGGATATGACATGATAAGGGATGGAAACTATTATTTTAGACTTGCAAAACCAGAGAAGGCTTTAATAGATTATTTTTATCTTAATCCAAACATAAACACTCAATCTGATTTTAAATCTTTACGAATAAACTCTGATATTTTTAATAAAAAAATAAATAAAAGAATTTTGTTTGAAATGCTAAGAAGAATTGGAAAAAAATCTCTTGACAGAAGAATGTCCAATTTTATGGAGTTTATGAAAAATGCTTGATTTAAAAAATATAGAGGCATTTTATCCAGAAAAATTGAGGATTTTTAAAAGAAATATTCTTAGGGAGTATTTGCAGTATCTGATCATTGAAACTATATTTAATTCAAAACTTGCTAATAAACTTGCTTTTATGGGTGGAACTGCTATTCATTTACTCTATAATAGTCAGAGATTTTCTGAGGATTTAGATTTTGATATTTTTAACATAACAGAGAATGAGTTTATTTTGCTTTCAAGGGAAATAGAAAAAAGATTATTTATGGAGGGATATAAAGTAGAAATAAAAAATACTTTCAAAGATGCCTATCACTGTTATATAAATTTTCTGGATATACTCTATGAGAGTAGTATATCAAATCATAAGAACGAAAAATTACTCATACAGATAGATGCCCAATCGCAGGGAATAAAATATATTCCAGATAAACCACTGATAAACAAGTTTGATGTTTTTACTCAGATAACAGCGGTTCCTGTGGATATACTTCTGGCTCAAAAGGTTTATGCAATAATTAACAGAAAAAGAGCGTTGGGAAGGGATTTCTATGATGCCATATTCCTTTTTTCAATGACAAAACCTAATTTGCATTATCTTGAGAAAAAGATGGGAATAAAAAATGGGAAAGAGATAAAAGCAATTATTATGGATAGATTAACCAATATAAATTTTTTAAAGTTAGCTGATGACATAAAACCATTTTTATTCAATCCAGAGGAAGCATCCAAAATAAAATTATTCCCACAATACATTAAACAAAGTAATATATGGTGATAATTTGGTCATAATATTTCGCTGAAAATATAATTATGGAGCACTGAAAAAAGCCTAACGGCGGATGTTTGGGACAATAAAAAAGGTTAAGATTAAGATTGAGGTTAAGAAGAAAACGACAAATCCCCATCTAACCCAAACCCGAAGTAACCTACGCGGTTACAATTAGTGATCAGTGGTTAGAAGTCAGAGGACAGAGGACAGATGTCAGAAAGCAGAGGACAGAAAACAGATGTTAGATTTTAAAGGAATTTCTTATTTATCTGATATCTGTTTTCTGATTTCTGTTTACATCCTGATGATTAAATAACCAAACAACCAGACAACTTTTTCAGTGTCCTTAAATCA
>Ga0302250_1001019_pt1 | contig 22850 bp, 19 predicted proteins | sample AAG_RA_Asp_MG_FD_193536 | JGI IMG/M metagenome (GOLD analysis project Ga0302250, IMG submission 193536) | Enriched activated sludge microbial communities from anaerobic digester in WTTP, New Holstein, Wisconsin, United States - AAG_RA_Asp | ecosystem: Engineered > Bioreactor > Anaerobic >... | reverse complement strand
CTGGATCGATGCGATCCTCGTTTTCAATGCCTCTTCGCCATGTTTTTTGGCTGATTCTACGTCGGTCATTACCTCTTTGCCTCGTACCAACAGTTACCCGGTAATATAGATATAGTTTCGTTATATGATAACCCGGAATCCGTCGGATTTGGCCTGCTCCGGCAAACAATGACCGTAAAGGAGATATACCGTCACAAAATGATATTCTTTATAAATTGAGGAACCGTTATGGGAGAGATTATCCTGAAGAGTATGATTCCACGGCTGGTTTTCCTTCTCGCCGTCATATTCTGCATACCGCCGGCACTGGCTGAAACCGGGACGATGTCGATCGCCTACTGGGGCAATGGCGGGTACTATATTGGCGACACGATCATCTTTGACGGCGTATCCCCGGCAGGGAATTCCACCGCAATCAAGCTGACCGGGCCGGGCCTGCCGGCAAATGGTGTCCCCATTTACGATCTTGATGGGGCCGAGGGAACCGGAAACCCGGTTATCGTCAAAGAAGACGGGAAATGGCGCCTCGTCTGGTATACCGGGTCGATAAAGGGCGTTGACAAGATGCAGACCGCCCGTTACTACATCACGGTTTTTGATGTGAACAATCCTGAAGTATCCGCAAAAACATCGGTCATGATGAAGAAGCCGGACTTTTTTGTCACGGCAAATCCTGATACTCTTGAAACCGGGGATTACCTCCAGCTCCTGGGAACAGCAGAACAGGGAACATCCGATATCCATATCGTTATCAGCGATGAGATCGGGAAAGTGTATCGCACGTATGACACCGCTGCAAGCCGGTCAGGATATTTCACCTATGCGTTCCGTGTGGATATGATGCCGGGCACATACTATGTGACCGTCTCAAGCCCGTCCGTGAAGAACACGTACCGGACCACGATCACGGTTGTCCCGCCCGCTGCTCCGGCAGCAAACGTTACTGTCGCACCAACGACGCCTGCGGGCATGGCAGCCGATACCGGGACGCTCTCCATATCCTCCAACCCGGCCGGCGCTGCCATCTATGTGGACTCGGTTAATATGGGTGTCACGCCGATCACCCTGGCAAATATCGCATCAGGAACACATACCGTGGAAATCCGCTCGCCCGGGTATCTCACCTTCTCTCTCCAGGTGACGGTAAATGCCGGTGAAACCACCTCCCTCTCCCCGGCACTGGTGAAAAGCCCGCTCTCCCTCCCCCTCTCTCCCGTTACCACACTTGCCGGCCTGATCATCGCTGGTGCTGTTTTCCTTATCGGTTGTGCGGCACGGAAGACAGAATAACCACGTTCTTTTTTGCTCCCTTTTGAGACCATAATCTATATCGACGCAGGGACGCAAACGTACTACCTCAATCGGAATATCATGCAGAAGTATTCTTTCGTCGCCCACATGCCGGATGAACCCGGCTCCCTGCACCGGGCAGCCGAGATCATCAAGCACTATGATGGCAATATCAACCGCATCCAGTTCGACCGGAGGATCGATCCCGGAACGGTTTTCTACGAGGTGACCGCCACGGAAGAGTCGTACCGGAAGATCATGGATGACCTTGCCCGGATCGGGTATCTCCAGACCTCGCTTGTCACGCTGGATTTTTTGAAATTCTGTGTCTATCTCCCGCACCGTCCCGGGGCACTCTATGAATTCCTCTCGTACATCACTGCAGCCGGGGCAAATATCGCGTTGATTGATTTCGACGATAAGGGTCGCCACCCGGACCGGCTGACCATCAGCCTGAACCTCGAGCAGAGCAAGGAGATCGACTGGCTGCTTGACGAGCTCAAGTCCCGGTACCGGCTCGAGATCCTCGAGTATGACCGTACCGGTCGCCACCTTGACGATACGGTCTTTTATGTCCGGTACGCGCAGGCTGTCCGCGATTTGATCGGAGAATCGGAGGACGCGTTCCTCCTCTCCTTCCTTGCCGACAGCAACCACATTGCGCAGGAACTCATGGACCGCGGGTGCAACCCCCACCAGGTCTTTGACAGTGTCCTTGCCACCGGCCGGACCATGATGGAGACATCAGGCCCGGGCTTTTATGCATCGGTGCAGCAGTTTGCGGTGGCACCCGGGATAACCCTGTACTGCTTCCAGCCACCCTGCGGCGGATCGGTCTTTCTCATCAGTTCACCGGATGACCTCCTGATGATTGATACCGGGTACGGTATCTATCACCATGACTTCATGGCTCTCTTCTCCCGGTATGGCATTGACATGCGGAAACTCTCCCGCATCATCGTGACGCATGCTGACGCTGACCACTGCGGGGCATCGGGGCATTTCACCGTCCCGGTTCACATGCACAACGGAACGCTTGCGATCATCCGCACGAACAACCGGGGCTGGGGATCGCGGAGCCAGGAGTCCGTGCTTGAAGCGTTTTATACCAGGATGATCAACCTCTTTTCGCGGTTCCAGGTGCCAGAAGATATCCACTGTTTCGGCGAGCCCGAACGAGAGAAGCAGGGTATCTTTCCTGTCATCGGGACGGTATCCATCGGCCCGCTGCATCTGGACGTGCTTGACGGTTTAGGGGGACACACCTTCGGGCAGGTATTCCTCTATTCCCGGGATCATGGTTTGATCTTCGCAGCGGACAGTGTCATCAATTTCGGAAGCCTGACCAAGGCCCGGGCGGATTACAGTTCCCTTGCCGCATTCCTGGTCACCTCGGTCAACGTGGACAGCGACCGGGCTAAACAGGAGCGTGTTGCGCTGATGGCCCTTGCAGAAGAGACTGACAAGGCCCTGGCATCATCCGGCCAGCGCTGCCTCATCTGCGGCGGACACGGGGCCGTCTCGGTTATCGAGAACGGGAAGCTGACTGCTTTTGGCCAGATAGAAGAATATCACGCGGGAAAAACCGACTGATTGTTGATCTGGATACTATCCGGAAAGAGCCGGTGTACCAGACAACTAATAAAGGGCATTTCCAGCCCGCCCCCGCAGACGGGCCGGATTGCCTGAGGCGAAAAACGGTATTGTAAGGTTAATGGGGAGTGGGGGCATTGTGCATTGGAAGCGGGAGACACCAATCTTATCTCCTTTGTCTCTGCTCAACCACGTTTGACCGGTTTCTCAGGCGTCACCTCCATATCTTTCGTATTCACACTGGTACTTACTGACGGGTATGCTGCGGACGGGTTGTCGCGCATGAGGGTGATCCGGGCCCGGAAGATCTTCTTCTCCAGGAATCAGCCGGATCACGAGGAACACAACCCGGGATATCTTTTGGGGCAATTTCCGGTATCTTCCCGTTTTCTTACCAGCGTTGTCTGCACCGTGCTGTTGCCGGTCAGGGACCGGTTTGCACAACGACCATGTTGTGACAGAACCTGCTAATAACCCTCATTATTTGCATGGCATTTCTGCATAGCATAAAAAAGAAATTGTGGATCTCAATTTTACGGCATAGAGTTCAGTCATTTCTTATCAAAGGCATAGTTCGTGACAATGATCTCCTGGATCCCCCGTCTCCGTTCGCCATTGCAGTTGATGAAACGCTTGGCATTCACCGACTCAATATGGAAATCAGCATACAGTTCCTCGATCTCCGGCACCTTGGAGTTGCTGAGCATGATGCAGACCCCCTTCTTTGTGAGCCGGCGGAATAACCGGGCGAGGCGCTCCTGCTCAGTGAACGGAAACCCGTGGGAGTTATAGTCCGTGAAGTTTGCCGTCTTCGAGAGCGGCTGGTAGGGGGGATCGAAATAGATGAAGTCTCCCTTCTTTGCGGTCTTCACGGCCAATGCAAAGTCGCGGTTCTCAACCTTCACCTTCTCAAGCATGGCAGAGAACTTGAGGATGCTCGTGTCCGAGGGGATGGAACGCTTCGTGTAACTGCCAAACGGGACGTTGAACTTACCCTTCCGGTTCACCCGCCAGAGCCCGTTGAACCCGTGCTTGTTGAGGAAGATGAGCAAGGCAGCCCTTTCGAGAGAATGGTTCCTGCTGCCGATCAGTGCATTGAACCGCTCTTTGTGCTTCTTATATGAGGCCTCATTATTCTGGAAATCCTCGTTTGCGAGCGCCGTGATGAGAGCTCCCGGGGTGTCCTGAACAACCCGGTACAGGTTGATGAGTTCGCTGTTGAGGTCGGAGATGACCGCTTTTTTTAAGAGCCCCTTGTTCTCAAGGTGGACGAGCAGTGCACCGCCCCCGACAAACGGTTCGTAATAGGTATCCCAAAATTCCGGGAGGCGGCAGTCCAGCTCTACAAGCAGCTGCCGCTTGCCACCGGCCCACTTGATGAATGGCGAGCATTTGACGAGCGGGGATATCACAGTCAAGATTGTATGAACATCCCATATAGATCTATCCCCGTGGACCTATGTTACGCAACGGGCTCGCTCTGTAGAAATCCTCATCTGCTTTGTAGATGCATCATTTCTGGAGAAAACCATGGAGCGCCACAGGGTTCAGGAGATGATGCTCTTGATGGCATCGAAGATCCGGAAGATTACCAACACCATCTCCGATGACGATGTCGAAAAATTCCTCGAAGAGATCCTCAAGGCAAAGCGGGTATACGTGATCGGCGCCGGGCGCTCGGGACTTGTAGCGAAGGCATTTGCCATGCGGCTGATGCACCTCGGTATGCAGGCCTACGTGGTCGGAGAGACCATCACCCCGGCGCTCTCCGGGGGAGACCTGATCGTGATCTTCTCCGGATCCGGCAGGACCAAGACCGTGGCGGATATCGCGGAGACGGCAAAGGAGATTGGGGCGCACATCTGTCTCATCACCTCCAATGCGGATTCACGGATTGGCAGGATCTCCGACTGCAATGTCGTCATCGAACACCAGCGCGATGCAGTGACTGACGATGCCGTGGAATTTGAGATCCGCCAGATGATGGGAGAGCACAAGTCGTTTGCCCCGCTTGGCACACTCTTTGAGACTGCGTCCATGATCTTTGCCGATGCCGTCATTTCCCGGCTCATGGAGATTACAAAGACCGACGAGTCTTCGCTCAAGAACCGCCACACGAACATCGAATGAGGAAAACCATGACCATGAAATTTTCAGAACGGGTTGCCGGAATCGAGATCTCCGGCATCCGAAAGATCTTCGAAGCTGCAGGCCCGGGATCGATCAACTTAGGCCTCGGCCAGCCGGACTTCGACACCCCGCAGCATATCAAGGATGCTGCAATCAAAGCAATCCAGGATGGAAAAACCGGCTATACTACGAACAACGGCCTGCCGGAACTCCGTACCGCTATCAGTAAAAAGTTCAAAAACGAGAACGGGATCAAGTACCATCCTGACCAGCTGATTGTCACGGCCGGTGCGAGCGAGGCACTCCACATTGTCATGCAGGCCATGCTGAACCCCGGTGATCGCGTCCTCTGCCCTGACCCGGGTTTTGTGTCGTACTCCTCGCTTGCCACCATTGCCGGCGGAAAACCGGTCAGCGTGCCGCTGACAAAAACGCTCCATATCGATGTCGAGGCGGCAAAGAAGCTGATGGCCGGGGCAAAGCTCATGGTCATCAACTCACCCGGCAACCCGACCGGCGCGGTTGAGAGCGAGGAGTCGATCCGGGCCCTTGTCGAGTGCGCAGCAGACAAGGGAGTCACCATCATCTCCGATGAAGTGTACGAGCATTTCATCTATGGCAAGAAGCACGTGAGCGCAGCGCAGTTCGGTGATAATGTGATCACCATCAATGCCACGAGCAAGACCTACGCGATGACCGGATGGCGTATCGGGTATCTTGCGGCATCTCCCGAGATCATCGGGCAATGCCTGAAGGTCCACCAGTACTGCCAGGCCTGCGCCACCTCAATCGCCCAGTACGCGGCAGTGGCTGCGTATGAAGGAGACCAGAGCGCAGTGAAAGTCATGCGGGACGAGTATGAGGCACGGCGCGACCTCATCTGGGGCGGACTGAAAAGTCTTGGTTTTGATTTCCCGAAGCCCGAGGGGGCGTTCTACACGTTCGTCCCGATGAAACCCGCCCTCACAGAGAAGATTATCGAAGCCGGTGTTATTGTGGTACCCGGCACGGCGTTCGGTGCCAATGCCCCGGAATACACCCGGTTCAGTTATGCCACATCGCGGCAGAATATTATGACAGCACTTGAGCGGATTGGAAACCTTGTGAAGTGATACCATGGTCAGGGAACTGTTAGCAAAATTATCCAATGCCCACGGTGTGTCGGGCAGTGAAGGCAGCGTATTTGCGATTGTAAAAAAGGAGCTCAAAGGCCACGTGGACGATATCCGCGAGGACGCGATGGGCAACCTGATCGCAACAAAGAAAGGCGGGAAGTTTTCAGTGATGCTGGCCGCCCACATGGACGAGATCGGCCTGATGGTGAAATATGTCGACGAGAAGGGCTTCATCCGCTTTGTCGCGCTTGGCGGCTGGTACGATCCCGTGCTCTACACCCAGCGGGTTGTCCTGCACTCGACAAAAGGGCCGGTGTACGGCGTTGTCGGCGGCAAGCCCGTGCACATGATGAATGACGAGGAGCGCAAGAAAGGTGTCAAGATCGACGACATGTTCATCGATGTCGGGGCATCGAACCGGCAGGAAGTGGAACTCCTGGGTATCGATGTCGGCACTCCCGTTACCATCGACAGGCAGTTCGCGGAACTCGCAAACAACCGCGTAACCGGCAAGGCCTTTGATAACCGGGCCGGTGTCGCGATGCTGATCAAGGCCATGCAGGAAGTGAAGTCCCCGCATACAATTTATGCGGTTTTCACTGTGCAGGAAGAGGTGGGCCTGAAAGGGGCGCGGACGAGCGCGTACTCGCTTGATCCCGACTGCGCCATTGCAACCGATGTCACGATCCCCGGCGACCACCCGGGCATTGACATGAAAGACGCACCAGTTGAGATGGGAAAAGGCCCGGTCGTCACCATTGTCGACTCCAGCGGCCGCGGACTCATTGCAAACCGGAAAGTCGTGAGCTGGCTCAAGGCAGCGGCCGACGCAGAGAATATCCCGGTGCAGCTTGAAGTGGGCAGCGGGGGCACGACCGATGCAACAGCGATCCACCTGACAAAGGGCGGCATCCCGAGCACGACCATCAGCGTCCCCTCGCGCTACATCCATTCACCGGTTGAGGTAATTGATCTCTCGGATCTCGAGAACAGCGTAAAGCTGCTGCTCGCTGCGCTGAAGAAGAAGCCGGTGCTATAAAACTTTATTTTCAAAAGTTTTTTTGTCCCTGCCTAACGAGGGGTCGGCAGAAATCGAGCGTCATATTCAGCGAGGTTCGATTGGAAAAAGCGACACGTCATCAGACTTGGAGCATGAGAAGACAAAAAAATTTCAAAACCATCAGATTTAGACTCGCCCGAGCGATCCCCGCATGGGGTGGGTGGAATCACAATTTTGAGTTATAGAGAATCAGATGGATTCACGTTATTTGTTGATTAATGAATTATTAACATGAAATAACTCATTTTTGAGAAGAGATTTTGACTTGAAAACCAAACGCCCCGGCCGGGACTTGAACCCGGGTCAAAAGCTCCGGAGGCTTCTAGGATGTCCACTACCCTACCGAGGCATATGGCCTGCTATGTCCACTGCCCCACCCCTATTTTGGGTCAAATTCCATCTCCGGATAGATTGGAATTCAGGCAGTGGACATTACCATATGTAAGAGGTGAGTGGACTAGAAAAACGTTTGGTGTCGTCGAAGAATAGGTGCGCGGTTTTATCAAGAAATCGAAAAAACGCGCACAATGTCGAAAGAAACAATATCTGCCTTGGCAGTGGACATCATGTCCACTGCTCAATTTTAGCATTTGACAAAAAGATCTATTACAATGTCACTTGATTTGGCATGTATTTCGACAATAGATATTGATCATTAATCGAAAACTCGTCTGAATTCTATGTGATTATAGCGACACTTTGTCGCGATTTTTGTCGCGATAAGGTGTTTTAAAAATTAATTTTTAGGCTATCGCGACACTTTGTCGCGATTTTTGTCGCGATTATTAAGATATTACAAGATATTCTGTGGATGGCCCGGCCCCTCTACGGGTTATCAGGCCGAGTTCAATGAATTTTTTAAGGTGGCGTTGCGCTTTACGGTGTTCGAATCCCATATGTTCAGCATATTCCTTCTGTGTTGTTGAAACTCTCGAAGAAATAAAATCCCAACCTGCCCGTTCATCTTCATTAAGCGATTCAAGTATTGCTGGAGAGAGTGTTTGCGCGGCACTCTCTTTAGTACGGAATAATGTCAGCACCAGATAAGGATCTTCAAAGGTATACTTCGGTAATGGAAGTTCGTATCTTTCAGATGTTGCTCTGAATGTTTTCAAACCCAGTCCTGCTTCTTCAGCAAGCCCCATCTGACGGAAAACATAATGGAGTTGAGGATTACGACTCAACATAGGTGCATTAAAGGATTTCATCTGATCAAGCGTAATCGGTGGGAGTGGCGCTCCTGGACTTTTTACCGTGATGGTATGTTCCGTAACAATGAGCTGGCATTTGGCCCCTTCGATATTATAATCCCGGTGGACAAGGGCATTGACAAGAGCTTCCCGTATGAGCTCAAGGGGGAAGGCCGGTTTTTTACCTCTTACGGTTGTGCTCCTATCAATAATGTTTGGAAGCTTCCCCGAAAGCCATTCAATTGCAGATTCCGGAATTGCCACCAGCGGCTCGTTAAACTCTTTTTGTTCCTCGCTACCATCAGGATAATGAATTGTTGCAATGAGTCCCGCTTGGGGAACTATCGTTCTTGGCTCTTTACCAAAAACCATGTAGCCAAAGCCGGATGGCACATATCCTCCATTTTTCTGGATAAGAAGTCCTAACTGAACCAACCTGTGCTTGAACGCAGAAGATTCGATAGGATCGATGATTTTTGCACGAATACGATATTTTTCCAAAACCTCTTCGGAAAGGTCTCGAAGTTCAGCTGATTCCAGTGTCTTCTCGTATCCAGAAAGAACAATTTCTTTTCGGGATATTCCGGATTCTTCTTCCGCCGCTCTCTGGACGGCTTGTTCGATGAACTCTTTATTCTCTTCACTGATAATCTCCTGAAGATCGCGATCGAACATGTGGACTGTGACCCCATTTTTACGAAGATATTCTATCCCCTTTCGATCCACGGTGGGATCAGGATCTTCGATTCCTATCCAGACCTCTTTGATTCGGGCAAGAACAATCCGTTCGGAACAACTTAGTTTCGAATGGCTGCGTGCACCTGGGGCACAGGGTTCCAGTGTTGTAAAAAGGATGGAATTGTCAAGACGGTTACTTCGGTTTTTTCGTTCAAGGAGTGTATATTCTGCATGATCCCCATCGCGTATTTCCCCTCGATACGCGGTTTCGATAGTACCGTCAGGTTTGTAAATAACAACCCCTACCAAGGGAACAGCTTTCCCATCTCTTCTAGGCTCACGCTCCGTCTCTTGCATGACAGCGATGGCCCGCTCCATAAGTGCTCGGGGGTTGAATTTTGTTTTTCCTGCCACGCTGATTCACTACCTGAAAAATATGATATTATTCGTTATTTTTTATTCTGACTTTTTAGACATTAACCTTAGCAATTTAATTTTTAAGGCTGACTATTGGAAACACCCTTCAATAAAAGAAACTCTTTTGGTAGTTGTCAATTAAGAGACACATAGGGAAAAATGAGACTAAGGGAGTATCTGATTATCGGCCTATCATCCGCAGCCCTACTCTATTTTTCAAATGGTCTCAATATTCTTTCATTATCGATCACCATTAACAGCCTCCTCTTTTTTATTGGAATTATTGTCGGAATGCTGTTCTTGGTTATCGATGGGAATGAACCAAAAAGATATCATCGTAAACCTTTCCTGTTCTGGTTGGCATATCTGAATTATTTCTTCGTTTACCCTATTCTGAAATTCTTGGCTCGAAAAAAAGAGATAAAGAGATCGGAACTGTCCAGTTTCTTCACAATCATTGTCCTGATCATTCTATGTTACGTGATAGTCTGGGTTCTAAGTCTAATTCTTCCAATCACACCATTTTCTAAAGAATTCATCAATGGCATTCTCATAGGATCTGTCCTCGCTATGGTTGTGCAATGGAGTACACCTGGCGGAGCTAATCCATTCTTCCCTCTATCAAAAATCCGGATATTTGGAAGGGAATCTTCTTTGAGGGTCTACAGGAGCAGATTAAATTTACTCATCCTCTTACCATTTTCCCTAATTTTTATCGAACTGATTCTTCTTGTAACTTCAAACCCGCCTCAATTTGCCTGGAAGACAATAAGCAACTTCAACAATCTGGCCTTACTTCTGATTTGGGCATGTTTTCTTTATGCATCCGGAACGCTTTCTTCGATTAAACGCCTGTTCAGAACACCCTATCCTCATATACATCAGCCTCCGATGATTTCATCACACAAAGCTCATTTCCTATCTGATGTTGAAAAATACAATTTTGAAGAACTGAATAAAGAACGGAAAAAGCATGGGCTTTCTCCTCTTCAATTCGATAACGGGTATGCTGGTCTTTCGCGATCCCACAGTCATGCAATGGCTAAAGCTGGCAAGATCTATCATGGAGATAATGTCCATAAAACCCACGGAGGCTTTTCTGGAGAGAATTGCGCCATGATGGTCAAAGGCCATGTGCTTGGGTTTTCCCACACCATCAAAACGGAATACGATGTTGCTAAAGCATTACATCGACAATGGATGAAAAGTCCCGGTCATCGCCAGAACATGTTAACTCCAGGATACAATTTTGTCGGGATTGGTGTATATCGGCAAGGTCATAGGTATTATGCAACACAATTGTTCAGCAGTTAAAAAATTCAAGAAAAGAGAATTAGATAAGTTTCTTGTCTTTTGTCCATCGGTTATCCCCAACAAAGTCATTAAAAATACAATTTTTCATTTTTAGATTATCGGCATGATCTGTAATGATAACTTGTGGTAAAAACCCTGATTCTTTTGAAATTTCAGTTATTGTTTCGAAAATCACATTAAAAATATCTGTTACTTTCAAGACATCCTCATCACGTTTTGGGTCAAACCTCTTTGGAAAATATACTTGACTTGGTTGATCAAAGAAGATGAATGATGGAACAGAACAATTGGGATTTAATGCAAATTGTTTGTGAAGACCTAAAAATAACGATAGGTGGCAAGCAAGCCAATTCGCCCCACTTCCCATCTCAGAGAGGAAGACCCTATCATCTGATGATAATTCTTGGTAAAAGTCAAAAGTTTCAGTGTTGAACTTGAAATTTGGGGGCTGCAATTCTCTTTCAAAATCTAATTTTGAACAAATCTTATTCATATCTTGACTAAGATTTTGTTCGAATTTTTTTCTAGCTACTTTAAAGTCAATTTTTTCAAGATCTTCACGAATTTTCTTTATATCCAATTTTAGTTGAGATATTCTCTCATCTGATGATAGAATGTTTGAATCACCAAATGTGACTTCTAATGATAGTTCAATTAAATGTTTTATTCCCTTAGCTTTCTCCCGTAAATCATAATTTGATCTTTGAGTTTCTGACATCTTTTTCAAAATGTTAATTTCTCCGGTTATTGTCGAAATTTTTTGATCGATTTTATCGCGCTCTTTCCGTAATGTCTCAAGCATGGAGGAGTTATCATGAGAGTAATTTTTTAATTTATGAAGATCTTTAAATAATTCCTGTCGAGATTTTTGAATTGATTTAACTTTCTGATTAAATGTTGGTAGATGTTGATCACAAAGTGGACATGTAAATTCGTTATTTTTTGTCGAATGTTCGGATCGACCTTGGATTTTCAACAAATCAGAATTGAATGTCAATGCATTGGTAGATGCGATATCTAATAGTTGTATATTTTTAATTAAAGCCTGTTTACGATAAGATAATTTATCTCTTTCATGTTCGAGTTCAGCTTTTTTTCCTTCTGAATCACCTAATACATACGATCTATCATCAAATTCTGGTAAGGTTTTGGCTATATTCACAAGATGGGATAAATCCTTGATATCCGGAAATTCTTGACCAATAATATGATAATAGTCATTTACATACTGCTCAATTTTTCCTTTTAAAGCCTCTCGCTTTTTCGTTGTTTCAGATAAATCATTTTGTAAAAAACGCAGTTCCTTTTCTTTACTTTTTAATTCTCGATTCAGGGCATAATAATTCCCTCCAACCCATCCCATAAAAATTGGAAATTCGTCTATGATTCTCTCTCGTATATCACGATTATCAAATCTGTAGAAAAGAGCATGTTTATTTGCAATTAGACTTTGATGTTGGAAGAGAAATGGTGTCATATTACGGAAGGATGCTCTCCCGAGTTTTGCTCTGTTAGGATTTTCTTCTAGAGTAAGATCGGTTACATCAAAACCAAAATAGCGGCCAAATTCTTTTTTTAAGTTATCTCTGGATATTGGAATTAATGAATCAAAATAACTTTTTTGGAGATCTTTAATTTTTTCTTCGAGATATTCAACTTTAAAGTAGATTTTGTTATACTCCGAGGAAAGGATTGTAGGTCGGCCAATAACTAGAAAACTATCATTAAGTTGTAAGACAATTGCAAATATCTCTGCAAAATCAATAATTTTTCCACGTGGAATTGTTGAAGTGGAAGAAAGTAAACAATAATCAACGATCTCGATTAATGCACTTTTCCCCGATTGAGATGGACCAGTAACAATATTCAATCCAGGCTTTAGGAAAATTCCTCTTTTCTCACCATTTTTATTAAAAATCGCAATTTCCTTAATATAACATTTCATTTCGGCACCATTCCTAATTTGAGAAAGATATTTTTTGGATCTTCTTTTGCGAATAATTGTCCAAGATAAAATGCTGCTCTTTCAAATTCATAATCATAATTTCTCTCACTTTTTTTGGGTTTACACGTTAGTGGTGTAAATAGAAATTCACCAATCTCAATCTTTTCGATATTTCCAAGATAAATTAGACCGTTATTCGTGATGTTGTAAAAAGACTGATATTTTTCAGAAAACTCTATTAAAAATTCTTGATGGTTTTTCATTTTTAATTCAAAGATTGAGAAAAACGTGCTGGTGTTTATTGCTCGACTCATATATTTCCGAACATCATCATCTGCAATAAGTGGGATTATGCAATATACCAATTCGGTTTTCAATCCTCGATTATTCTGTAAAATTGCCCCACTTATACAATGATGTAATATTTTTGCAACCCACTGGGGGGGATAGGTGAGATTTAAGTAGTCTTCATTCTTCATGAGAGATCTACACCAGTGAATTCCCAGCAGAATCCTTGTTCATCAACAATTTTATGCATTTTACCATATTGATAGTACATTTCTATTGGTTGGACTCCTCGAATTCTCATTCGATCAAAAAGTTTACAATTAATAAACAGTTTTTTTGAGGTCTTTATGGCTTTTGGGGTTGAAAGATCGGTCAATTCTAGATCTATCGCCTCACGTCGCTTTTGAAGAATCATTTTGTTCTTGAGATCGGATTCAAAAAGGTCTAGCGACTCTTGAACAAAATAACCCCCCGTTTCAATTAATTTTAGTGAGTTTTTTTCTGCCATGAGATATTCGATAACTGCGGATTCTACTTCGGAATCAAGATCAACTGCTCGTAATTCATTAATAAATCGATATTTTTCATGACCTGTATACTCAATACCTTCTGGTTCTTTTGGAAATGGGATCTCACTTTGTTGAAAGGATCGGATATATCCTTGAATGTCCTTTTTAAAAATGTTGAAAATAATATGCCACCGATTACTATCTTCGATAGCTTTTCTTGAAATATATGCATAGAGTTGATTGAGCAATGCATCTCGTAAGTTTTCATCAACAAATGTGAATGTTGGATGGTTTTTTAGCTCATCGCATTTTTCTTTGATTAAAATCTGCGAAGAATTAATCTCAAATCTCCTTAAAATTTCGATTAAATCCGTTTCAGAATATGTCTCATCGAAATCAAAGATAATTTCAGTATATTTTTTAATTGTGTCATTTGGTTGCTTTGCCGCTGATTTGATCAATCGTAGTCTCTCTTCAGCTTTTTTCGAATTCCATTCGAAAAAAATTGAGTCATCTCTTACGTGTGAAGTTGTATGTAGTATGAGCTTAGAGCATAAAGTGAGACTATTTCGTTCTATAACAAAATTTTTTAAAGTTTTCCAAAAATCGGGACTTTGATCAGTCAAATTATGAGGTGCACCGTGATATTTTACTTCGTAAGAGGTATCCGATGTAGCAACATCTCCATAGCATTCGATATAGATGATATCCCCAGGTTTAGAATTTAAACAACATTCTAACGCGAAGAGCTTCTGGTACTCATATCCAAGTAATTTTCGAGTTGCGTCATTTGAAAAAGTCTGATCTTTGGCATTCTCCACTGTCATTTGAAACCTTTAAATTTGTAATGATTTTCATGGACGTTAAACAATTTGGTTTATATTTTGACATTTCGATTGTAATTTAATCAATACTTACCAAAACAATTCGAATTAATTTATCCACTCCAATTTAAGTAAATAATAAGAATTGGCTGTAGTGAGATGTCTCGGATGAACGAAGAAACACTTGGTATTAAAAATTTGTCTGCCCCTCATCCAAATGGAGAACAAAATATTTTCCACATCTGGAAGGAAAATGGAGAGAAATTACCATTAATAGTTCGTCGGAGGAATCGACCGTACTATACCGTAGTTGAAAAAATAGAGGTTAAAAAATGGCCTTATGGTAATGCCTATGGTTATCCGATAATTGATGGGCAATATTCAAATCATTATGAATATGACAACTCGTGGAGAAGAGACGGATTGATTCCTTGTGCCGGATGTTATCAATGGACTTACGTAGAGAATGTATCCGTGCCCATGACATTTTCTGTCATAACGTCAAGACTACTCGTCAACAAAACTCCGAGGAAACAAAAGGCTCAGACCCCAGAAAAACTTAGAGCCTATACCTTCGATGAAATTCATGTCAAATATCCGAAAGCATATGCAAAATGGAGTCCAGAAGACGACGAAAAACTAAAAAATCTCTATCAATCTGGAAAAACCAATGACGAATTAGCCTATATTTTTCAAAGGAAAACTGGAGCGATTGAATCAAGATTGGTAAAACTCGGGCTAACGGAGAAAACAAAATAGTAGTAAAATCTCTAAAATTTGCTTAAATCTTCAAGCACTTTTTTATCGCGTTTAATGATTTTATCGACAATTCGACTTTGCTCAAAGGCATCTTTATCATGTTGAGTGGTTGAAGAATTATCCTTGTGGATTTCTTTTTTTGACATTTTTCTTTCCGAGATCCTTTATTAACACAAAGTATTAGGTTGAATCATTTATAAAATTAGCAAGCGAAGAAATTTTTCATATTCGAAACTAGTATTTAAACATTTTGTAGAAAAAGTCGCAGGCATTGGACATTACTGCCTTATGCCCTACCGAGGCATTGTTCGGCCATGCACGGTGCAAAACCCCCCACGCATACACCCGTTCCGGAAATCATGGGTGTCTGCGACGGAGGCCGGAGCGTGCTCCGCACCCGTTCACGGTTCCATAATAACAACACCTCATTCTGTATTAAAGCTCACGGAGACCCGGTGATAGTCTGGCGGCCCTGACAGGTATTTTGTCACGGAGCGGGGGGCATGTACCAGAGTATGTGAATTACCAGGGAGCGGTAAATCTGGTGAGAATGCGGTACAATAGAGGAATAATGCTGTGAATGGGCCTAATCACACAGATATTTGATCGGAAAGTATTGTAAACCCCCTGCAATAAATAATAACTATCTGATTTCCGATCGCAGCTGTCTGCGAGGGATTACCACACCCGTATGTCATTTCTTTCATATCCCGGAAGAACAGGCAGGATCTTCATGGTAGTCTTCCTTCTCGCTCTGGCATGGACTGTCACTGCCGCTGAACCTGGATCTCTCACGGTGGTTGTCAAGGATGCCCGTACCAAAGCCGTTGTCGGGAGCGCGCTCGTATACCTTGACGGCGCATATAAAGGGACAACCGCGGACTCGTCCGGGGTGATTACTCTCGACGGCCTTAAAGACGGGACCCATACCGTGCGGGTAACAAAACCGGATTTCCGGGAAGTTACAACCAAAATTGTCTATCCTGATCAGACAACAGTCTCCTTGGAGATTGCACGGGGTGCGCTCGTACTCTTAAACGAAGAGGGTGAGAAAAAGGGTGCAATTAACGTAGTTTTTTATCCTTCATCAACCTCCTACAGTTGTACTGACCATGCAAAGGTCTCAACACCGGTCTATATCAACAACGAGACCCGCTTGAGGGAGGACGTGATGAAGGTGATCCATTCGACGTATCTGGACCTTGACAAGATTACCCCGTCATCAAAACCCCTTCCTGCTGATTACCGTGACCGGTTTAATTTCTATTACTACTATGACCCGTCAGCACCTGCGGATGCATTTGACGGCTGTGCCGGTACAATTCCCGGCAATTACTGGAATGACGTGACGTTTGCCGATATAACCGTCATCCTGTACCCGAAATACTACGGTGCTTATTCGGACGCAGCATGCATGCCGACCGGGTGCAGCCAGGACTATGGGCCCGGCCGCAACCTGATGAAGGCCCCGGCCGACCAGCTGACCCTGATCCAGCACGAGACCGGGCATGCAATGTATGATCTTGTCGATACGTACTGTGGCAACACCTATTATTACCAGAACGACCCGCATGCAAATGTCTGGAGTTCGCGCGAGAACTGCGAGTCGGATGCACGTTCCGATGGCCGGGATCCTGCACAATGCCGGCAGATCCAGCAGGCTGCAACCGTCTCGTCAGCGAGCTGCAGCCAGCCCTACTGGCGCTGGGACCCCATGCCCGATATCATGGCTAGCGGGTACCGGGGAAAATTTGGTGAAGCGGCAACACAGCGGATCAACTACGTTCTCGGAAAGGTGGTTGTATCATGAACTTCCACAAGCTAACCGGTCTCCTTGTCATTATTATCCTGTGCTGCGGTATCTGTCCGTTCGGTACAGCCGCTGAACAGGTGGTTCCCGATTTCGATAAAGTTGTCCGTATCCAACTCAATTACCTGGATGGAGCTTATACGCTTTCATCTGCCGAGGTCCAGTACGGCAGGGCCCCGAACCTGGCACTCCAGTCCGGCGAACTGAAAGGCAGCATCCTTGACACCGCCGGAAAGGAACGGCTCTCGTTCTCCACAAGGGAACCCTGGCGGGCCCAGGGTGACATCCTCGGCGACCCGGAAGGGCGCACCCTGATCGGCTACACGGAAGACGGGGACTCAAGCGACATGAGTATAACGGTCCCCTGGGTGCAGGACATGGCAGCCTTCACCCTCACGGACTCGCGGAACGGGGCATTGTTAGTATCCGCAGACCTCACGCCGGCCGCAACGCTTTTCTGCGCTGATTACCCCGGCGATCCGGATTGCCAGGCGCGCGGGACGCCATCCCATCTGGCTACAATGGAACCGGTGCCGGAAACAACATCCCTGCCGGTTGTCTTCATGGCAGTATTTTCCGTATCGGTCTTCCTCGCGGCCGGTCTTGCCATCATGACAGTAAGAAGAAGGACAGCGGCAACAGGGATCCCGGTGGGGGCAGTTGCCGGAGAGAAACCGGTGAAACAGACAGTACTTATCGTAGATGATGATCCCGGGATGGTAGAGATCATCGACCAGTTCCTCACGGATGAAGGGTACGCGACCATCCGGGCTTTCAGCGGGAAAGGATGCCTCGACATCCTGAAAAAGCAACTCCCCGACCTGATCCTTCTCGATGTCCTGATGCAGCCAATGAACGGGTGGGAGACACTCGAGCAGATCAAGAAGGATCCCTTAACAAAACCGATCCCGGTCCTGATGCTGACCGGCAAACGTCTCACCTCTGCCGAAGCAAAACAGTACAACATCTGCATCGATGACTATATCACGAAGCCCTTCCGACATGAAGAGATCTTCAGTGCGATCGACAATATCCTCCAGAGGAAACAGCGCTTTAAGGACGGTCTTGAGCTGGCAAAGAAGGTCGGCGTTGACCGGGAGAAGTTCTGCGAGCTGGCAAAGTTATCACGGCGGATCTCGGTCAACAAGAAGATCATCGATATCCTGCAGGCACCTGCCGGAACACCGGCCTGGGGACCGGATGAGATGACACCGGAGAACAAAGAGGTCATCGAGCAGATCACCATGATAACCCGGGTCAACGAAAAGCGTGCCGAGCAGCTGAAGAAGGAGATTAATACCGTTTTCCGGTCCAAGGGCGTTCCGGAGATCACCTGGTAAGTCTGAGGGCCGCTCACTTCCGGGAATTCCTGTCACGGCCGGATACACGTTTTTGCCGGTATGAATAATCCAAGGGATTTTCATCAGATTCCTGTACCGCGGGGCGGCATAGCGCACTCTGTAAAAAACCTCCTTCCGGATAGTTGCCCCCCCTTGCGCCTCCGACTGGTTTGAAAAACCAGAATGATAAGAAGAGCGCGAAGCGTTCTTCGACTTCGGCGGCCGTTCATCGCAAACGGCGGTATGGGGGCATCAACCCCCATCACTACTTCATAGAATTTCAAAAGAGCCCTTTTTTCCCTATAAGTGACGCGTACCTGCCATTGCAGACGGCAATAATCCCGACATGCATAATATCCTGAACGGTGAATATTCCTGTCATGGACCCGCCGCAGCACCCTTATGAAACGGTTGTTGCCGCGTTTGCGACAACACGGGTGCCCCGTGACCTTTTGGCCTGCGAACTCTGGCTTCTTTTTGCGCTTCTCTGCATCTACGTTCCCGTCCTGAACGAGTCTTTCCTCCGCATCCTGTTCGGTATCCCGCTGGTCGTGTTCATCCCCGGCTATGCGCTGATAGCGGCCCTCTTTCCCGCTGCCCGCGATCTCGATGGCATCGAGAGGATTGCACTCTCGTTCGGGCTTTCCATTGCGGTTGTTCCTCTCACAGGGCTTGTCCTGAACTATACGCCCTGGGGGATCCGGCTCGATCCGATTATTGTCTCCCTGTCACTGATCACCGTCTCCCTGTGCCTCCTTGCCCAGTACCGCAGGGCGCAGGTTCCGGAGGAAGAACGGTTCGTTGTCCCGTTCCAGGAGATCCGGAGTGCCCTCGTAACTGAATTCTTTCCCCAATCTGAACGTTCACGCACCGACCGTATCCTTTCCATCATCCTCCTTGTTGCAATTGTCGGGGCCATTGCCACAACGGTCTTTGTCATCGTTGTCCCCAAGGAAGGCGAGAAGTTCACGGAGTTCTTTATCCTCGGGGAGAACCAGAAGGCTGCCGATTATCCCACCCGCCTCGTCGCCGGGACGACCAGCTCCCTCTATATTGGTATCGGCAACCACGAGTACCGGCCGGTGAACTACACGGTCGAGACATATTTTATGAAGATGACATTCGACGAGAGAACAAACACCAGCACCCTGCATGCCATGGACCGTATCGACCGCTTCCCGGTACAGGTCGCCCATAACCAGACCACGGTCATGCCCTACACCATCGTGCCGGTTGCTGCCGGGGACTATAACCGGCTCGAGTTCCTCCTCTTCAACGAGACCGTGCCGGATGACGGGATCACCGGGACAGAACGTATCAACCGGAGCTATCGCGATCTCCATCTCTGGGTGTCAGTAAGGTCGCTGTAACCTGTGCCGGCCCGACCGGAACTACCGGAAAACCGGTGATTTCTGGTTATTCGTTCAGCACCGTGAAGATTGCCGTCACATCCGGTTTTTTCATATCGGGAGAACACCGTTCAACACGCACAACCTTTCCGGTGCTTTCGGCACAGACCGATGCAAAGAGACTGCAGACCGGGCAGGGGCTCGTGATACAGCACTTGGGAGATTCTGCAACCATGGCACGGCACCCGTCAATGAGCCGGTAATCCTCCATGACAATGGTGATAACCCCGGATTCTTCCGATGAACTGATCCGCACAGCCACCTCAAGAACGTCTACGCCAAGTTCCCTGACCAGGTTGTTCAGGCCGGCCGGGTCACGGGGAATCGCAAGGTGCTGTTGTGTCCTGAGCAGCCGGAGAAGGGGGGCACTGGCAGGCTCCACGAGGATTCCTGCCATGTCCTGCCCTGCCACGAACGGTTCGGTGAGGAGCGGCATACCGGTGTATTCCGCTGCCGGGACCAGCAGTATGGGATGGTCCCTGCCATCCCTTCCCCCGGGAATAAGATGGGCGTTTCCCTGGGCCCCGAGATCTGCACAGATGCGGGCCATGCTGATGCTGCCCTGGACCGGCAGGAGACTGAGATAGCGGAGATCAAGAGGGTCGCTTGCGGAGAGCGTGACAAAGAAGATTCCTGTCAGGATGCAGGCCAGGGCTGCAATGACAAGGGCTGCGCTCGTGAAGTCGCCACGGTTGGTCAGGATGGCCGTTGCCACAAGGACAGCGGCCAGGATTACGAGTGCAAGGGCTGCCTTGTAGCGTGGATTGATCGTTGCGAACGTGATCATGATACACCACCGGAATACTGTTTTTTGAACTGGTATATGCGCACGGACTGGACAAGGAGAACGATGAGAAAACCAGCCGTAAGGACAGATAACGGAAGTACTACATGGTTCGAGAATTTAACAAGCAGCGCAACGGCGGTGGTGATTCCGCAGAAACAGAGGAAGGAGTGGAAGTCCGGTGTATTCTTGAGAATGCCATGCGAGGAACAGACAGTACCGGCTACCATCCATACGGTAAAGAGCCCGGCCCAGAGGTTCATGGCGCCCGCTGCTGTGATGAGGAGCACGCCGGAGCAGACAAGATAGAATCCCCGGTCCGGCCAGCTGCGGGAAACTGCGTAGATGCCAAGGAATGCTAGGAGAAGGGCCGGGGCAGGGTACCAGATCTCTGGTCGTACGTATGCGGTTATTGCGATAATCCCTGCTGCAAGGGGCACAAGGAACCGGAATTCCGGCAGGAATGTGTTCATGCACCCACCCCGCGGGCTGCTGAAAAGGTATCCCGCCGGACAGGTCTTCCTTCCCGTACTTCCTCAACGACCCGGACCGTCACTTGGATCTGGCAGGTCCGGAGGGGCCTGACCACATGCCGGATATGGCTTGTGTCCCCGCAGCCGAGCGTGAAGAGATATGCGTTATTCAGGAGCAGCTGCGAGAGTGTCCGGGTGACCTGCCCGGCAAAGGCCGGGTTCCGCTGGCAATACAGGATTCCGGTATACCGCTCCTTCAGGGTTTCAAGAACCGTCCGGATCCGCGGATCCCGTGCCTGTGCCCCGGCATTCTCGCAGTGCCGGATCATGCTCCTGAGATCGTTCCGATCCGGCATGCGGTAGAAGTGGACGGAGCGTTCGGCCGGGTGCATCCACTCTTTGAGTTCTGCAAGGCAGTGTGCCGGGTTCTTCTCCTCGCGGATGAGGTGAATGATATTTGGGCCGGAGATGAAGAGGATGGAGATATGCTGGAAGGACTGCAGGGTATCGGTCACCATCCCGGTAACCTCGGAGATCATCTTTGCGAATGCCTTTTCTGAGTAGGGCGCCCCGCACCAGGGGAGGTCGACAATGAGAAGCGGGGGAAAGCTTGTCGGGGTGCTGTATTTCCGGATAAACATTTTGTTGTACTTGGCCGAGATCTTCCAGTCCACGTGGCGCAGGTCATCGCCGGGCTGGTATTCCCGGAGCGAGTGGACGTCAACGGTTGAGAGGATGCTTGCCTTCCGGTTGTCCCGTGTCCCTTCCAGGGAATCCGATGAGGGTGCCTGAAAAAGCCCTGCCGGCAGGACCGAGAGGACCGGGCCCGTCTCCGTCTGCCGGGATAATCGCAGCGTTTCAGAAAAAAAGAGATTCCTGAACGTGAGGGAAATTCCGGAAAACCGGAGATCCCCGTGGATAAGGGGAATGATCCGGTAGCGGCACAGGTATGTCTGCTCGGGACTGCCAGACACGGTATCGATTATTGTCTCACCATCCATGAGGAGTGTCTTATGAGGAGGGAGTTCTTCGATGATGACATGGACACGCGGCATGCCGCGGAGCGTGATCCGGGTTGTTACCATAAGCGAGGTGCCCCGGCGGACCATATTCCGGCCCAGTGTCCGCCGGCACTGGACGGAGGACGCAATCTTCCGGACTTCGCTGTCGAAAACGAGATACTGCCCGAGAACCGCAATGGCAAGCGTGCTCCCGGCGAGGAGGAGCACGGGGTCATCGAGTGCCAGTGCTCCGGAAATTAAGAGGAGGTTGACAAGACAGATCCCCTGTGTGCACCGTCTCAGCTGCAAAACTCAGAGCACCTCGACTTTGGAGAGGATTTCTTCAAGCACCTGTCCCCGTGTGACCCCTTCCACTTCCGCGTCGCGCGACAAGATGATCCGGTGCGTGAGTGCCGCCCGTGACACCTGCTTGATATCGTCGGGGATGACATAGGTGCGGTTGTTCAGGGCAGCGAGCGCTTTGCCGCCACTGACCAGGGCAAGAGAGGCACGGGACGATCCACCGAGTTCGATGTCGGGATGCGTCCGCGTTGCGATCACAAGGTCGCGGATGTACTGGAGGACTGGTTCTTCGATAGAGACCTGGCGGATTACCTGGATGTAATGTTTGAGGGCGCCGGGGGTGAGGATGGGTGAAAGAGACTGGGAATAGGTCTCCCACTGGAGCATGCCCTCATTGGCGCGCCGGATGATGCTGAGTTCTTCATCCGGGTTTAAGTAATCGGAACGTATGGAGAACATGAACCGGTCGCGCTGGACTTCGATGAGCGGAAATGTCCCCTCGAATTCATGGGGGTTCTGCGTTGCAATGACACAGAACGGCGACTGCATCGGCATGGTGATCCCGTCCAGCGTGACCTGGCGCTCGCTCATTGCCTCGATAAATGCGCTCTGCGATTT
>Ga0302250_1001018_pt1 | contig 22888 bp, 21 predicted proteins | sample AAG_RA_Asp_MG_FD_193536 | JGI IMG/M metagenome (GOLD analysis project Ga0302250, IMG submission 193536) | Enriched activated sludge microbial communities from anaerobic digester in WTTP, New Holstein, Wisconsin, United States - AAG_RA_Asp | ecosystem: Engineered > Bioreactor > Anaerobic >... | reverse complement strand
CTTCCGGGCGCGTGGCGAGAACGAGCAGTTCCTCGTCGCTGCAGGCGAACAGCGGCGAGCGCAGCGCGTGCGCCAGTTTCAGGTTGTCGGCCGGCGTGACGAGGAATTCGAGCAGCGCCACCATGTCGCGCACTTCCAGCGCCGCCAGCAGGCCGCCGCGCGAGCCGGCGTCGAACGGGATGCCGGCCGCTGAAAGCGCGCGCTCGTAGCCGGCGAGATGCGTGCGCGAACGCACCAGCAGCATGATGTCGCCGAAGCGCGCCGGGCGGCGCACGCTCGTCCCGTCCGCCCCCTTCGCGTCGATCTGCCAGGCCTCGCCGCCGCGCCCGACGATCGCGTTGATCTTTGCCGCCAGCGCCTCCGCCTCGCGGGCGCGGCGCAGGTCTTCCGGCTCGACATCGGGCTCAGTCAGCGGATCGCGCAAGCCGACGCGCGCTGGCGCTTCTTCCGCGCGCTCTTCCGCCGCTTCGTCCACGACAGCGTGACCGAACAGCGGCAGCAGTTCGACCCGCCCCGGCAGGTTCCCGGCCAGCGAGGCCTGCGCGCGAAACGGCGCAAACTCCGACACGCCGAGAAACAGCGCATTGACCACGTCGATCACCGGCTTGGCATTACGCCGCGTCACATCCTGCTCGCAGCGCACGGCGTTGAACTCGCGCTCGAGGAAATCGGCGGCGACGGCAAACAGCCGCGGTTCGGCGCGGCGAAAGCGGTAGATCGACTGCTTGGGATCGCCGACGAGGAAGACGCCCGGCCGCGCCGCGTCGGAATACGCCGCCAGCCAGGCGAGCAGAATCTGCCATTGCAGCGGGTTGGTGTCCTGGAACTCGTCGAGCAGCACGTGCTTGTAGCGCGCGTCGAGTCGCGCCTGCAGGAACGCCGCGGTCTCGTCGTCGCGCAGCAGTTGCAGCACTCGCCACTCGGCATCGACAAAATCGATCTGGCGCCGCGCCTGCTTGAAGGCATCGACGTGGGCCAGGAAGGCGGCGAAGACGGCGCAAGCCTGCCGGTTGAAGGCCAGGATGCGCTCGGCGGTCTGCCGCTCCAGGCAGGCGATCACCCGCGCGCCGAGCTGCGCATGCAATTCGAGGAAGCGCTCCGCGCCGGCCGGAGTGAAACGTTTGTCGAGCGCCTTGCTCGCCTTGCGCGCCCGCAGCGTGTTGTCCTTGGTCAACAACACCGCTCGCAGCCCTTCGAAGGCATCCTCGTCATTCCGGCGCACGCCGGAATCCAGCACGGCGCGCAAGCCCCCGGCGACATCCTGGTCGGTCTTCAGGTCGCTCTGTTCGAGAAAGCCGAGATAGGCGTGAAAGTCCAGCGCCCAGCCCTCGGCAAAAAACCTGGCGAGCGCCTCGCCCGGCTCGCCCGCGTCGAGTTGGTCGCGCAGCGCGGCGATGACCTGCCCGGCGACATCCGCCGCCGCATCGCCGAAGGCCAGCCATTCGCTGCGCCGATCGAGCGCGCGGCGGATCAGCCGGCGCGTCGACTCAAGCCCGGCGTCGTCGAGCAGACCGACGAAGGCCTGCGTCGCTTCATCCTCCGTTTTCTTGGCGAGAGTGGCGGCGAACGACTGCCAGAGTTCGTCGAACAGCCGCGAATCGGCATCGACCAGCGTCGCTCCGGCGAGGTTGGCCGACAGCGGCGCGGCGTCGACGAGTTGCAGGAACCAGCCGTGGAAGGTGTTGACCGTCAGCGCCGGCTGCGCCGCCAGCACGCGCTCGTACAGCCCGCGCGCGGCGCGCAGCGCATCGCGGTCCGGCGCAACGCCGCGCTCGTCGAGGAAGCCCGCCACCTGCATGTCGCTGCCGGTCGCCAGCAAATGCAGCCAGTCGACGACGCGTTCCTCGATCTCGCGCGCGGCCTTGCGCGTGAAGGTGATCGCCAGGATCTCGCCGGGCGCCACGCCGGCCAGCAGCAAGCGCACGATGCGCGAAGCGAGCAGCCAGGTCTTGCCGCTGCCGGCACAGGCCTCGACAACGACGCTGCGCGCCGGATCGAGCGCCTGCCGGATCAGGCTTGAAGAATTTGTCACTGATGATCGCTCCGCTGTTTCACTTCGTCACATTGTCGCCATTCTCCACGAAGCCCGGACCGTCGGGCAATGCGGCAAAGGCAACGGTCCTGTTGCCAGGCGACGACAGCCTTGCCGCGCGGGGTATCAACGATCGACCCGCTTGCCGACCGCCCAACGTCGCCGCGACACGACACCTTCGCCCCGAGAATATCCGGAATAAAACCCTAACCGACTGATTGCAAATGAAACAATTAACCTGGCATGGCACATGCAAAGGCACCGGTCGGAGGCCATGGCCCCGCGCGGGACAGGCAGCCTTCTTTTTTCATTTCTGGAGATTTACCATGCGGAATCAAATCAAACAGCAACTCGGCCCGATCATCGTCTGCGCCCTGATCGCCGCTGCCGTTCTCCTGGCGTTCGTTCCACATTCCCAGGCGCAGAACGCCCCTGCGACCGCCGCGCCGACGGGACAGGCCAGCTTCTCCGTACTGGACGTCAATCAGGATGGAGCCATCGACAAGAAGGAAGCAGCTGCCAGCGCGGCGGTAGCCAAAGTGTTCGACGTCGCCGACGCAAACAAGGACGGCGTTCTTTCGCCGGAGGAATATGCCAAGGCGGCGACGGCGAAATAATGAGTCCTGGCCCGGGTCGGCGTCACGAACCCCGATCCGGGGCACGCTCAGGTGAAGTCCCGACGGCACAGTCCGCGCATCTCGCACCACGCACAGACGCGCTCGAGACCGTGCGCCGGCAAGCGGGCTCCCGCATGCAGCGCGTCGAATGCGGCGACCAGCCGCTGCCCTTGGGCCTCGGCCGCCACTCTCAGGTTTTCAGCCTCGTCACCGCTCGAAACGGCGAGCACCCGCTCGTCGTCGAGCGCGACGTAGGCCGCCTGCGCGGCGTTCCCGTGCATCAGCGCGTAGGCCGGCAGCTGCACGTCGTCCTTCAGCCGGTCGCGAATGACCTTGGCTGCCTGCGTCTTGTAGTCGTAGAGCGCGGAAGCGCCGTCATTCCCTCTGTCGATGCGATCGATGCGCCCGTACAGTTCGACGCTGCCACCCTCGGCCAGAGGCAGGACGCGGCTGACCTTCGCTTCCGCCTGCGCCCAGCGCCAGCCTCCCCTCTCCCGCTCGCGCTGCCAGGCCAGGTAGCCCGGCAGGCGCTTTTCCCAGCGCTGTCGCCAGCCGGTGGCCAGAAAATTGTCGGCCACCGCCGGCGCGAAGACCTCGGCGACACACTCCCGCAGCGCCTGCAGCGCGGCGTCCTCCGACAACGCGGAAACGCTCGGATGCTGCTGATGAAAGCGTTCCAGCACGCGGTGCACCAGTTCGCCGTAATCGCTCTTGGCCATTTCCTCGCTGACCTCATCCATTTCGCCGAGGCCGAGCACATGTCGGGCGAAGAAACGGTACGGGCAGGCGACGAGGCTGGCGTAGGCGCTGACCGATACACGCACCGGCATCCGCGTTGACGGAGCCACCGGCGCCGCGCGCCGCGTCGGCTCAGCCGCGGTGGCGGGGTCCGGCGTCGCCTCGCTGCGGACCGGCAACGGCCGGCGCAGCAGATCGTCGCCCCAGGCGAGCTGGTGCAGTGTCGAGAGCAACGACAATTCCGGCGCGAGAAGGTTGGCTTCGCCGTCCTGCACCGATTGCCAGGTGACCGTCACGCGCGGCACGGTGGCCAGCAGCAGTTCGAGGTCGCGCTTGAGCTCCCGCTCGTCGTCCGCGCGCGTGCGCAGCCCCAGTTCGCGGCGTACCGACTGGTTGAAGAAGGCCGCATGCCCGCCCGGCGCAAGTTGCCGGGCGTCGCCGCCGAGCAGCAGCGCGGCGTCGAAACGGCGCAGGCAGACGGCGTTGAGCGGCGTCACGACGATCGGGCTGGCGATGCTGCCGTCGCGGAAGCTGGCGCCCTCGAACTCGCGATTGAGCCAGTCCCGCCAGGTCGGGAAGGCAAACTCCGCGGTGCTGCCCGCCAGTTCCTGCCCGCGTTTTTCCAGAAGATCAAGTACCGCCTGGCCGGCGACATCATCACGCAAGGCGTCCAGCGCGCCGATCGCGTCGAGCGCCTTCGTCAGGCGGCCGATCCAGCGCGACAGGGGCGCCGGGCGGGCATTCAACAAGGTGGTCGCCGCTTCGATGCGGTCGAGCAGCGCCAGCCCCACGGCTTTCCCATCATCCGCCGCTTCGAGCAGGCAACGGCGGATGCGCACGATGCCGGCCTTGACCGACGCCCGCCGGATGGCGGCTTCGAGGGAAAAAACAGCGGCCCGGCGTGCGTCCGCGTCGATATCCGAAAAAACGAACGGCGACTTGCACAGGTCGAGCAGATCGCGGTGATAGGCGTTGCCCGCCGCCGTTTCGATCAGCGCGTCGACCACCGCCGCCGCGCGCGACGTCGACAACAGCCAGCCCGTTTCGTCGCTGACCAGGACGCCTTCGCGTTCGAGCAGCGCGCGCACCCGCCGGGCGGTCAGCCGGTCCTGCGCCACCAGCGCGATGCGGCGCAGCCCCGCCTGCAACCAGTCACCGACCTGCGCCACGGCGGCCTGCGCTTCGTGCTCGCGACCGCTGGTCGGGACGAACTGCACGCGATCACGCAGCGGGCTTTCGGGAAAGCGTTGCGCGATCTCGGCGGCGCGCTCGTACACCGGCAAGGACAACGCCGCGGGCCAGGCGGCGTCGAGCGCTGCCAGCAGCGGCGTCGAGCAGGTTTCGCGCGGCGCGGGATGGATGATCTGCAGCGGCTGCGCCCCGGCGTAACGGCGCAGGAATTCGCGTTCAGCCGCATCGAGCGATTCCCCCGGCGCGGCGTCAAGCAGGACGAACAGGGGCTGCGGCGATTCTGCCTCGGCGGCCTGCCGCGCCAGTTCGGCAAGGCGCAGGCGATAGACCGCGGCGGTATCGGGCGCGCCTGCCGCCGCGAGGGCGCGCCAGAGTTCATGCACGACGCGCGCCTCGAACGCCAGCGGCGAGGAATTGCGCAGGGCGTAGGCCTCCTGCAACTGTTCCGCAAGCTCGCCGTCGCCGGCCGGCAACGCGACGGCCGCCGCCGTCAGCTCGTCGAACAGCGCCGCCATTTCGGCCGCAATGCCCCACAACGCCGCCTCGTCGAACCAGCCCTTGCCGCGCAGCGCTTCGTAAAGCAGCACGAGGCGCTGACTGGCCGGCAGGGGCTCGGGGATGCCCGCCAGCGGCGCGGCATTCACCCAGTTCTTGAGGGTGTCGAAACGGGGGAGCAGCAATGGGGAGGACGATACGGCCGCCATCCTGACCAGCGCCGCGCGCAGTTCGACGGCCATCGGCAGCGCCGGCACCAGCACCCGCAACGCGGAAAGGTCGCCATCCCGCGCCCACGGCGCCGCGCCGTCGAGCAGCAAGCGTGCCGCCGCTTCATAGAAGGCCTCGCCGGGAGGCAAGGCGCACGCCGTCAACTCTGCGGGAGCGTGCTCCATCGACAGTGCCAGGCTCAACGCTCCAGCTTGTCGAGCTTGTCGGCCACGCCGTTCCAGGCATCGGCGTCGTCCAGCGGTTCCTTGCGCTCCGCGATGACCGGCCAGGTTTTCGCCAACTCGGCGTTCAGCGCGATGAAGCCGTGCATGGCGTCCGGCACGTCATCCTCGGCGAAAATCGCCGAGGCCGGGCATTCGGCGACGCACAAGGTGCAGTCGATGCACTCCTCCGGGTCAATGACCAGGAAATTCGGCCCCTCGTGAAAGCAATCCACCGGGCACACATCCACACAATCGGTGTACTTGCACTTGATGCAATTCTCGGTAACGACGTAGGCCATGACGAACCTCTCCATTCTTGGCTGATTGCAGGGGGAAGACTATAGCGCAACGGCTTCCTCAAGGCGGGCGCGAGACGGCGCCCACACTCGCTGAGACACGAAGGCTCCCGGCCGGTTCAGGAATCGCGGTGCTGCAACAGGTGACGGAACAGCCAGCTGCGCGGCGGCTCGACGCCGGTGCGTACGTAAGCGAGGGGGCTTGGCTCCAGGAGGAAGCGCCGTTGCAGTTCCCCCTCCCCGCGCTGCCCGGCAAAGAGGATCCGGTCGCCCGAGAGCAGTTGCATATCTTCCGCCGGCAAGGGAATTTCCTTCTTCTTGCGCAACAGCAGCAAAGGAACGGCATCGATCCGGTCCGGCGGGTGCTCCGGATTGATCAACAGGTCGCCGATGGTCAGCGGCGGATCAACCTCCGGCGCCAGCGCTTCGCGCAGACCGGCGTAGGACGCGAAACAGTCAAACACCCACATGAACGGCACTTTCTCGCCGACATGCCGTTCGAGCAGTTCGCCGGTCCGCCGCGCCATGTCCCCGCTGTCCTCGTCGAGGTATTTGAGGAAGCGGATCAGCAGCGGCGAGGTGAGCAACTGGCGCGCCTTGTGCGAAACGACCTCCGCCTTGACGAAACGCAGGTTGGCCATCGACGCATCGATCAGGCTGGCGTTGGCCACGTTGGCCTGGCGGATGACGACATAGACCTCGGGGTTGATCGATCGCGCCCGCGTCACCGTCGCCAGGTTCAGCGCATCGCTTTCCGTGCAGACGACGATGCCGACGGCCTTCCTGACTTCGGCGGCGACCATCTCGCGGGTCACGCCGGCCTGGTACTGCAGCGCGGCGTTTTCGCCCTGCCTGCGCGCGTCGAGTTCGACCAGCGAGGAAGTCACGCCGGCGCTGCCCAGCGCGGAAACGAAATACTCGGCAAAACTGCCGGAACCGAAGACGACCCAGTGTCCCTTGGGCAGGTTGAGCGGCTCCGGCCGCACGCCGCCCGGCAGGCCCGACAGCCACTCGATCACCCGCAGACGCTCCGGCGAACCCATGTCCAGGTTGATGTTGTTGGCGAAGCTCTGGAACGGGTTGATCAGCTCGATGTTGCGGAACGATTCGAGGTTGGCCTGGGCAATCTGCGTATGCACCCGGGCGATGATCCGCAATGAAGGATTGAGCACCGTCCCGCCGATGGCGACGGACTGGTTGGTGTCATCAGTCCCCGAGAGCGCCACCATCGCCACGCATTTGCGATGCGTCACGCCGGCATCGACGAGCACGTCCGGCAGGCGCCCGTCGGCGGCAAGGAAAAGCGGCGGGTACTGGAACTCCTCGATCTCGATGCGCGCAGCCCGCTCCGCCCGCAGTTCGACGATCACCATGCGCTGCCCCATGCGATCGAGCATGCGGGCCAGCATGATGCCGCTCTGCCCATAGCCGACGATCAGGACAAACGGCTCCTGCAGCGCCGCCACGCGCAAGGCGAAGCGCCGGCGAGCCACCGCATCGCGCAGCGTCTGATCCTGCGAAAGGTGAAAGATGCTGCCGAGCGCATAGGCCCAGGCCACCACGCACAGGTAGATGCAGACGATCGTCCAGGCGCGCTGCGGATCGGAGAACGTATGCGGCAATTCGCCGAAGCCGATCGTCGTCGCCGTATAGCTGATGAAATAGAGCGCGTGGAAAAAACCGATACGGACGACATTGCCGTTTTCGTCGACGCCGGGGATCAGCACCAGCCCCCATACCGACACCGCATAGGCGATGATCAGGACGATCAGCGGCCGCCTCAGCCGCCGCAGGATGACGAAAAGAACCTCGTTCACGCGTCGCGCTCGCGGTTCAGCGGGTCTGGCGCAAGGTCTCGCTGATCAGCAGAATCACCGAAATGAGGTTGGCCACGAGCGCGCCGCCGCTGAGCGAGACGACGGTCGACATCGACTCCCCGGTCATCGCCATGTCATTGATGTTGACGTGCCAGGCCCAGAAGCAGGACGCTGCCAGCAGTTGCAGCATGGCCACCATGCTCGTTGCCAGATGCGTCGCCCCGATGTGCGTGCGATCGCCGAACTTCATGACCAGGGCAATCAGATTGACGACGACCGCGGCGAACAGATGGCCGGCGTCATGAACTTTCACGTTGTCGATTTCACCGATGAAAAAGCCGAAATTCAGCGTACAGGCAAAAATGACGAAAAACCCGAAGATGACTTTTTCCAGATTCATTCCGACGCCCTGTCCAGGAAGGTTGAAGTGTTGTATTTGCGGCGATCATACGGAGTCGGGAAAGGGCTGTAAATCGTTGGAAATGATGGATTGACGCCCGACGCGACGTCCCCTGCCCTGTTTCCACCGGAACGTTCCGCGCTTCCAAACGCTTTTTTTTTTAGCTAGGATAGAACTTCGGCCGGGCATCGCCCCTCTACCCTCCCATTCCAACGACTCCACCCCAAGAGGCATTCGATGAGTGAACACATCCATTACGTCACCGACGACACCTTTGCTGCCGAGGTCCTGCAGGCAGCGCAACCGGTTCTGCTCGATTTCTGGGCCGAATGGTGCGGCCCCTGCAAGATGATCGCCCCGATTCTCGACGAGATCGCCGCCCAGTATGCCGGCCGCCTGAAAGTCGCCAAGCTGAACATCGACGACAACCCGACGACGCCGGCCAACTTCGCCGTGCGCGGCATCCCCACGCTGATGCTGTTCAAGAACGGCAACGTCGAAGCCACCAAGGTCGGCGCAATCTCCAAGTCGCAACTCACCGCCTTTATTGACAGTCACCTGTAAACTGGCTAACCTCCGCCTGGAAGTCGCGGCCCCCTCCCAAAACAGAGAGACAATCAGGCCCGGCCCTGCTTTCAGGCGTTGATTTCCGTCACGACCCGGTCGAGACACAGCAGCAAAATTCCCGGCAACACCCAAATCACATATCCGCATCCCTGTTCGCGTCGTTCACGCAACGACCCCCGGTATCCCCGGCTATCTTTTCTCCATACTCCACACATGCATTTATCCGAACTCAAAGCCCTTCATGTCAGCCAACTGCTCGACATGGCCGTCGCCAACGACATCGAAGGCGCCAACCGGCTGCGCAAACACGAACTGATCTTCGCCCTGCTGAAGAACCAGGCGAAGAAAGGAGAAACGATCTTCGGTGACGGCACGCTGGAAACCCTGCCGGACGGCTTTGGCTTCCTGCGCTCCCCGGACACGTCCTATCTGGCCAGCACCGACGACATTTACGTCAGCCCGAGCCAGATTCGCCGTTTCAACCTGCACACCGGCGATACCATCGAGGGCGAGATCCGCACGCCGAAGGATGGCGAACGCTACTTCGCGCTGGTCAAGGTCGACCGGATCAACGGCGAGCCGCCGGAAGCGTCGAAGAACAAGATCCTGTTCGAAAACCTGACGCCGCTGCACCCGGATCAGCACATCAAGCTCGAGCGCGAAATGCGCGGCGAGGAAAACACCACCAGCCGCATCATCGACATCATTTCGCCGATCGGCAAAGGCCAGCGCGGCCTGCTCGTATCCAGCCCGAAGAGCGGCAAGACGGTGATGATGCAGCACATCGCCCACGCCATCACCGCCAACCACCCTGACATCAACCTGATCGTGCTGCTGATCGACGAGCGCCCGGAAGAAGTTACCGAGATGACCCGCTCGGTACGCGGCGAAGTCGTCGCCTCGACCTTCGACGAGCCGGCCACCCGCCACGTCCAGGTTGCCGAAATGGTCATCGAGAAGGCCAAGCGTCTCGTCGAGCATAAGAAGGATGTGGTCATCCTGCTCGACTCGATCACCCGCCTCGCCCGCGCCTACAACACCGTGCAACCCGCGTCCGGCAAGGTCCTGACCGGCGGCGTCGATGCCAACGCCCTGCAGAAACCGAAGCGCTTCTTCGGCGCCGCGCGCAACATCGAGGAAGGCGGCTCGCTGACGATCATCGCCACCGCGTTGATCGACACCGGCAGCCGCATGGACGACGTGATCTACGAGGAATTCAAGGGCACCGGCAACATGGAGATCCACCTGGATCGCCGCATGGCCGAAAAACGCGTCTATCCGGCGATCAACGTCAACCGCTCGGGCACCCGCCGCGAAGAACTGCTGCTGATGCCCGACGTCCTGCAAAAGATGTGGGTACTGCGCAAGCTGCTCTACAACATGGACGACCTCGAGGCGATGGAATTCCTTCTCGACAAGATCAAGGCCACGAAGACCAACAACGAATTCTTCGATTCGATGCGCCGCTGACATCAACACACCGCTTGTTGATTCGATTGCCAAGCGAAGAAAAAACAAGGATAATCCCGCGTTTTCCGGAGTCGGCCACCGACGCAACATTCGTTTGCATCGAGCCGGCTAGATTTGACCAGAAGGAATTTCCAAGATGAAATCCGATATCCATCCCGATTACAACGAAATCGACGTCACCTGCTCGTGCGGCAACACCTTCAAGACGAAGTCGACGATGAAAAAGGCGTTGCACGTCGAAGTCTGCGCCGCGTGCCATCCGTTCTACACCGGCAAGCAGAAGATCATCGACACCGCCGGCCGCGTCGAGAAGTTCAACAAGAAGTACGGCGCCAAGGCCAAGGCGGCCTGAGACACAGCCAGAGGCGAGTTTGCGGACTCGAAAAAAGGCAGCCGCCGGGCTGCCTTTTTTGTTTGAGCGACAAACCAGCCAACAACGCCTGTCATGCCCTTTCTTGAGGAAAAACAACGGTTTCGCGGGATAGCCCTGCCGCCCAGCGGCTGGGTCCTGACCCTGCTGCTCGTCGTTTACATCTTCACCGGACTGATTGGTCACGATCCGTGGAAGCATGATGATGCAATTTCCATCGGCATTGCCTACGACATCGCCGAACACGGAAACTGGCTGGCCCTGCAGCTTGCCGGCAGACCCTACCCCGACGCGCCGCTGTATTACTGGATCGCCGCGACGCTCGGGCGGTTGTTCTCCTGGCTGCTCCCGTTCCACGACGCCGCCCGCCTGGCCAGCGGAATCTTCACCCTGCTGACGCTTGAGTTCATCCTGCTGGCTGCGCGGGAACTGCATGGCAAGGACCAGGCCGCCGCCGCGCCGCTGATTCTCGCCGGCAGCATTGGCTTCCTTTTCCACGCGCACGAGGCCCAGCCAATGCTCGCCGCCCTCACTGCGCACACGGCGGCCTACTGGGGGCTCACCTTGCTGCCCTGGGCCCGATGGCGCGCGGGAGCCATTTTCGGCTGCGCACTCGCCTTCGGATTCCTGGTAAACGGCCTGCTGCCCATCCTGACACTCGTACCGGTTGCAGCCATCGTCCTGGCCAAATCGGACTCCCCGCTGGCTGACGCCGGAACGCTTCTGGCCGGAATCCTCGTCGGTGCAATTCCGTGCGGTCTCTGGCTGGCGGCGGTCAATAACGTTTCCCCTGAGTACCTGGCCAGCTTCTTCCAGGCGGAAATCACGGCACTCACCCGCCCGGTCACCCCGGCGACCAACCTCTCGCGCTATCTCGGACTACTGCTCTGGTATGCGTGGCCTGCCCTGCCGCTGGCCGCCTGGGCACTCTGGAGCAAGCGCAGGATGTTGAGCTCGCGGGAAATCGCCATCCCGGCGGTATCGTTTTTCGCCATCCTGACCCTTCTCGTGAGTTTTGTCGGGATGCGCAGCGCCATCGCGCTGCTCCTGCTGCCGCCACTGGTTTTGCTCGCGGTTCCCGGCATCGGATCACTGCGCCGCGGCGCGGCCAACGCCTTCAACTGGTTCGGGATGACTACTTTCACCCTGTTCGCGGCAATCGCCTGGATCGGCTGGAGCGCACAGGTCTTCGGCTGGCCGGAGCGATTGGCACAACGTGCTGTCCGCCTGCATAGCGGATTCGTCGGCGAATTTGATCTTCTGGCCTTCGGCCTGGCCCTGACGTTCACCGGGATCTGGTTCTGGATGATCGTCACGACGCCACGCTCGCCGATGCGCAGCATCATGCACTGGATGGCCGGCCTGACCCTGTTCTGGCTCCTCCTGGCCAGCCTGTGGATGCCATGGATCGATTACGGGAAGACCTTCCGCGCCGTTTCCGCATCGCTGAAAGAGGAATTGCCGGTAAAACTCGACTGCGTTGCCGGCGCCAATCTGCCGCTCGCCTTCCGCGCCTCTCTCGATTATTTCGAAGGCATCCGCACGCTGCCGCAAAAGAGCGACGAGGCGGCAAAATGCTCCTGGCTGCTGGTACAGGGCAACGTTCGCGACCTCGGCAGTCTCGCGGCCTCGGGCTGGAAAGAGGTATGGAGCGGCAACCGGCCGAGCGACCGGCGTTCGAGCGACAAATTCCATCTGTTCAAGCGCGCTCGCAAGGCCAACCCGCCGCCCAGCCTGACGAACCTCGAAGCGGAGACTCCACCGCCCGACGCGCTGACGCCGACACGCATTCCGGCGGAGTGAGCCGCTACTGAAACCGCAGTCGCCTCTACAGGCGGATGAATTTCTCGCGGTAGTACTTCAATTCCTCGATCGATTCGCGGATATCGGCCAGCGCCGTATGCGCCGATTCCTTCTCGAAGCCCTTGGCCACCTCGGGCGCCCAGCGCCGGCAAAGTTCCTTCAGGGTGCTGACGTCGATGTTGCGGTAATGGAACCAGTCCTCCAGCACCGGCATGTAGCGCACCATGAAGCGCCGGTCCTGGCCGATCGAGTTGCCGCACATCGGACTGATGCGCTTGGCCACGTACTCCTGCATGAACGCCAGCGCCGCCGCTTCGACCGCCGCCTCGTCGAGCGTTGAGGCACGAACCCGCTCGATCAGACCGGATTTGCCGTGCGTGTTCTTGTTCCAGTCGTCCATCGCATCAAGCACCTCGTCCGACTGATGCACGGCCCAGACCGGCGATTCGGCAACGGTGACGAGATTGCCGTCAGTGACGATCATCGCCATCTCGATGATGCGATCGCGCTCCGGATCGAGGCCGGTCATCTCCATGTCCAGCCAGACGAGATGATTTTCGCTCTGTGCCATATAATCGGTCCCTCTCGAAAAACCCGCATTCTGGCACAGCTTGATGCTCAACTCCCTCAACTCCTTTTCCGTCGTCTTCCTTGCCGCCCTGGCCCTGATGATCGCGTTGCGCCTGTGGCTCGGCCTGCGCCAGATCACGCACATCCTCCGGCATCGCGACGCCGTGCCGCCGCAGTTCGCCGATCGCGTCTCGATCTACGCGCACCAGAAGGCTGCCGATTACAGCGTCACCCGCACCCGCTTCGGACGCCTCGGGCTGGCCGTGGAAGTCGCCGTCCTCCTCGCCTTCACCTTCGGCGGCGGGCTGCAACTGCTGCACGATTTCTGGTCGGCACGACTCGACGGACTGAGCTACGGTGTGGCACTGATCGTCAGCGTGATGACGATCTCCGGCCTCATTGACCTGCCCCTGTCGCTGTACACCCAGTTCGTCATCGAGGAACGCTTCGGTTTCAACCGGATGACCCTGCGCCTGTTCTTTTCCGACCTCGCCAAGCAACTCGCGCTGGGACTCATCATCGGCATCCCGGTGCTGCTCGCCGTGTTGTGGCTGATGACGCAGATGGGCGCGAACTGGTGGCTCTACGTCTGGCTGTTCTGGTGCGGCTTCAACCTGCTGATCCTGTTTATCTACCCGGCGTGGATCGCGCCGCTGTTCAACAAATTCACGCCGCTGGAGGACGATGCGCTTAAGCAGCGCATCGAGGCCTTGCTGAACCGTTGCGGTTTCGCCAGTTCCGGACTGTTCGTGATGGACGGCTCGAAGCGTTCGGCGCACGGCAACGCCTACTTCACCGGCTTCGGCAAGACCAAGCGCATCGTCTTCTTCGACACCCTGCTCGGCCGCCTGCAGCCCGAGGAAGTGGAAGCCGTGCTCGCCCACGAACTGGGGCATTTCCGCCATCGGCACATCGTCAAGCGGATCGTGCTGATTTTCGCGATGACCCTGCTGCTGCTCTTCGCTCTCGGTCAACTCATGCTCACCGACTGGTTCTTCGCCGGCCTCGGCGTCAATGCAGGCGGTGCGCACAACACCGCGATGGCTCTGATCCTGTTCTTCCTCACCGTACCGGTCTTCACCTTCCTCGCCACGCCGCTGGCCAGCCTGCTTTCCCGCCGTCACGAGTACGAGGCCGACCGCTACGCCGCCGATCACGCTTCCGCTGCCGATCTGGTACAGGCGCTGGTCAAGCTGTACGAGGACAACGCCGCGACCCTGACGCCCGATCCGCTGCACTCCCTGTTCTACGACTCGCATCCGCCCGCCGCGCTGCGCATCGCCCGCCTGACCGCCTCCACGTGAAGCTCGAAGGCACCGTCGTCGCCGCGCACGGCCGGCACTATCTCGTCGAACTGGCCGACGGCGGCACCCTGCCCTGCTTTCCGCGCGGCAAGAAAAGCGACCTGGCCTGCGGCGACCGCGTCACCGTTGCGCGCAGCGGCGATGCGCAGGGGGTTATCGAGAGCGTGCTGCCGCGGCAGACCCTGCTCTACCGCTCGAACGAGTTCCGCCAGAAACTGATCGCAGCGAACGTCACGCAGATTGTCATCGTTGTCGCCACCGAGCCGTCGTTCTCCGAAGAACTGATCACCCGCTGCCTGGTCGCCGCCGAGAGCCAGGACATACGCGCGCTGATCGTGCTGAACAAGTGCGACCTGAGCGAGCGGCTGCTGCAGGCCGAAGCAACACTCGCCCCGTTTGCCCGGCTCGGTTATCCGCAGCTGCATCTCTGCGCGAAGACCAGCGTCGAGCCGCTGCGTCCGCTGCTGGCCGGGCAGACAAGCGTCCTCGTCGGCCAGTCGGGCATGGGCAAGTCGACACTGGTCAACGCTCTGATCCCCGACGCCAACGCCCGCACCCGCGAGATTTCCGAGGCGCTCGACTCAGGCAAGCACACCACCACGCACGCCACGCTGTACCGCATCGACGACGAATCCGCCCTCATCGATTCCCCCGGACTGCAGGAATTCGGTCTGCACCACCTGTCGGGCGGCGAACTTGAACACGGTTTTCGCGAGTTCCGGGAGTTCATCGGCCAGTGCCGCTTCCGCAATTGCCGGCACGACAAGGAGCCCGGATGTGTTATCCGCCAGGCTGTCGAATCCGGACAGATCGACTCCGGGCGGTACGCAAGTTTTCGTACGCTGTGCCGGGAAACAGGCCAATAAAGAGGCGAACGAAACGAGAGGGAAACAAAAGCTGCGATTAGCCGGTTACATCGTGGTAAGCTGTCCCGCCCTTCGGATTGAATCAGTTTCATACGCGCTATGGATACGCCCGTCACGACACCGGCACACGACGCCCGCAATCTCTTGAAAACGCTGCAGGAGCGTTTCCAGGTCTTCCGCGACTTCCAGCCGCTCGCCATCGGCATCGACAAGCAGTTGCATGCGGCGGACGCCAGCCTCAATCGCAAGGTTCTTCGCCTCGCGCTTGGCATGCATACCAACTCGTATCGCTACCTGAAGTCGATGGAAAAGGCGACGCAGCGCTTCAATCTGGACGGCACGCCCGGTGCCGAGGTTCCGGAGGAGCATCGCAAGCACGCCGCCGATATCCTGCGCGAACGCTTCAAGAAGGAAGTCGCCCGGCGCAAGGCGCAGAAGGAAGCCGAGGCTGCGGAAAAGCAACGCACCGAAAAACTGAACCAACTGATGCAGAAGTTCGGCAAGAGAAACTGAGCGAGACGGCTACCCGGGGAACCTGCCGAAAAACAGCTCGCCCTGCTTCGCTGTGTCCCACTCCGCAATCAGGCGCCACGCGCGCGAGCTGTCCTGCAACACCACATGCCAACGACCCGCGATATCTGCGGTGAGTGGCGCTGCATAGAGCCCGCTTTCCTCTGCCAGAGTCAGCCGGAATGACTGGTCGAGGCCGCTTCGCGTCGGATGCGACAGTGTCAGCAGCAAGCTCTCCGGCAGTTGCGCCAACTTGCCGGGCTGCAGCGAGACGCGCAAAAGACGGCGCGCCGAATCGATAGAGACTACCGCCGTCACGCCCAGCGCCGCAGCCTGCCGGTCACGCGCCGTCACCTGGTTGATCGCCAGTCCCTGCTTGTAGTAGTCGTCCGTCACCAGCCCGTCGTTGCTGCGCAACGCCAGCCAGACGGTAATCGCCGCCGCGACAATCACGATGAACGGCCCGGCCATCAGCAGCCAGGGCCAGCGATGCCGGTACCAGGGAGCGGCGGGAGCAATGGGGGAACGCAGTGGCGTCATGGCATGTAGAACGTCGATTTTTCCAGAACGGCGATACGGTCGTTTTCAAGGGCGCGCACGTCGAAGACGATCTTGCTTGATCCCTTCGGCGCCGCCCCATCCTTGACCGACGCCACCACGACAAAGTTCCGGCTCGACGCCGCGGGAACCTCCAGCGTCGTCTCGCCGACGATTTTTATCCCGTCGATCCCCGCGACAGCAACGGCATAACGGCGGGGCTGCTCGTCGGTGTTCATCACGTGCAACTGGAAGACATTCTCGATCTGCTCATCGTCCGCCTCGCGATAAAGCGTCGCCCGATCACGGATCACATCGACCTTGAGCGGCAGGCGGGTCGCCAGGCTCCACAGCGTGGCGCCGACGAGCAGCAGCAGGATCGTGGCGTAGATCAGGGTGCGCGGCCGCAGCAGATGCACGACGATATCGCGGCCGGAATAATGGCGCGCCAGCGCATTCTCCGTCGAATAGCGGATCAGGCCGCGCGGAAGCTTCACCTTGTCCATCACCTCGTCGCAGGCATCGATGCACGCGGCGCAGGCGATGCATTCAAGCTGCAGCCCCTTGCGGATGTCGATGCCGGTCGGGCAGACCTGCACGCACAGGCCGCAGTCGATGCAGTCGCCCTGGCTGACCGCCGGATCTGCGTTCTTGCGGCGCGGGCCGCGCGGTTCGCCGCGCTCCGGGTCGTAGCCGATGATCAGCGTGTCCGGGTCGAACATCACGCTCTGGAAACGCGCGTAGGGGCAAAGATACTTGCACATCTGCTCGCGCATGAAGCCGGCCATCAGGTAGAGGAAGCCCGAATAGAAGAAGATCCAGAAAACTTCCCAACCGCCGAGGGAAAAAACGCCCACGGAGGCCACGAGTTCGCGGATCGGTGTGAAATAACCGACGAAGGTGAATCCGGTCCACAAAGCAACCGCCGCCCAAAGCAGATGCTTGACGAGTTTCAGGCGGAACTTGCGCGCCGACAGCGGCTGCGCATCGAGCTTCATCCGAGCAGGACGGTCGCCCTCGATCTTCCGTTCGATCCACATGAAGATCTCGGTATACACCGTCTGCGGGCAGGCGTAGCCGCAGAACAGACGCCCGCCGATCGCCGTGACCAGGAACAGCAGATACGCCGAAATCACCAGCAGGACGGCGAGGTAGATCGCGTCCTGCGGCCAGAAGACCATCCCGAAGATGTAGAACTTGCGCTCGACCAGATGGAAGAGCACAGCCTGCCGGTCACCCCAGTCGAGCCAGCACAACCCGTAGAACAGCGCCTGGGTCAGCCACACCATGATCCAGCGCCAGTTGTTGAACAGCCCGCGAACGCCGCGGGCATAGACCTTCCGCCGTTTTTCGTAGAGACCGACGGTATTCACCGGTTGGGATTGAGGAGTAGCCATCTTGTCCGTGGCGATGCGCCAGAAAGGTCCGAAACGTCGGCGACGGGCAGCGTTCACGCCGCCCGCGCGTCACCTGGTCATTTGGCCACCGAGCCCGAACTCAGGCCGAGCACGTAGGCCGCCAGCACGTGAATCTTGGCTTCGCCCAGGAAGTCCTTCCATGCCGGCATCTGGTTGTTGCGCCCGTTGACGATGGTCTCGACGATCTTCGCCTCCGAACTTCCGTAGAGCCACACCTTGTCGGTCAGGTTTGGCGCGCCGAGCGCCGTCATCCCCTTGCCTTCCGGCCCGTGGCAGGCGATGCACACCGCGGCGTAGCGCTCCTTGCCCTTGGCCGCCAGCTCCGCGTTGTGCGAAAGGCCCGAGAGCGAGCGCACGTAACTGGCGATTTCCTTGGCCCCCGCCTCGCCGCCCACGGCATCAGGATTGCCACCGTACGGCGGCATCATCCCGATCCGGCCGTTGGTGATCGTCTCGATGATCTGTTCCGGCTCGCCGCCCCACTGCCAGTCCTTGTCGGTCAGGTTAGGATAGCCCTTGTCGCGCGAACCCTGGGCCGTCGCACCGTGGCATTGCATGCAGTAGGTCTGATAGAGGCGCCCGCCCATCTCCATGGCGTCCTCGTCAGCCGCCACCGTCGCCAGATCCATCTTCAGGTATTTCTCGAACAGCGGCCGGATTTCCGCCTCGACGCGCTCGACCTCCTTCTTGTGCTCATTGGCCGTACTCCAGTTGAACACGCCCGGGAAACGCCCGAGCGCCGGATAGAGCGCGACATAGACGAGGGCGAAAACGACCGTGGCGTAGAACAGCCACATCCACCAGCGCGGCAGCGGGTTGTTGTACTCCTGCAGCGTTTCGTCCCAGACATGGCCGGTGGTATCGGTGGTCGGCCCGCCCCGCCGTGCCTGGCTCTGCGTCCACAGGAAGACAGCACAGGCAACGATGCTGATCAGGACGATCAGGATGACGTACCAGTTCCAGAACTCATTCACAAAATCGCTCATGGTTTTTTCCTTTGTCCCTCACCGGAAGAAAGCCCGCGTTCGGCGCGTTCGGCCTCGACGTCCGAAAACGGCAGATTGGCGGCTTCCTCGAAGCGTTTCTTGCTACCCCTGTAGCCGTAGGCCCACCAGACGATGCCGAGAAAGGTGATGAACGAAATCACCGTCACCGCGGAGCGCAAGTCGTTGATGTTGATGTCCATGGCCTAGCGAACGCCCTTCAGTTCGAGCCCGAGTCCCTGCAGGTAGGCAATCAGCGCGTCCATCTCCGTCTTGCCTTCCAGTTCCTTGGCGGCGCCGGCGATTTCTTCATCCGTGTAAGGCACGCCGACCTTGCGCAGCGCCTCCATCTTGCCCGCAATGCTTGCCGCATCGGCCGGCGTCCTGCCCAGCCAGGCGAAGGCCGGCATGTTCGACTCGGGGACCACGTCGCGCGGATTGATCAGGTGCGCGCGGTGCCACTCGTCGGAGTAGCGGCCGCCGACCCGGGCGAGGTCCGGCCCGGTACGCTTCGACCCCCACTGGAACGGATGGTCATAGACGAACTCGCCGGCCACCGAATAGTGGCCGTAGCGCTCCGTCTCGGCGCGGAACGGACGGATCATCTGCGAATGGCAGAGGAAGCAGCCCTCGCGGATATAGATGTCGCGCCCGGTCAGGCGCAAGGGACTGTAAGGCTTCAGCCCTTCGACCGGCGTGGTGGTCGATTTCTGGAAGAACAGCGGCACAATTTCCAGCAAGCCGCCGACGCTGACCACCAGGACGGTCAGGACGATCAGCAGGGCCAGGTTGCGTTCGATCGAATCGTGGGTCAGTTTCATTTTCCGATTCCCCTTCTCAAGCGTGATGTCCCGCAGGCAACAGGACGGGAGCATCCTCGATCTTGCCGCCGGCCATCGTCTTGACCATGTTGTAGGCCATGATCAGCATCCCGGACAGGAACAGCACGCCGCCCATCAGGCGAATGCCCCAGAACGGATAGGACACCTTGACCGACTCGACGAAGCTGTAGGCCAGCGTGCCGTCGGCATTGACCGTGCGCCACATCAGCCCCTGCATCACGCCGGAAATCCACATCGAGGCGATGTACAGCACGATGCCGATCGTCGATACCCAGAAGTGCACGGTGATCAGCTTGACGCTGAACATCTCGGGCTTGCCGAACAGGCGCGGCAGCAGGTAGTAGATCGAGCCGATGGAAATCATCGCCACCCAGCCGAGCGCGCCGGAATGCACGTGGCCGATCGTCCAGTCGGTGTAGTGCGACAGGGCGTTGACCGTCTTGATCGACATCATCGGCCCTTCGAACGTGGACATCCCGTAGAACGACAGCGAGGTGATCAGGAACTTCAGGATCGGATCGTCGCGCAGCTTATGCCAGGCGCCGGAGAGCGTCATGATGCCGTTGATCATCCCGCCCCACGACGGGGCCAGCAGGATCAGCGAGAAGATCATGCCGAGGGACTGCGTCCAGTCCGGCAGCGCCGTGTAGTGCAGATGGTGCGGGCCGGCCCACATGTAGGTGAAGATCAGCGCCCAGAAGTGCACCACCGAGAGGCGGTAGGAATAAACGGGGCGCTCGGCCTGTTTCGGCACGAAGTAGTACATCATCCCGAGGAAGCCGGCGGTCAGGAAGAAACCGACCGCATTGTGCCCGTACCACCACTGGATCATCGCGTCCTGCACCCCGGCGTAGGCCGAGTAGGACTTTGTCAGCGACACCGGGATCGCCGCGCTGTTGACGATGTGCAGCAGCGCCACAGCAAGAATGAAACCGCCGTAGAACCAGTTGGCGACGTAGATGTGCGACACCTTGCGCTTGAAGATCGTGCCGAAGAAGACGACCGCGTAGGCGACCCAGACGGCGGCGATGAGGATGTCGATCGGCCACTCCAGTTCCGCGTACTCCTTGCCTTGCGTCATCCCGAGCGGCAAGGTGATGGCCGCCAGGACGATCACCAGTTGCCACCCCCAGAAGGTGAAAGCTGCCAGCTTGTCGCAGAACAGACGGGCATGACAGGTACGCTGGACCACGTAGTACGAGGTTCCCATCAACGCGCAACCGCCGAAGGCGAAGATGACGGCGTTGGTATGCAACGGGCGAAGCCGCCCGAAGTGCAGGAAGCCGATATTGAGATCCGGCCAGACCAGCTGCGCCGCGATGATCACGCCGACGAGCATGCCGACGATGCCCCAGATCACCGCCATCACGGTGAATTGCCTCACCACCTTGTAGTTGTACGCCGACTGAGTTTCCGCCATGAACTCACCTCATCAGTATCGAAGGAACCGGTTTGTGCCACCCGCACGACACACCTGCTTTGAGAAACTATAGACCGCCCGCCGTGGCTTTATTCTGCTTCCGCATCTTCGGGCGACAAAAACCATGTCAACAACAATGCCTTTAGCGAATCTTGATTGACATGGATCAAACCGTCAACATCCCCGTCAGAAACACCGCTTATCCGCCACTATTAAACACTGTCTATTATCGCAACTTGTAATAAAAATTGACATACATCAATCGAAATTGGCAACATAGGAAACAATCCCATCCACCGCCTGTGGTTTTTTGACAACCTGCCCGTGAAAGAACTGAGAACCTGCACCGCCTGGCGCGGCAACGCCGACTGCCTGGCCTGCGACGGCCATGAAAACGCCTTCTTCGCCGGGCTTCCGCCCGACGCGGTCGCGGGCCTGGATGTCGACGTGCACAATGTCGCGTTTTCGTCCGGAGAAGCGCTTTACCCGGCCGGCACGCGGGCCGATTATCTCTGGGTACTGCGAACCGGCGCGGTCAAACTGCTGGCCACAGCCTTCGACGGCGAGCAACGCATCGTACGGGTGCTGAAACCGGGTGATATCGCGGGGATCGAAGGCTTGCTGGCCGGGAACTACGCGCACACCGCAATCAGCGTCGGCGAAGTCCATGCCTGCCGGACGCCACTCCGCGCCGTGCAGCGGCTCTGCCTAGCCCAGGCCGGTTTCCAGTGGAGTCTGATGCAGCGCTGGCAAGCGTCGGTGCGCGACGCCGAACAGTGGCTGGTGGACATGACCAGCACTGGCGCCACCGCCCGCGTGCGCATGGCGCGCCTGTTGCTCCGCCTGCGCGACGGCGAGAGCAACCGCATCTACAACTTCAGCCGCGAAGACCTCGGCCTCATGCTCGGCACGACGGTCGAGACGGCCAGCCGGATCATCGCCGCCTTCCTGCGCGAACGCCTGCTGGTCAGGCGCGAGCCGGCCGACGGCTTCTACGACGCCGATATCGTGCGACTGGAAACGGTGGCGCAGGAACGCTGAAACGCCCTGTCACTCCTCCGCCTTCCCCCGCTCGGGTTTGTCGTCGTCCATCAAGACGCGATGCCCCGGGCCTTCGAGATCGTCGTACTGACCGCTCTTCAACGACCACCAGAACGCCGCACCGATAACGAAGACCAGGACCACGGATAAAGGAATCAGCAGATACAGGATTTCCATCGCCGCTCACCCCTTTCCCGGCTTCTGCAGACGCAGCGAATTGAGGACCACCAGCAGCGAACTGCCGGACATGCCGATACCAGCCATCCAGGGCGTGACCCAGCCGACCATGGCCAACGGCAAGGCCACGAAGTTGTAGACGAACGACCAGACGAGGTTCTGGCGAATCACCCGCAGGGCTCGCCGCGCGAGCCGATAACCGCGGCTCAACTGCATCAGGTTCTCGGAGAGCAGGATCAGGTCGGCCTGCGTGCGGGCCAGTTGCGAACCGCTCCCCATGGCCACCGAAACCTGCGCCCGGGCCAGCACCGGCGCATCATTCACCCCGTCGCCGACCATCGCCACCACCGCGCCCCGCGCCTGCAGCGCTTCGACGTAGGCATGCTTTTCCAGCGGTGTCGCCCCGGCGCGCACCGCGTCGATGCCCAGCACCCCGGCCACCCGCGCCGCCACCGGCGCCGCATCGCCGGTCAGCAAGGCCACACGACGCCCCGCCGCGCGCAACTCGGCAATCATCGCCGCCGCCTCGGGGCGAACCGCATCGCCGAAGCGGAACAGCGCCAGCCAGCCTGCGTCGTCGCCCAAGGCAATCACCGTATCGCCGCAATCCAGCAGCGCCTGCACCGCCACTGGCAGAGGCAGACCGTGCAACTCGCCGACCCACGCGGGGCGGCCGACACGCACTGTTCGCCCGTCGAAAACCGCCTGCATCCCGCAGCCCGGCGTATTGTTCGCGCCCTCGACGCGAAGGGCATCACTCGTCGCTTCCCGCAAGGCCACGCCAACGGGATGCTCTGACGTCTGCTCGATCGCCGCCGCCAGAGCGGTACAGGCCGCACCGCTCAACCGCCCCAGCGGCAGGCCCTCCAGCAGTACAGGCCGCCCGAGCGTCAGCGTGCCGGTCTTGTCGAAGACGAAATGCGTCGCCCGCGCCAGCGTCTCGACGGCGTGGCTGCGCGTCACCAGCAAGCCTATGCGCGCCATCGCGCC
>Ga0302250_1001013_pt1 | contig 22983 bp, 15 predicted proteins | sample AAG_RA_Asp_MG_FD_193536 | JGI IMG/M metagenome (GOLD analysis project Ga0302250, IMG submission 193536) | Enriched activated sludge microbial communities from anaerobic digester in WTTP, New Holstein, Wisconsin, United States - AAG_RA_Asp | ecosystem: Engineered > Bioreactor > Anaerobic >... | reverse complement strand
ACCACGCTGCTGAGGGTCGTGGTCCACCCGTTCCCGGCGGGGGCGGTGATGCGGACCAGCAGTTCGGTCGCCGGGGCCTCGATCCCGGACCCCGACGGCCCCGAGTCCTCGAGGGGGCGCTGCCGGACGTCCCCCGGATCGGCGGCCACCTCTCCCGGCCCCGGGTCCGGGATCGCCACCACGTCCCCGGGAACCGGGGACACCTCGCACCCGGCCAGCACCCACAACCACGCCCAGGACCGCATGCTCATCGTCGCGTCCTTCCCAGCCGCCGCCCCCATTATAGGAAGCGGACCCTCGGGAAGCCACGAAACGCACCGGACGGGCCGGGGAAAGGGGTCAGCGAAGCTCGACCAGGCGGGAGACCTCGGCGTTCTCCTCCACCTCGATCACCACTTCGGTCGATGCGGTCTGGTTCCGCAGCACGAAGACCTGGCGGCCGACGGGGACCTCGAAGTGCCGGATGGGCGTCGTGCCGATCTTCCGCCCCTTCCAGTACACGTCCGCCCAGGGCTTCGCGTTGATCGAGACCCGCCCCGTGGCCCGGGCGGCCGGGGGCGGGGGAGCCTTCTTCTCGACGGTCTCGGGCCGCGGCCGGACCGGTGCAGGGGCGGTCTTCTCCGGCCGGACCGTCACCTCGGTCCTGGGGGCGACCAGGGTCACCTCCTCGCGCCAGGGGACGAACCCGTCGGCGGTCACCTCGATCACCGCCAGGGCCCCGGATTTCCAGTTCCCCCGGACCTCCCCCCGGCCATCGGCCGTCGCCGGCTGCCCGTCGATCCGGACCGCGGCCTTCGGGGGCAGCCCCCGCAGGGCGATCCCCGTGACCGCCGGGGCCTCGGCCACCGGAGGGGGCTGGCGGCCGTCCGCGGCGACCTCCGCCGGGGGAGGATTCGCGGGCTGCCCGACGGCGTCGGCGGAGGCCTGCCGGTCCACAGGAACCGCCGGGGTGGAAACGGCCGCGCCGGGGGACTCGCCGGGTCCCCGGTCCCGACCGATCCACCACCATCCGAACCCGCCGGCCAGCAGCACCGCGAGTCCCAGGATCCCCCACCACAGGCCGCGGGGTCGGCCGCGGACGCCCCTCTCCTCTTCCCCGGCCTCGGTCCGATCGGGACGGGACTCCCCGGGAGGCGGCGACGGACGCTTCCGGGCATTCTGCTGGAGGTAGGCGGCGATCTCCTGCTCGTCCAGGGGAAGCGTGTTGCTGCGATGGATTTCCGAGGACCCGCCGGCCCGGGCAGCAGGCGGGGGAGGGACCAGAGGCGCGGTCGGCCGCGCCGGCGGCTCCGGCGCCGCGGCCGCCGAGGGTGCCGCCGGTTCGGGGACCGGGACGGATTCCGGGGTCTGGGGAGCCGCCGCCGGTTCGGGGGTCCTCGTGGCCTGAGGCGGGCTCGTCGAGGGCACCTGGGTCGAGGTCCCCCGGTCCAGTTCGTCGGCGAACAGGTCCTGGAGGTAGGGACCGACGGCCACCTCGTCGAGGCCCCGGGCGTTGCGGAAGATGAAGTTCCGGAGGTCCCGCTCCAGCGTCGCCATGTCGGGGTACCGCCGGTCGAGGTCCCGCTCCAGTCCCCGGAGCAGGATCGCGTCCAGGTCCGGGGGCACCTCCCCGTTCAGGGAGGAGGGGGCCGGCACCTCCTGGCTCATCACGTGGTTCAGGATCTCGAAGTCCGACTCCCCCTGGAAGAGCTTGCGCCCCGTCAGCATCTCCCAGCCGATGGCGCACAGTGCGAAGAGGTCCGATCGCCCGTCCAGGGGCCGTCCCCGGGCCTGCTCCGGGGACATGTAGGAGCACTTGCCCTTCACGGTGCCGGCCCGCGTCCTGGTGGACCGGGCGGCGGCCTTCGCGATCCCGAAGTCCAGAATCTTGGCCTCCCCGCTGAAGGCCAGCATGATGTTGTGTGGGCTGACGTCCCGGTGGACGATGTTCAGGGGTTGGCCGTCGTCGCTCGTCGCCTCGTGGGCATGCTTCAGCCCGGCGGCGATGTCCGCGAGGATCTGGGCGGTCCGGACCGGGGTGATCCGCTTGCCGGCCCTGATCCCCCGGTCCAGGACCTTCCGGAGGTCCCGGCCATTCACGTACTCCATCGCGATGTAGTAGAAGTCGTCGCACCGGTCGAAGTCGTAGATCTGCACGATGTTCGGGTGGTGCAGCCGCGCCGCGATCCGGGCCTCGTCGATAAACATCGTGACGAAGGCCTCGTCCTCGGAATAGGTGGGCAGGATCCGCTTGATCACCACGTCGCGCTGGAAGCCCTGGGCCCCCTGGACCTTGGCCAGGAAGATCTCGGCCATGCCCCCGACGGCGATCCGCCGGATCAGCAGGTACTTCCCGAAGACCTGGGGCTGGGTGCCGCTCATCCCGTCACCGAAAACCGGCGCGGCCACATCTTACCACCGCCGGCGGAGAAAAGCCCTCATGGAAGCATCGGAGGACCGGGGAGGCGGACGTGGAGCCCTACCGGCGGAACGGCCCCGATCGCCCCGGCAGGCCCCGGCCCGAGTCCCGGGGACGGGGCGGCACGTAGGTCGGCGGCGGCGCGGACTGGGAACCGGAGGACGGGGCGGGCGAGGGTCGGAACGAGGGACCGATGGACCGCGAGGGGGTCTCCGTCCGGTCCGGGACCTCCCGGCGCACTTCCGGCCGCAGATCCGACGGGCGCGGCGCGGGACGATCCGGCACCTCCCGACGCAGATCCGACGGGTGCGGGGCGGGACGATCGGGCACCTCCCGCCGCACCCCGGGGGCCGGGGAGGGCCGCCAGAGGGACTCCTCCGGTTCAGCGGGGCGTTCGATCCTCCCGGGAGCCGGCCGCTCGTGGACCTCGGGATCGGTCCAGGTCGGCCGCGGCGCCGGACGATCGGGAACCTCCGGCCGGGCGTCGGACGGGCGCATGATCCGACGATCCGGCACCTCCCGCCGCACCCCCGGGTCCGCGGAGGGCCGCCAGGGCGAATCCTCGGGCTCGGCCGGGCGCTCGATCCTCCCGGGAGCCGGCCTGTCGCGGACTTCGGGATCGGTCCAGGTCGGCCGCGGCGCCGGAACGGGCCGGGGCGAAGGATTCACGACTCCCTGGTCCCGCCCGGGAACCGGCCGTTCGGGACGGAAGGACCCGGAACGGTCCTCCGAGGGAGCGGCCTCCCGGCGGAGGTCCACCCGCTGCCGTTCCGGTCCTCCTCCGGCGAGGTCCCGGGGCGTCCATCGCCGCAGCACCTGCCGGTCCTCGCCCACCTGGGTCGGCGGCATCGCCACGCCCCGATCGGGCCGGGTCCGCTCGGGCCGGGCGGCCGTCCGGACCACCGAGTCCGCCAGGGAGGTCCGGACGCCCGCCCGATCCTCCCCGTCGCTCCCGAGGCGCTGGCGGATGTTCCGGGAGAGATCCCGGTACTCGGCCGGCGCCTCGAAGACCGGCCGGACCGGCTCGAACTGCTGCCGGGCGTCCCGGCCCTCGCCGATCGACACCCGCTTCAGGGGCACTTCCTGGGGTTCGATGCCGGTCCTTTGGGCAATGAAGGCCTTTCCCGCCGCGGGATCCTTGCCGCCGCCCGGCACCGGTCCGACGGCGCCGCGCTGGACGGCGCTCTCCATCACCCGCCCGACCTGGCCCGGGTCCCGCACCAGCACCTTCGACAGGTCGGCCGTGGCGTGCGGGCTGGCCGACGGACCTCGGCCGCCCCTCCCCGGGGGCGACGGGTGCCGGCCGGAGGCGTAGAAGTCCTCCTGGCGAACCATCACCGCCCCGTGGTGCCGCCGCCCCTCCCGGCGGCCGTCCCGCCGGCCGGCCCAGTAGCCCGCCCAGTAGCCGTCGTCGTAGCCGTGGGCGTAGCCGCGCCGGTACCCGTGGTGCCATCCCGAGTCGTAGGGCCACCAGCCCAGGAAGTCCCCGACGAAGAAGAAGGTCACCACCGCGGGGCGCCAGACCCACAGGGGATCCGGGACCCAGACCCAGCCGTAGATCCGGTGGTGGCGCCAGTGGCCGTAGTGGTCCGTGACGAATCCCCAGGGGTCGTAGGAGTACCAGGTCCAGCCGAAGGACGTCCAGTACCAGTACCCCCGGGTGTAGGGGCTCCAGTCGTCCACGTAGGCGTAGGGGACGAACACCCGTTCGCCCCCGATCCAGGTCCACCAGCCGAAGCCCCCCAGCCGGTCCTCGAAGGCGCCGGTCCGGTCGGTCCGCTGGAGGACCAGGGTGTCGGAACCTCCCCCCTCCCGGGCCCGCACCTCGATCCGGATGGTCCGGGGCCCGTTCCGGGGGACGTAGTAGTTGACCCCGTAGTCGGTCACCTCGAACCGGGTGTCCCGCCGGCAGTCGGTCCGGGGATCGCAGGCGGCCGAGGACCCGTCCCGGGCCAGCCACAGGAAGTCCTCGACGGGGCGATAGGCGTAGTCCAGGTTCCCGTCCCGGTCCCGGAAGACCTCGTCCGCCACCAGGCTCACCACCTGTCCGGGCCAGACCTCGACGGGCCCCGGGGGACCGTCCAGGAACTTCCCGTCGATGGAGATGATGCGGATCTCCTGTGCCGCGGCCGACATCCCGGCCAGGCACATCCCGACGACCACCAGGGCGACCCTTCTCATGGCGCACCTCCCGGGCGAACTGCCGCCGCTCCGACGAGACACCCCGCGGGGATATTCTGTGCCCCGGGCAGGGAGATGCCAAGGGCCGCCCCGGGACCGCGGGCGAGGAATCCGGGGCATGGACCGGGACGGGCCGACGCCATCCGGTCCCGGTGCAGGGGCGGGGTCAGAAGGGGCAGGAGTCGCACTGGCAGGCCACGTTGTCGTCGCTGTTGGTGTTGCCGGTGGCGGTGACCACGTAGTTCCCGCACCCGGCTCCCGCGGCCCACTTCACGTAGACCCACAGGTTCTGGCTGTCCTCGCACCCGCCCACGCAGACCGTGCTGGCCCAGTGCTCCTTCCAGCCCACCGTCACCGATTCCACCGTGTCCGTGCCGGTCCCGGAGGCCAGCAGCCTGCCGTTGCAGACGGCGTAGACGTAGAGGTCGTAGTTGGCCCCCGGGGGGGAGGCGAGGCTCACGGTGGCCGAGAGCCCCTGGGGCAGCACGCCGCTGTCCCCCTCGCTGACGCGGATCCAGAACCACCGGCTGCCGCGGTTCTGCCAGAGGGTCGAGTCGTTGCCGGTGTCGCCCCGGATCTGCCCCGTGTACTCGGCGGTGCCGCTCGTGTTGGAATCGGCGCCCAGGTTCGTCTCGCACCCGTTGGGGTCGTCGCCGTCGCAGTTCGCGAAGCCGCCGTTGCAAGAGGCGATCGCGCAGGACCCGATGGCGCAGGTCGCTGTGGCGTTCGTCCGGAAGCAGGACCGGTTGCACTGGCCGCAGTGGGACAGCGTGGTCAGGGCCTGCTCGCAGCCGTTGAAGACGTTGCCGTCGCAGTCGCCGAAGCCGCTGTTGCAGGACGGCACGCAGGTTCCGCCCGCGCAGGTGTTGGTTCCGTTCTGGGCCTGGCAGGCCCGACCGCACTGGCCGCAATGGTTCGGGTCAGTGGACAGGTTTCGGCAGACGTTGTCGCAGCAGGCCCCGGAGGCGCACTCGCTGCCGGCCTGGCAGGCCTGGCCCGCATCCTTCAGGCAGGCCCCGCCCACGCAGATCCAGCCGGCCTGGCAGTGGGAGGGGTCGGAACAGGAGGATCGGCACTGGCCGCTGGCGGCGTTGCAGGTGTAGGGAAGGCAGTTCTGCGTGCCGCCGTCCACGCAGGATCCGCTTCCGTTGCACTGGTCCGCGAAGTGGGCCACGTCGCCCACGCAGGCGGCGGCCTGGCAGGTCGTCCCGGAAGGATACAGGGCGCAGGACCGGTTCCCCGAGCAGAGCCCCGTGCGGCCGCAGGAGGCCGCCCCGTCGTCCGGGCACTCGTTGCCGGGATCGGTGCCGGCCCCGACGGGGTCGCACCACCCGGTCCGGCCGGCCTGATCGCAGGACTCGCAGGTCCCGGCGCACCGGACGTTGCAGCAGAACCCGTCGGCACAGAAGCCGGTGGCGCACTCGCCATCGGCCACGCAGCCCTGGCCCCGGGCCTTCCGGCAGGCCCCGTTCACGCAGGCGTAGCCGGCGTCGCACTGGTCGTCCCCCTGGCACGCGCCCCGGCAGATCCCGGTGGCCGGATCACAGGTGTAGGGCGAGCAGCCGACCGTCCCGGCGTCGATGCAGGTCCCGGAACCGTCGCACAGATCCGCAGGCATCGAGGTGGTGCTGCCGGCGCAGGTCGCGGCCCGGCAGATGGTGCCGACCGGCCACAGGGCGCAGGTCCGGTTGCCCCCGCAGAAGCCCGAGGTGCCGCAGGTCGACGGGGGGGTCTCGACGCACTCGAGATCGGGGTCGGTGGCGAAGGGGTGCGGATCGCAGAAGCCCTCACGACCCGGCTGGTCGCAGGCCTCGCAGATGCCGTCGCACCGGGTCCGGCAGCAGATCCCGTCGGTGCAGAAGCCGCTGGCGCAGTCGGCGTCGCGGCCGCAGGAACGACCCGCGGCGACCAGGCACCGGCCATCGGCGCAGGCGAACCCCGGGGCGCAGTCGGCCTGTCCCGAGCACGACGCGCGGCAGTTGCCGGTGCCGCCGTCGCAGGCGTAGGGCTGGCAGTCGACGTCGGGGCTGTCGATGCAGACGCCGCCGCCGTCGCAGGCGTCGGAGGGGTCCGAGGTGACGGAGTTCACGCAGACCGAACCCCGGCACTCGGTGCCCGACGGGTACAGCGCGCAGGTCCGCTGGCCGGAACACTCGCCGGTCCGCCCGCAGGTCGAGAGGGAGTCGCTGGGACACTCGCCGTCCGGGTCGGTGCCCTCGGGGATCGGGTCGCAGAAACCCTCGCGGCCGGCCAGGGCGCAGGACTCGCAGGTCCCGCCGCACCGATCCCGGCAGCAGAACCCGTCCACGCAGAAGCCGCTCGCGCACTCGCTTCCCGCCCCGCAGTCCTGCCCGGAGGCCTTCCGGCACTGGGAGCCGGTGCAGACGAACCCGGGCTGGCAGTCGCCGTCGGTCGTGCAGGAGGTCCGGCAGGCGCCCGCCAGGGGATCGCAGCCGTAGGAACCGCAGTCCGTGGTTCCCGAATCGATGCACGTTCCCTGACCGTCGCACCGATCGGCCGGGGCGGCCGTCCGATCGTCCAGGCATCGGGCCGGGTCGCAGACGGTGACGGAGGAGGCCAGCGAGCAGGTCCGGAACCCCGAGCAGGCCCCCGTGGTGCCGCAGGAGAAGGGCCCCGACTCGTCGCAGTCGCCGTCGGGGTCCTCGCCGAGCGGCACGGGATCGCAGTTCCCGGCGCGACCGGGAAGGTCGCAGGACTCGCAGGGGCCGCCGCAACGGGTGTTGCAGCAGACGCCGTCGGTGCAGAACCCCCGGGCGCACTCGCCGTCGGACAAACACCGCTCGCCGTCGGCCTTCCGGCAGGTCCCCTGGACGCAGGTCCAGCCGGCCTGGCAATCCCCCGATCCGCCGCAGGAGTCCCGGCAGGCGCCGGAAGCCGGATCGCAGAGATAGGGGTGACATTCGGTGGTGCCCGCCGCCTGGCAGTTCCCTTCCCCATCGCAGAGACTGGCCGCGGCCGACACGTACAGGGAGGCGCAGGTCCGGGGCACGCAGACGGTGCCCTGGGCGTGCAGGCGACAGGCCCTCCGGCCGTCGCAGGTGCCGACGGTGCCGCACGTGGACGCCGGGAGGTCCGGGCACTCGGAGTCCGGATCGCTGCCGTCGGGAACCGGCCGGCAGTTCCCCGGAGCCCCGGGGTCGTTGCAGCGCTCGCAGGTCCCGCCGCAGCGGGCGTCGCAGCACAGGCCGTCCACGCAGAACCCTCGATCGCACTCGTTGTCGGACAGGCAGGCCGTCCCGAGGGGCTTTCGGCACAGGCCGTCCACGCAGGCCGTCCAGGGGGCCTGGCAGTCCCCCGGGTCCCGGCAGGCGGCCCGGCAGCCTCCGGTCAGGGGATCGCACCGGAAGGGGAAGCACTGGGCGTCGGTTCCCTCGTCGGTCAGGCCGTTGCAGTCGTCGTCCAGGCCGTTGCAGAGTTCCGGCGTTCCCGGGCGGATCGTCGCCGCCCCGTCGTCGCAGTCCCCCCCGGTCGTCGCGTCCCAGGGGGCCTCGGGTCCGCAGAGGCAGCGGGCGGACCCGGTGGCGCCGAAGCCGTCCCGATCCTCGTCCCGCCAGTACTCCCGGCACCCGGCGGCACCCTCCTCGTCGGTGCTCCCGTTGCAGTTCTCGTCAACCCCGTTGCCGCAGATCTCGGGGCCGGCCGGCGTCCCCGCGCACTCCTCCCGCCCCCCTTGGCAGCGGGTCGTCCCGGGGCAGGTGCCGTGCACGTTCGCAAGGTCGCAGGGCCGCCCGTCCAGGTCCTCGTCGGTGTCGCCGTCGCAGTCGTCGTCGCGGCCGTTGCAGGCCTCCGGAGCCGGTTCGGGGGCGGGGCAGGCCTGGTCGCAGGTCCGCTCGCCGGTGCACCTCCCGAATTCGTTGGCGACGGCGCAGGTCGTCCGGGCGCCTTCCTGCCGGTAGCGGACGGTGCAGGGGCACGTCCCGCCGCCGGCCGGCACGCACTGGGACGCCTCGCCGCCCGCCGCGGGCAGGCACTCGAACCCGTCGGGGCAGGGCCAGCGGTCCTCGCAGGCCGACCCGCAGAAGCGGCCCTCGTCTCCCCGGTCCAGGCACAGGAAGCGCCGGTTCCCGGCCGTCGGGACCAGGCAGTCCGCGTCGGTGCGGCAGGGCCGGCAGAGGTTCGCGTGGGAGTCCAGGCAGCCGTACACCGGCTCGCCGCCCACGGTGACCTGCACGCAGGACCACCCCGGGAGGCAGTCCACGCCGACACCGCAGAGCTTCGAGCAGACCGAACCGTCCCGGGTCGGGACGCACAGGCCCGAGAAGCAGTCGGAACCTCCCTGGCAGGGGCAGCCCACGGCGCCGGGACACTCGGGAGGGGCATCCTCCCCGGCGTCCGCGATCCCCGGGTCCGCCGGAAGGTCCCCCGGAGGGGCATCGGTCCCGGGAACGTCCCGCCCGTCGGGCAGGTCGCAACCGGGACAGGGGTCGGGGACTTCGACGCCCGGATCGCCGGTGCCCGGATCGACCTCCGGGACCCGGTCCGTGCCCGGCAGGTCCCCGGGGACGCCTCCGCCTCCGCACCCGGCCGGAAGCGAAAGCGCCACGATCATCGCCGGGAGCGGCAGCCGGAAACGGAGGGATCGATTCACGGAGGTCCTCCTGGAGGATGCTGGGTGCAAGGGAATGCTACCGCAGATCCGCCCCGATGTCCCGGTCGCCGGGCCGCAACCCTTTCGACCCGGAACCGCATCCTGGGAACCTATGTCCACGACCCCGAGATGACCGGGTTCTGCTGCTCCTGGTACACCGGTCCCGACGGCATCGAGTCGAAGATCTACGGCGCGCGGATCGATCTCTCCTTCTCGGGAACGCACGTCGAGGGGTCGATCACCGTCAGGACGAAGGAAGGCGACGAGGCGCTGGTCGAGGTCCGGGGCTGCACCTGCCCCTGCACCTGACCCCGTGCCGGGGATTGACACCAACTGGACGGATGCGCTAGTTTTTCGCGCCTTTCCCCGGGGGCGGCAGGGCCGATGGAGCAAGTCCGGTGCGTGATCCTCGGGGCCGGTCTGTCGGGGCTCTCCACGGCCCTCCACCTGGGTCACCGGGACTGGATCGTGCTGGAACGGGAGGGCCGCCCGGGGGGCCTGACGCGCACCGAGGACCTGGACGGGTTCCTGTTCAACCACACCGGGCACTGGCTCCACCTGCGGGACGACCGGGTCAAGGCGCTGGTCCAGGACCTGCTGCCCGGCGGGCTCGTCCCGGTGGTGCGCCAGGCGGCCATCTGGTCCCACGGCGTGTTCACGCTGTACCCCTTCCAGGCGAACCTCCACGGGCTCCCGGCGGCCGTGCTGCGGGAATGCCTCCAGGGGGCCGTCGAGGCGGCGGTCGCCCGGGCGGCGGGCACGGCCCCCCGGCCCCGCAACTTCGAGGAGTACGCCCGGGTCCATTTCGGGGAGGGGATCGCCCGCCATTTCATCGTGCCGTACAACACGAAACTGTGGGGAGTGCCCCCCTCGGAGGTGACCGCCGAGTGGACCCAGCGCTTCGTCCCGATCCCGGACATCCGGCAGGTGATCGACGGCGCCCTGGGGCTGTCCCGGGAGGCGATGGGCTACAACGCGACCTTCCTCTACCCGGCGGAAGGAGGCATCGAGACGCTGGCCCGGGCCTTCTACCGCCGTCTGGACCCGGGGCGCTTCCTGCTGAACACCCGCCCCCGGCGGATCCACCTGGGACGCCGGGAAGTGGAATTCGGCGACCAGCGCCTCCGCTACGAGTCGCTGGTCTCGACGCTGGCCCTTCCGGACCTGGTGGCCCTCTGCGAGGACGCCCCCGCGGCAATGCGCCAGGCGGCGGCGCGCCTGAGGTGCTCGCCCCTGCGGTACATCAACGTCGCCCTGGACGTCGATCGGCCCCTGGACGGGCGCCACTGGATCTACCTCCCGGAGGGCCGGTACCCCTTCTACCGGGTCGGGTCGGCCAGCAACGCGGTGGCCTCCCTGGCACCGGCCGGGAAGTCCTCCCTCTATGTGGAGATCGCCAACGACCAGGACCTGCCCGAGGGGGACATCCTCCGGGCCCTGGTGGAGTTCCTGAAGGAGATCGGCACGGTCCGGTCGGACCGCCAGGTCCTCTTCGCGGCCTTCCGGCGCCACCCCTGGGGGTACGTGATCTTCGACCGGCACTGCTCCCGGGACCGGGAGCGGATCCTCGCGGCGCTGAAACGCCGCGGAGTCCTCTCCATCGGTCGCTACGGCGGATGGACCTACAACTCGATGGAGGACGCCATCCTGGACGGGATTCGAACCGCGGAGGCCCTGGGAACCCCCGCAGAGAGGTGAGCGGACATGGCCCCGGATCACGTCGAACCGCCCCGCTTCCACGTCAGCATCGTGATCCCGGTCTTCAACGAGGAGCGGCTGCTGGCCACCGCGGTGAACGACCTGGTGGCGCGACTCCAGCGGGAGATGCCGGTCACCTGGGAGGTGATCCTGTCGGAGAACGGCAGCCGGGACGGGACGCCCCGGATCGCCGAGGAACTGGCCGAGCGGCACCGCAACCTCCGGGTGCTCCACACCCCGGAACCGAACTACGGCCGGGCGCTGCGGCGGGGCATCGAGGAGGCCCGTGGCTTCCACGTCTTCTGCGACGAGATCGACATCTGCGACGTGGACTTCTACCAGCGGGCCCTGGAGATCCTGATGGCCGACCAGGCGGACATGGTGGTCGGCAGCAAGCGGCATCCCGACGCCCAGGATCGGAGGCCCTTCATCCGGCGGCTGGCCACGAGGGTGCTGAACCTGCTGCTGCGGGTGATCGTCGGCTTCCACGGCACGGACACCCACGGGCTGAAGGCCTTCCGGCGGGACCGGCTGATGCCGGTCGTGGAGCGCTGCATCGTGGAAAAGGACCTGTTCGCCAGCGAACTGGTGATCCGGGCGGAACGGGCGGTCCGGGTGCGGGAGATCCCGGTCACCATCGTCGAGAAGCGCCCCCCGTCCATCAACCTGTTCCGGCGGGTCCCGAACGTGCTGCGCAACCTCTGGCGCCTCTTCGTGGTGATCCGGCTCGGGAGGCCGGCGTGACGCCCCCGACGTCGCGGGACCCCCTGCTGTGCCTCTCGATCGACCTGGACGATCTGCGCTACTACCGGGCCATCCACGCCCTGGCCCCGGGACCCGCCGAGGAGGACGAGTGTCTCTTCCGGAAGGCCGTCCCCCGCTTCCTGGAACTGGCCGGGGACCTGGGCGTCCCCGGGACCCTCTTCGTGATCGCCGAGGACCTGGACCGGGTCGAGGGGGCCCGGGAGGCGCTTCGGGAGGCCGTCGGCCAGGGACACGAGGCCGCGTCCCACAGCCTGACGCACCCCTACGACCTGTCCCGCCAGCCCCGGGAGGCCATCGCCCGGGAGGTCCGGGAGGCCCGGGCCCGGATCCAGGACGCCCTGGGAACCGAGGTCCGGGGATTCCGGGGGCCCGGCTACAACCTGTCCCCGGTCCTGCTCCAGGAGGTGGCCGCGGCGGGCCATGCATGGGATTCCTCGATCCTCCCCTCCCCGGCCTACTGGGCTGTCCGGGCCTCGGTGATCGCCTGGATGGCCCTCCGGGGACGACCCAGCCGGTCGATCACGGGCCGGGCCCGGGACTTCCTGGCCCGTCCCCGGACCCCCTTCCGCTGGCCCCAGGAACACGGAGGGATCTGGGAGATCCCGATGACCGCGGCCGGGTGGCTGCGCCTCCCCCTGATCGGCACGAACCTGGCCCTGGGAGGATTCGTGGCCCGGCATCCCTGGACCGCGGCCTGGGACCTCCCGCTGGTCCACGTGGAATTCCACGGGCTGGACTTCCTGGACGCCGAAGAGGATCGCCTGGACCCGGACCTCCGGGTGGAGCCGGTGCTCCGGGTTCCCCTGGCGGAACGGATGGATCGGTTCCGGGAGTTTCTTCGGCCCCTGGCGGCCTCCCGGCAAAGCCTCGTCCTCTCCCGGGTGCCCCTGTCGCCGACCCGAACCTGACGCGGCTGGCTGGAGGCCGACGGCCTCTGTGGACCCCCGGCCTGTCCCTGACGGCGGGTCCGTGGCAAGATAGGGCCGCCTTTCGACGGGAGGATCCCCCATGAAGGACTGCGTCTTCTGCCGGATCGTCGAGGGATCGCTGCCCTGTGCCCGGGTCTTCGAGGACCGGGACTTCCTGGCCTTCCTGGACATCCGGCCGGTGCACCCGGGCCACCTGCTGCTGATCCCGAAGACCCACTGGGTGCGCCTGACGGACCTCCCGGAGGAGATCCTGGCCCGGGAGATGCCCCTGGCGGCCCGCCTGGCCCGGGCCGTGCTGGAAGCCACCGGCGCGACCGACTTCAACCTGCTGAACACCAACGGCCCCGCCTCGGGCCAGGAGGTCTTCCACCACCATCTCCACGTGATCCCCCGGGCCCCGGGCGACGGCCTCCGGCTCTCGATCTCCGCCACCCCCTACGGACCGGGGGAGTTGGAGGCCCTGGCGGAACGCATCGCGGGACGGGTGGCCCGATGAACCGGACCCTCCCCTCGGACGAGGAACTGCTGGGCCTGGTCTGGCCCGCCCTGCGTCCGCTGAACGCCGAGGGGTCGGGCGGGTCCCACACCGAGGTGATGGTCTTCGAAGCCGGGGCCCTGGAGGAGATCCTCTGCCGGGAGGCCGGCGGGTCTCCGAAGGCTGCCGATCGGACCCGGTCCCTCGCACGGTCCCTGGCGGACCGCTTCCTGGTCAAGGTCGGCAACATCGACCGGTACGTGGTGAAGCTCCGGGAGGACCGGGAATCGGTCATCCCCCGGCACCTGGTGTCCGAGGCCTTCGGGCCCGCGGGCTACAACCTCGCGCCGACCCTGGACAAGGTGATGACCGACGCCCGGGAGGCCGTCCGGGAGATCCCCTACTTCGGGTTCGGCCGCCTGGAGGACCAGTTCGCGCCGGACCCCCTGGAACAGATCCGGGGAGCCCTGGGCGGGAGCCTCGAACCCGTCGGCGATCCCGACGGGACCTTCCTGGTCGTCGAGGACGGACGGCGGGTCCGCCACAGCGCCTTCGACATCCTCCACGAGGACCCTTTCTTCCGGGAAGCGGCCAACTCCCCGGATTCCCTCTTCGCCTTCCAGCAGAACCTCCGCCGGTTTCCCCTCGACCTCGCGGCGACGGAACGCCTGAGGCCCTTCTTCGACGCCCCGATCACCGTCGGCGTCCGGGACGTCCTCCGCTACCTCCACGGGAGCCGCCACCCGGCGCTGGACTGGAACCGGGCCCACGAGGTGATCCGCCGGTCCTTCGCCACCCACGGCCGCCAGAACTTCCTCCCCCCGGAAATCAACTACTACGTCCGGGAGGCGGCGGTGGATCGCGAGCGGGCCCGATGGATGGCCCGGGAGAACCGGGAGACGGCCAGTGCCTTCGCCCGGTGGATGGTCGAGCGGCTTCCCTGGGACGTCACCGCCCCCCTTTCGGACGCCCGCCTGGAGGAAATCGCCTGGGCGGTCCTGGAACTCCACCACGACTATCCCCTGTACGAGGTGGAGCCCTACTCGGGGGTGCTGAGCCTGACGACGCTCCGGTTGGCCCTCCGGGCGGCCGTCAGCGCGACGGAGTGGCTGCTGGACATCCCGGTGCCCGTGCGGCGCAACGCCCTCCACGAGGAAATGGCCCGCCGGGCCGCCCCCCTGGCCCGGTGGATGGACGACCTGCCACCGGACCGCCGCCTGCCGATCTGCAACCTGCTGAACGGGATGCTGTGGGAGATGGCGATGCGGGGCGGCGTCCCCCGGGAGGACGGCACCCTGGCCCGCTGGCGGATCCACCGGAAGACCTTCTATTCCTTCCAGGAGAAGGCCGGGTACGGCATCTCCCGCAGCGGGCGCCTGACGGAGGTGGTGCCCCTGGAGGCCCTGCGCGGCCCCGAAGGACCGCGGATCCGGAAGCGCCACCCCGAACTGGACCCGATGCTGGTGGTCTTCTTCACGGTGGCCTACCGCTACTTCCTGGACACCGGACACGCCCCGGACTTCCGGCCGGACCAGGCGGGACGGGATCTCTTCCTGATGGGGGAATGGGGGGACCTGACCCGGAACGTGCTGCTGGGCCTCGGGGAGGCCCCCGACGGGCGCCCCCTCTGCGAGGTCCGCTTCGTGGACAACAAGGACCAGTTCAAGCAGTACCGCTCCTGGGAGGATCGGGCCCACCCGATGGGGCTCGTCAAGTACGGACTCCGGCTGGTGGAGCCCCTGGTGCGCCCGGGCCTGGAACGGGCCCTGGGACGGGCGGTCGAGCGGGCGGAGGAGGGACTGGGAGGCCGGCCGGGGAGGGCGCCGGCCCGGAGCCAGCGCCTGGTCCGGGTGACGGGGCAGGTGCTCCGCCAGGGCGTCGACTTCGGGACCTCCCACCTGCAGGCGTTCCTCCACGACCTGATCGACGACACGGTGGCCGGTGTCCTCTGGGCCCTGGGCCGCCGCGGGGACCCGGAACCCCGGGAAGGCGCCGACGGAGCCCCCGGACCGGAAGCGGCCGGGAACGACACGGATTTGTCCCTTCCCCCGTCCCCGGGTAGAATGGCCGGCAGACAGGAGGTGGCTCGATGAATCGCTGGACGATGCTGCTGGTGGCGATGGGCCTCTCGTTCGCCACGGCGTGCGAGGAGAACCTCCCCCGGCCGACCCCGCCCACGGGCAAGGGGGCCGAGAACGGGGCGACTCCCAAGTCCTCCTTCTCGAGTTCCAATCCGGGCATGTTCACCTTCCCGGACGCCGCCGCGCTGGACGCTCCGGAAGAGACGGGCCTGTAGGGCAGGGATCCGCCCCCCCTCGATGGCCGGGAGGTCTCCCATGACGCGAAGGGCCCTCGTCGCAGGCCTGCTGCTGCTGGCGGCCTGCTCCTCCAGGGAACCCGACCTCACGAAGCCCTCGGGGACCTACCTGGCCTGGAGGGAGGCCGAGGACCGGGGGGACTACCGGACCATCTTCCAGTTGCTGGTCTCCCCGGTCCGGGAGCAGATCCGCAAGACCTTCGAGAACCTGCAGGAGTCCCAGGCCCTGATCGCGAAACACTACCCAGTGCCCCTGCAGCGCCAGGCCCTGGAGGATCTGGCTCCGCCGGAGATGCGGGAGGCCCGGGACCCTGCCGCGCTGTACGAGGCGATGATCCGGCGGGACGGCCGGCCTCCGGAACTGATCACCGGCGCCACCACCCGGAGGTGGCTCGCGGAGGTCCGGACGATCGAGGAGAAGCCGCCCGGCACCGGCCGCTACGAACTGGTCCCCATGTCCGGAGCCAAGGTCGAACTGGTCCGGGAAGAGGACGGAAAGGTCCACATGGTCCCCTCGCCGGGAGACCTCGAGAAGATCCGGGGGCACCACGTGCGTTCCCTGGACCGGCTGGCCTCGATCCGCCAGGCCGCCGAGGTCCTCCGGGGAGACGCCCAGGCGACCCAGAGACGCTGAACCACGGAGGTCCCACTGAAGACCCATCGACTGATCTGGACGGGATGGAGCCTGCTGGCGCTGTCCTGCGCCACCGCCGGCCCCCGAACCGCCTCCCTCCGGGAGGAACTCCCCCCCTGGGAGACGCCCCCGGCGCCCCCGGCACCGCCGCCCCTCCAGGACCGGATCGTCCAGGGACAGCGGGGGCTTTCGGGGATCGAAGGGCGGGATGCGGAAGTCCCGCCGGAACGGGCCGCCGGGGAGGGAACGCACATCTCGTTCCGGAACCCCGAAGGTCGCCGGGTCACCCTGCAGATGCAGCCCCAGTCCCGCTCGGTCGGGAGCCCCAATCGGGGCCGCCTCGCGGGGGGCCGGGAGTTCCCGAAGGAAGGCCCGGGCTGGTTCCGGTTCAGTCCCAATGCCTGGGGAACCGACGAGACGGTGTCCCTGCTCCAGTGGGCGCTGGAGGAGTGGAACCGCACCTTCCCGGACGCCCCCCCGGTGGCCGTGGGGGCCCTGTCCCGGGAGAACGGGGGGCGCCTGCGCCCCCACAAGTCCCACCAGTCGGGACGGGACGTGGACCTGGGCCTGGTGCCGGCGGATCGGCAGACCCCGAACGGGTTCGTCCCGTTCCCGAAGTCGCGGCTGGATTTCCGCAAGACGGTCCACCTGATGGCGCTGCTGGTATCGACCGGGCGGGTCCAGGCCATCTTCATCCACCGTTCGCTGATCCCGGGCCTGCGCCAGGCGGCCGAGGAGGCGGGGTTCGACCCGGACCTGCTGGCCCGGATGTTCGGGACGCCGGGACGGAAGGGAATCGTCCAGGCCTGGAAGGGCCACCGGGCCCACTACCACGTCCGGTTCGCCTGTCCCGCCGGCGACCCCTCCTGCTACGAGGAGGCGGTCCGCCTCGGGCCGAAGTCCAAGGCGATCGCCGGGAAGAAGAAGTCCTCGCCGGAACGGACCGGAGCCGCTTCGAAGGCGGGGTCCCGTCCGGCTCGCAAGGTGCTCACCAACACCCGCCCCGGCGGCAGGTCCGATGCCTCCCGGTCCCCGGGGACGAAATCCCGGGAACACCGGCGCCGGTACTGATCCCGCAGGAACTGTCCACGGACTTTGGGCCGGTCGGGAAAGACCTCAGCGCTCGAGGTCCGAGAGGCGCTTGCGGACCTGGGAGACCTGCCACTGGTTCAGCACCAGCACCACGTCCCGGAAGCCGGGCTCGGCCGGGGCGATCCCGTAGGGATCCCCGTCCTTCTTCTCCCCGAAGACCTGCAGCACGTGCCGGGACCCGTCGTCCAGTTCCACCGTCACGGTGACCTCCGGCCTGCCCGATGCGGCCTTGCGGGCCGCCGGATCCCGGGCGATCGCCTTGGCGGTCCACCCGGCCACGGTGCCCAGCACCAGGCCGACCGCATCGTCCTTCAGCGACGCCGCCTCCCGGGGTTTCAGGGCCTTCCAGGCCCGCTTTCCTGGGGCCGATTCCCCCGCGTCCACGAGCACCAGCGTCTCCTCGGGCTGGGCGATCTCGATGCGCCGGACCCGGGCCTGGTCGAAGTCGAAGAAGGTCTTCTGCCGGAGGTCCTCGGGGCCCTTCCGGATCCGTCCCAGGGCCCACCCGGGCAGCAGGGCCACCTGCCCTGACGGCTCCACGGCCACATAGCGGGTCCCGGATCCCTTCTCGGCGCCCACCTTCAGGACCCGGCGCCCGCCGTCGGCCGTCGCCACCGTGACGGTCACGACCGGGGCCTCCAGGCCCGTCTGGGCCCCCTGCCAGGCCGAGGGGGGCAGGAAGGCGTCGGCCTTCAGGGACTCCAGGTCGGTCAGCAGCGCCTCCACGACCGCCCGGCCCAGGGGAAGGCCCGCCGGTTCGACCGCCCGCCAGGCGTTCCCCGCCCGTTCCAGGGCCACCCGGCTCGACCCGTCCCGGATCTCGACCGCCCGGATCCGGTCCCGGGGCACCCCGAAGAGGCGGGTGTCCCGCAGCTCCCCGGTGTGCTTGCGCAACTGGTCATGGGCATACCGGGCGACCTTGCCGTACCCCCCGACCCCGGAGACCTGCACGAAGGCCTGGTCGTCCTTCAGGTTGGACAGCCGGATTTCGACCCGGCGGCCGTTCTCCAGCACCGCGGTCACCCGGAAGGACTGGTCGTCGATCCGGAAGCCCTCGGGCAGGGCATCGACGTACTCCTGGACGTAGGTCCCCGCCAGGGACGCCACATAGGCCGACACCGCGCCGGCGGCCAGCCCCGGCGGGTTCTCGAACCGCCAGGTCCGCTCCTTCTTCGCCGGCGCCTTGCCGGGATCGGCCCCCTCGGCCTGGTCGGTCCCCTCCCGGACCTCCGAGACCAGCCGGATCTCCCGGTCCTCGGGGTCCGGCGCCCCGGGGTCCCGGATCTCGATCGCCTGGACGTCCCCGCTCTCGAAGTCCAGGATGCGCCGGTCCCGGAGCGCCTTCAGGCCCCCCTCGAAGGGACGGCGGAGGTCCCGTTCCAGCACCCGCCAGACCCGGGGATCCCCGGCCACCCGGACGAAGGTGTCCGCGGCCCCCGGGGAACCGTCCTTCTCGTCCTTCTGGGCCGCCCCGATCTCCAGGGTGACCTCGGGCTGGCCCACCCGGTGCCAGGTGACCCGGATGCGGTTCCCCTCGTCCAGCCCGTAGGCCTTCTCGTCGTCCTTCGAGGCCACCGAGGGGATCACCGACACCAGGTCCTCCTTCAGAACCTCGATCATCTGCCGGACCTTGTAGCGGTCGGCCCTGGCCCCTTCCGGGGCGCTCATCGTCCACTTCCGGGTGTCGGCGTCCCGGACCAGGGTGACCCTGCCCTCGGACGTCTCGATGTCGATCCGGTCGATGGGGGCCTCCTCCTCGGGCTTCTCGGTCTTCTGGACCGAGGCCCATCCGGGGATGCGCAGATCGGCACCCCCGCGCCCCCGGGGCCACCAGGCCACCGCCAGCACCACCACCAGGAGGCCCAGGAACACCCCGAGCAGGATGCGGGTCCCGCGGTTCATCTCAACTCCTCCTCCGTCGAGACAGGGTCCGGAAGACCCCGAACAGTGCGAAGAGGGCCGGCAGGCCCAGGATGAACAGCCACTGGATCGCCGTCCGGACCCCGGGAGACAGGACCCGGATCGGTCGCTTCACGTACGCCTTGGACCGGATGTCCACCAGGGCCTCGTTCTGGATCCCCCAGTCCAGGGCGTTGAACAGGAAGTCCAGGTTCTGCATCACGATGGGGGAGATCTGGGTCAGGCGCAGCTGCCAGTTCTGGAAGTTGGCGATGTAGTCCTTCAGCCGCAGGAAGAAGTCCGCCCGGCCCGAGGTCAGCATCGACAGGTTGAAGCCGTCGAAGACCTTCTCGGGGCTGAGGTTCTCGAGACCGAGGTTCGACCCGATCACCAGCAGGCGCCCCTGCCCCCGGGCCTGGAAGGGCCGTTCGGGCGGGGTCCTGTCCCCCGCCGACCCCTCCCGCGCCGGGCGTTTCGGGATCTCCTTGCCGTCGAACCAGGACCGGAAGGTTCCCTGGATGGCCACTGCGACCGTGTGGGGCCCGTTGGAGGGCAGCATCGCCGCCTGGCGCAGCAGCGCCGGGGGCGAGAGTTCGACGTTCTCCTTCACGGCGCTGGCATCCCGGCTGGACCGGATCAACTCGACCACCTGCCGCTCCGGGTCCTGGCGCGCCTCGTCGGTCACGGCGAGGGTCGAGGCGTAGGGCAGCGTGACCGACGACAGGCGCTTCACCAGCACGTGGGACCGGTCCAGGTCCGAAAAGGTGGGCAGCAGCGGGTAGGGGAAGTCCCGCTGGCTCTGGAGCGTGTAGCGCCCCTGGCGCTGGAGCTGCAGGATGGTGATGTCCCCGAAGTCCCGCTTCTCGACCACGATGTCCTGGTTGGCCTGGACCCCGTAGTGGGCCAGCAGGGGTCCCAGGTTGGTCGGGCGGGACTCGCGGTGCAGGTCGTCGGCGGTCATGTCCGAGGGATCCAGGGACTCGCCGCCCTTGCGGAAGTTGTACACGGCCACGTCCCAGGTGTTCAGGAACACCAGCACAGAGCGCCCCGAGAGCAGGAACTGGTCGATCACGTAGAGGTCCCGGTCCGACAGGGGCTTTTCGGGCCCGAAGACCACCAGGGCCTCGACGTCGTCGGGGACGTCCTCCCCCGGGTCGATCCGCTTCAGCGTCAGGCCCTTGCGGGTGAAGAGGGCCCGGCGGATCTGCTCGTTGATCTGCTGGATCTGGTCCTCGATGGCCTTGGCCTGGGACGCGAACTGCTGCACCAGGGGGTTGTTCTGGCCCATCAGGCCCAGGATCTCCGGCCGGAACAGGGAGGAGGACTCGGCGAAGGGACAGAACTCCCGGTGGCCGCACAGGAACCCGACGGCCTTCCTTCCCGGGCTGTCCTTCAGGGTCTCCTGGTCCCGGGCGACCAGTTCGGCCAGCTGGAGGAGCGCCTCGACGGACTCCCCGATCCCCCGGGATTCGCCCTGGGGGTCCCCCAGCAGCCGCTTGACCTCGTCCAGGCGCTGCACGAAGGCCTGGGCGGTTCCCAGCAACTGGTCCAGGTACTCGTTCCGGCCCCTCAGGACCTGGGCCTTCGCCACCTCCCCGGCCACCGCGTCGCAGGTCCGGGCGAATCCCTCGGCGTCGGCCCGCATCGCCGCCAGGCCGCCGCCTCCCCCCTGGAACAGCGCCGCCAGGCCCGTCCCCTGATCCCCGTCGGACTTCCGGTAGCCCTCGACCTTCTCCCGGCAGGCCTTCACGGCCTTCGCGAGGCCCTCCCCGGCGTTCAGGACGTCCTGCATCCCCTGGGACTTCTCGTACTTCTCCTTCAACCGCATCAGGATCTTGGTGATCTCGAACTCGAAGTACTCCGGCTCCAGGGCCAGGGGAAAGACCTCCATCTGGTTGCGGTACTGGAAGGTGGCCCCCAGGGCGTACCGGCGGAACTCCAGCCGCCCGCCCTCCACCGCGGCCTCCTTGCCCGTGAAGAGTTCCAGCCGGGCCGCCTGGGCCTTGTTCTCCACGTCCTCGGTGACCCGGGTGAGGTGCATCCGTCCCCCGGAGTAGGATCGGTACTCCTCCAGCTTGTCCAGGAACTCCCGGGCCACTCCCCGGATGTCCCGCTCCCGGCCGTAGCCCAGGTCCAGCGTCCCCGGAAGGTCCGGCGAGATGAAGACCTGCACCTGGACCGAGTCGAGGTCCCGGACGGCCTGCCGGCTGACCTCCGACAGGGAGTACCTCCGGTTGTCCGTCAGGTCCCAGCGCCCGAACAGGAAGATCCCCAGCACGTTGACCAGCACCAGGATGCCCAGGATGGAGACCACCGTCACGGTGGCGTTGACCCGGGCCGAACGTCCGCTCTGCGTCGCCATGATCGCCTCCTACTTCCACTTCCTGGACTCGAGGGAGTGGCCCGCCAGCGCCAGGGCCCCCGCCACCACCGAGAGGAAGAAGACCAGGTCCCGGGTGTCCAGCACCCCCCGGGCGATGGACTGGAAGTGGTGGTGGAAGGACATCATGTTGGCGGCTTCCAGGGCCGGCAGCCCCACGGCCTCGGGGAGCCGGTCCACGAAGGTCAGGGCCGCGCACAGGGCGATGGCGGTCAGGAACGCGGTGATCTGGCTCTGGGTCCAGGCGGAGGTCAGCAGTCCCACGGCCAGGTAGGCCGCCCCGACCAGCAGGACGCCGAAGTAGCCCCCGACCAGGGGTCCGGGGTCCGGACTGCCCAGGGCCGTCACCAGCAGGGGATAGGGAAGCGTCAGGGCCGCCGCGACCCCCAGGAACCCCAGGGCCCCCAGGAACTTGCCCAGGACCACCTCGGTCTCCGTCAGGGGAAGCGTCAGCAGCAGTTCCAGCGTCCCCAGTTTCCGTTCCTCGGCCAGCAGGCGCATCGAGATGGCCGGGAGGATGATCGTGAACAGGAAGATCATCCACTCGAAGAGGGGGCGCAAGGTCGCCTCCCGGGCTTCGAAGAAGTCCTCCTTCGGAAGCAGGAAGGGGACCCGGAAGAAGAAGACGACCCCCAGCAGCAGCAGGAACACCGCGATGGCGATGTAGGCCACCGGGGATCCGAAGTAGGCCAGGATCTCGCGCCTGGCCAGGGAGATCACGTTGCGCATGGCTCGGCCTCCTGGTCTGTTCGTCCCGTCAGGACAGGGTCAACCGCTGGAAGATCGCCTCCAGGTCCAGGCGCTCGCGCCGGGACTCCAGCAGCGTCCAGCCCGCCTCCACGCACCACCGGAACAGCGCCGGGCGGAGGTCCTCCTCCCCCCTCGCCGCGACCCGGAAGACCTGGCCGGCGGCCCCGGGGACCTCCAGGGGGGTCACCTCGGCGACCTCGGGACGGCTCCCCAGCAGCGTCCGGGGTTCGGGGGATCCGCCGGGGACCAGGACCTCGAGGCGGTAGGTGTTGCCGCCCCCGTGGCGCGCCGTGATGGCGTCCGGGGTGCCGTCGGCCCGGACCTGCCCCTTGTGGATCAGGACGATCCGGTTGCAGGTGGCCGTGACCTCGGGCAGGTTGTGGGTGGACAGGATCACGGTCCGGTCCTGGCCCAGGTCCCGGATCACCTCCCGGATCTCCACGATCTGGTTGGGGTCCAGGCCCGACGTGGGCTCGTCCAGGACCAGGATGTCTGGATCGTGGATCATCGCCTGGGCCAGGCCGACCCGCTGGCGGTACCCCTTCGACAGGGTCCCGATCTCCTGATCCATCACCGGGACGATCCCGACCCGGAGGGCCACCCGCTGGATCCGCTCGGGCAACTCCCGGGGCCCGATGCCCCGGACGTCCCCCACGAAGGAGAGGTACTCCCGGGGCGTCATGTCCGTGTAGAGGGGGGCGTTCTCCGGCAGGTAGCCGATGCGGCGCCGCACCTCCAGGCCCCGGTTCACCACGTCCATCCCGGCGACCGTGACGGTGCCCGAGGACGCGGCGATGAAGCCGGTGAGGATCTTCATGCAGGTGGTCTTCCCCGCCCCGTTCGGCCCCAGGAATCC